>JAEEGL011394802.1_pt1 | contig 12631 bp, 10 predicted proteins | sample 9134231 | NCBI WGS metagenome assembly JAEEGL01 (sample SAMN16246548, study PRJNA631951) | gut metagenome | biome: gut microbiome; feature: rumen; material: fiber-attached | host: Bos | place: Iran: Karaj | collected 2018-10
CCCAGCCACTGTGTGGGTCTCCTCCCTTGACGGCGAGCCAATCGCTACATCCTCGCACCTGCTACTGACGCATCTCACCGACGTGCAGAACAGTGGCATCGAATACGCCGACCCACGCTTCACCACCCTCCTGAACTGGGGTGGTCTCCCCCACCTCATGCGCAATGGCGCAGCCGATGTGGAACTGAAACTGGAAGGGCAGTCCTCAGTGACGCTTTTAGACGAAGGCGTCGGGAAGCATTCCCCATCCTTTACAATCTTCCGCCTCTCACCCTCTGGTCGTAGGCTTGGCACCATCCCATTGAACTTCGACCCCGCATCTGGTATTCTCCATTTCACCGCCCGCACCGACTACGATCCGTCGGCAGCGACCTTCCTTTACGAAATAGTCAGGCGACCCTAAACTCGAACGTCCAGCAATGAAAAAGTCCATCACAGTCGCGGCCACGATCTCATTCGCCGCCATTCTCGCCGCCGAGATGCCCCAGCTCAACTGGCGCCTTCCGAATTGCGCCCGCATCGAGGGCGACATCCTGATTGTCGATGTCCCAACGGGCGATACTGAAACCGGCATCGAGGCCCATGCCCACTGCGAGGCCGACATCGACCTCAGCCCCTTCCTCGCCGACGGCCGCGGCGCCGTGCTGCGGGTTCGCGTCCGGGCGCGCGACGTGACGAAGCCGGACTACAACTGGAATGGCGTCAAGTGCATGTTCCGCTACGTTTCCGATGTTGACGGCAACAAGGTCTGGCCGGGATGCCAGTTCCCCCTCGGCACTTTCGACTGGCGCACCGCCCAGGTCCGCGTGAACTGGCTCAACGCAAAGGGAACCCCCAGGAATGGCAAGGCGACGCTCGTCCTCGGTCTCCAGGGCTGCACCGGACACGCCGAGTTCGACCTTTCGACGCTCACGATTGAATCGGAGGACCTCGGCATCCCCCGCGTCAACGACGACTACATCGTCCACTACCCAAATGACGACGAGCTTCGCGCTAGTGACGTTGGCGCTTTGCGCCAAATGACAAACGACGATAATTCCGTCATTGCGGCCGAAGGCCGCTCGTCATTGCGGCCTTCGGCCGCCCGTCGTTGCACGATGCCGCTCCGCGGCGTCATGTCGCCCGGACGCAACATGACCGAGGACGATGTGGAGACACTCCACCAGTGGGGTGCGACGCTCATCCGTTTCCAGATAACACGCAACTGGCACAAGATAAACGACAACCAGGACCTCGACGAATACGCCCGCTGGGTTGACCGCCGCCTCAACAATCTGGAGGATGTCCTGCGCTGGTGCGACGCTCGCGGCATGAAGGTCTGCGTCGATCTCCACTCCCTCCCCGGCGGAAAGTGGGGCGAGCGCGAAGGCCAGCCCCTTGAGATGAACATGTTCAGCGACGACCGCTTCGCCGATGCCTTCATCGAAACCTGGCGGCGCATCGCCACGCGCTTCAACGGCAACCCCGCTCTCTACGGCTACGACCTCGTGAACGAGCCGACGCAGCGAGGTCCCGTGAAGCACAACTACTGGGAGCTGCAGCGCCGCGCCGCAGAAGCCGTCCGCGAAATCGACCCGGTAACGCCCATCGTCTTCGCCGCCAACCTCGCCAACAGCGCCCCGGCGTTCCGCTACCTCAGCCCGCTGGCGATGGACAACGTCATCTATCAGGCGCACGTCTATCTCCCTGGCGGCTTCACGCACCAGGGCGTGAACAGCAACTCATACAGCACGCCGGAGCGGCCGCTGACCTGGCCGGGGACAGACCCCATCACGGGCGAGACCTGGGACAAGGACTGGCTCCGGAAGACAATCCAGCCCATCCGAGACTTCCAGCTGAAGCACCAGTGCCGCATCTACGTGGGCGAGTTCAGCGCCGCCGCCTGGGCCACCGGCGCGGAGAACTACCTCCGCGACTGCATCGACCTCTTCGAGGAATACGGCTGGGACTGGACCTACCATGCCTTCCGCGAATCGCCCATCTGGGATGTGGACATGGTTCCCCCGGAAGGCATCGCTGAGCCAAAATCCCAAGACTTGGTTCCCGCAACCTCAGATACGCCCAGAAAACAAGTCCTCCTTGACGGATTCCGTCGATAGTTTTTCCCCCACACGTTGAAAAGAATGATTGCGCCCCATCACAATGCAATGGCAAAAATTTTGTTACAAAAATTTTGCCATTTAGGGCGTGAAGTGGTATAATGAATTTCAATGAAACTGAACAATCCATTTCTCACGGCTGGCTACGCCGGCCCCGAATATTTCTGCGACCGGACCGAGGAGACACGTCGACTTGTCGCCGCCATCGAGAACGACCGCAATGTCACGCTCATCGCCCCGCGCCGCTACGGCAAGACGGGGCTAATCCACAATCTGTTTGCGCACCTGCCGAGCGGCTTCACAGGCGTATATCTAGACATTTTTTCCGTCAAAGACCTAGCCGGATTCACCAAGGCCCTCGCTGGAGCAGTCTTCGGCTCCCTCGAAAATCGCATGGAAAGAGCTGCATCCTCCCTAGCGCGTTTTTTCAAGAGTTGCAGACCGACCGCCACTCCACAGGCCGACGGCACGGTGAAGTTCTCCTTCGATGTCACCCCAGGCAATGCGGAAGCGACGCTGAATGATATCTTCGAATACCTAAAGTCGCGGGAAAGGCGTGTCGTGATTGCCATCGACGAATTCCAGCAAGTCCGCGAATTTCCCGAAACCGGCGTGGAGGCGACCATCCGCAGCTACATACAGTTCATCCCCTGGGTCAGGTTCATCTTTGCCGGATCACGCCGTCACTTGATGGCCGAAATGTTCATCTCGCCACGAGGAGCCTTCTACCAGTCCACGCAGATCATGGATCTTGGCGTGATTCCCCCAGAAGTCTACCTCGCTTTTACGCGGCGGTTTTTCAAAAAACAGGGCTGGGATGTGGACGCCGGGGTGTTCAACAACCTCTACACTCGCTTCGGCGGTGTCACCTGGTATCTCCAGGCAGTCTTCAACAAGATTTGGGAAACCAGGGCTTCCCTGCTTGATGAGGTGCAGGTTGACAGGGCCGTTGCCGAACTTTACGGCGAGAGGTCGCTTGTGTATCACGATCTCCTCACGGCGCTGAACGTCTCGTCCCGCGCTGTTATCGAGGCCATAGCCCGCGACGGCGCCGTACATGAACCCACCTCCGCCAAGTTCCTTTCGGATAATGGGCTGAAAGGCGCGTCAACGGTAAGGGCGGCACTGAAGGACCTTGCGAAGATGGATCTCGTTTACAAGGCCGAAGAGGGGTGGATTGTTTACGACCGCCTCTTTGCCGAGTATTTGAGAAGTCGCGAATGAATAAAACCAGTCACCCCGTCCAGAGCGCCCACAATTGTTGCGCGCCAACTGACGGGCGGTATGTCAGTTGGCGGCGAGGCCGACTTGCTGGGCAACTAGTGAGTCGCCGCAGTAGATCTTGCGGAGTTTCGGCTTCTCGATTTTGCCTGTGGGGTTGCGCGGCACCGGGGCGAAGATGACTTTGCGCGGCCTCTTGTAGCGGGGCAGGGCGCGGCAGAATTCCTCCACGCCCGCTTCGTCCAATGTCGCGCCATCCTTGACCTCGATCACCGCCGCCGCAATCTCGCCCAGGCGGGCGTCGGGCAGGCCAATCACGGCCACGTCCTTGATCGCCGGATGGGCGCGGAGGAAGTCCTCTATCTGCACGGGGTAGAGATTCTCGCCTCCGGTAATGATGACGTCCTTCTTACGATCGACCAGGTAGATGAATCCATCGCGCAACTGCGCCATGTCGCCGGTGTAGAGCCAGCCTTCGGAATCGAGGACGGCGTCGGTCGCGGCCTTGTCCTTGTAGTATTCGCGCATTACGCCGGGGCCTTTGACGGCCAGTTCGCCGACATCGCCTTCGGCCACTGGGGCGCGGTTGGCATCGACGATCTTAGTCTCCCAGCGGTAGCCGGGGATACCGATGGCGCCAACGTGATCGACGTTCCCCACGCCGAGGTGGACACACCCCGGGCCGGTGGACTCGGAGAGCCCGTAGTTGGTGTCGTAGTCGTGGTGGGGGAAGACCTTCAGCCAGCGCTGGATCAGCGATGGCGGCACCGGCTGCGCGCCGATGTGCATCAGGCGCCACTGCGAGAGGGTGTAGTCCTCAAGGTTCACGGCGCCGGAGTCGATGGCGTCCAGGATGTCCTGCGCCCACGGCACGAGCAGCCAGACTATGGTGCACTTCTCCTGGCTCACGGCGCGGAGGACCCATTCGGGCTTGACACCGCGCAGGAGGACGGCGCGTCCGGCGGCGATGAAGCTTCCGAACCAGTGCATCTTGGCGCCGGTGTGGTAGAGGGGCGGGATGCAGAGGAAGACGTCGTCGTGAGTCTGGCCATGGTGCTTCTGCTCCATCTCGGCGGACTGCGCAAGGCAGCGGTGGGTGAGGACGATTGCCTTGGGGAAGCCGGTGGTGCCGGACGAGAAGTAGATGGCCGCGTCGTCGTCGAGCGCCACCTCGATTGCCGGGCGACGGCTTGAGCAGTAGGAGACGAGCGAGGAGTAAGGCTCGGCGAAGGACGGGCAGTCGCCGCCAACGTAGAGACGCAGCCCGACCTTGGGCATGGCGTCGGCGATTTCCTCGACGCGCCCGGTGAACTCGGGGCCGAACACGAGGACGGAGGCGTCGGAGAGGTCGAGGCAGTAGCGGATTTCGTCGGCGGTGTAGCGGTAGTTCAGCGGAACGGCCATCGCGCCTGTGCGCAGGACGCCGAAGTAGATTGGCAGCCACTCCAGGCAGTTCATGAGGAGGATTGCGACCTTGTCGCCGCGCTTGACGTTGCGGGTGAGGAGGAAGTTGGCGAAGCGGTTTGCCTTTTCGTCGAACTCCGCCCATGTCATCTCGCTGCGGAATGCCTCGATGGGGCTGGACTCGATGAGGGCGTATTCCTTCCAAGTGGTGTGCCTGGCCTCAAGCTCCTGGGGGTTGATCTCGACTAGCGCGACTTCGTTGCCGTGTTCCGCCGCGTTTTTCTCAAGGATTTTGGTGATTGGCTGCATTTGCTTGTATTCCTTTTGAACATATCCACTCTACACCCGCGCGCGCGTTTTTTCAAGTTATGCTATCATGGATGTGCTATGGGAAAAGACATTCTTTGCATTGGGGCCGGCTATGTTGGCGGCCCGACGATGGCCATGATCGCACTTCAGTGCCCCGACCGCAAGGTCACGGTTGTTGACATCAACGCCGACAGGATTGCGGCCTGGAACTCCGACGACCTCCCCATCTACGAACCGGGTTTGAAGGAGGTCGTAAAGGCCTGCCGCGGGCGGAACCTCTTCTTCACCACCGAAATCGAGCGCGGCATCGAGGAGAACGATATCATCTTCGTCTCGGTGAACACGCCCACCAAGACCTTCGGGCGCGGCGCCGGCTGCGCGGCCGACCTCCAATACTGGGAGCAGACCGCACGCCAGATCAAGCGCTGCGCGAAGACCGACAAGATCGTCGTCGAAAAGAGCACACTGCCAGTCCGCACGGCAACGGCGATGGCGCGCATCCTCGCGGCCGAAGACGGCGCCGGGCATGGCGTCCACTTCGAGGTTCTCTCTAATCCCGAGTTCCTCGCCGAGGGAACGGCCATCGAGGACCTGCGCCACCCCGACCGCGTCCTGGTTGGCGGCGGCGAGACCGACGAGGGGCGCGCCGCCGTCGAGGAGGTGGTTTCCATTTACGCCGCCTGGGTTCCGCGCGAACGCATCCTCACTACGAACGTCTGGTCGAGCGAGCTGAGCAAGCTGACGGCAAACGCCTTCCTGGCGCAACGCGTCTCGTCGATCAACGCGATCAGCGAACTCTGCGAGGCGACTGGCGCCGACGTGGACGAGGTGTCCCGCGCCATCGGTATGGACGGCCGCATCGGCGGCCGCTTCCTCAAGGCTGGCGTCGGCTTCGGCGGCTCCTGCTTCAAGAAGGACATCCTAAACCTCGTCTATCTCTGCGAAACCTACGGGCTGACCGAAGCCGCCGCCTACTGGCGCGGCGTCGTCTCCTACAACGACCACCAGCAGGAGCGTTTCGTCTCGCGGATGCTGCGCGCGATGTTCAACACCGTCGCCGGCAAGCGTATCGCCCTCTTCGGCTTCGCCTTCAAGGCCGACACCGGCGACACCCGCGAAAGCCCCGCCATCGCCATCGCGCGGATGCTGGCCGAGGAGCACGCCCATGTCGTCATCACCGACCCCAAGGCGCTGCCGAGCGTCAGACGCGACCTGGCAGACTGCCTGGATGCCGTCGAGGTGGAGCCCGACCCATACAAGGCGGCCGAGGGCGCGGACTGCATTGCCGTGGCAACGGAGTGGAAGAGCTTCAGGGAGCTGGACTACGTCAGGATATACGCCTCGATGCGCAAGCCTGCATTCCTCTTCGACGGGCGGAACATCCTTGACCACGCCGCGCTGCACGACATCGGCTTCAACGTCTATTCGGTGGGGCGCAGCCCGCTCACCCACTTCGAGTAAAAGCAAGGCGCGCTTTCAGAGCGCGCCTTTTTTATTGCTTCCGCCAGAGGGCGGTGAACTCGACGTTGCCCGCCGGCCCCTTGATCGGCGAGGGGCAGACGCCCAGCCACTCTAGGTTGAGCGTCGCGGTGCCGAATTCGCGGATTTCATCCACCACGCGCTGGCGCACGGCCTCGTCACGCACCACGCCGCCATGCGACACCTCCTTGCGTCCGGCCTCGAACTGCGGCTTGATTAGCGTGACCATCATCCCGCCGGAGGTGAGGACATCCGCCATTGGCGGCATGATCAGGCGAAGGGAGATGAACGAGACGTCCGTGCAGGCGAAGGCCGGAGGGAAGGGGAGGTCTTCGGCCTTCATGTAGCGGGCGTTATAGCCCTCGCGCCACCAGACGCGCGGGTCGTTCTGGAGGCGCGGATGGAACTGGCCGTGGCCCACGTCCACGGAGGCCACGCGCGCGGCGCCGTGCTGGAGGAGACAGTCGGTGAAGCCGCCTGTGGAGGCGCCGACATCGAGGCAGTCAAGGCCCTCGACGGAGAAGCCGAAGTGTTCGAATGCGCCCTCCAGTTTCTCGCCGCCCCGGCTCACAAAGCGGGGCTTGGCGGCGAGGGCGACCTCGACGTCATCGGGAAAGGAATGGCCGGCCTTGGTTGCCAGCTGTCCGTTGACGCTGACTTCACCGGCGAGAATGAGACGCTGCGCCAGTTCGCGGGATTCGGCAAGCCCCCGTGCGACAAGCAACTGGTCTAGGCGCACCTTGGCCATGAAGGCGCGGCCTTAAAACTCGGCGGCCTTGCCGCGGAAGTAGTCGATGGTCTTTCCGAGGCCGACGGCCAGCGGCACGACGGGCTTCCAGCCAAGCAGCTCGGAGGCGAGGGTGATGTCGGGCTTGCGGCGCTTGGGGTCGTCCTGGGGCAGGGGATGGTATTCGATCTTGCCGGCATGCTCGGGAAGGGCGGCGATGACTCGCTCGGCCAGTTCCTTGATGGTGTATTCCTCGGGGTTGCCGGTGTTGATCACGGGGGTGAGCAGGCGGTGCGCCTTGCAGAAGTCGTTGAGCTTCGCGGAATCGACCTCCATGTAGCGGCGGATGGCCTCGACGAGGTCATCGACATACTGGAAGGAGCGCGTCTGGGAGCCGTCGCCGTAGATGGTGATTGGCTCGCCGCGCAGTGTCTGCATGATGAAGTTGGAGATGACGCGGCCGTCCTGCGGGTGCATGTTCGGGCCGTAGGTGTTGAAGATGCGGACCATGCGCACGTCAACGCCGTATTCGCAGTGGTAGTCGCGGGCGAGGGTCTCGGCGGCGCGCTTGCCCTCGTCGTAGCATGAGCGGGTGCCAATGGTGTTCACATTGCCCCAGTAGGACTCGCGCTGCGGGTGCTCCAGCGGGTCGCCGTAGATCTCCGAGGTCGAGGTGTGGAGAACCTTGGCCTTGGTCTTGAGGGCGAGTTCAAGGACATTCATCATGCCAACGAAGGAGGTCTTGATGGTCTCGACCGGATTGCGTTGGTAGTGGATGGGCGAGGCAGGGCAGGCCAGGTTGTAGATCTCGTCGAACTGCCCCCAGAACGGCTGGGTTACATCGTGGAGGATGAATGTGAACCGGCGGTTGTCGAGGAGGTCGTAGATATTGGACTTGGTGCCGGTGAAGAGGTTGTCGAGGACAGTGACCTCGTAGTTCTCGGAAAGGAGTCGGCGCGCGAGGTGCGAACCGATAAAACCGGCGCCGCCGGTGATGAGGGCCTTTTTAATCATGGCGGAGATAAGCACCTGCGAAAAGTGGTGGCGGCTGAGGGCCACGATCCCCCGACCTACGGATTATGATTCCGCTGCTCTACCAACTGAGCTAAGCCGCCGTGAAATAAAGTAAAAATATTATACGCCTTTCTTAAGAAAAATGCAAGTTTTGGTATAATCTTTCACGAGGTTTGCACCATGGGTTCCATCTTTGGCAAGAACATAAGGGTTTCCATTTTCGGGGAGTCGCATGGCGCGGCGATTGGCTGCGCCATCGATGGCTTCCCCGCTGGCCTGGCCGTTGACTTCGCCGCGCTGGCGGCCTTCTTGGCGCGGCGCGCGCCTGGCGCCACCGCCGGCTCCACGCCAAGGCGTGAGGCCGATGCGCCGGAGTTCCTCTCCGGCATCGCAAACGGCCGCACCACCGGCACGCCCATCGCCGCCATCATCCGCAACTCCGACCATCATTCCGGCGACTACGCCGCAATCGCCGCCACGCCGCGCCCCGGCCACGCCGATCTCGCGCAGCGCATGCGCTATGGCGACTCCTGCGACCTCCGCGGCGGTGGCCATGCCTCTGGCCGTCTGACAGCGCCCCTCTGCATCGCCGGCGGCCTCGCGCTTCAGTGGCTGGCGCAGCGCGGCATTTCAATTGCCGCCCGCATCGACGCCATCCACGGCCACCCCATCGCCGGAGAACGAGACGCCTCCGGCCTCGATGCCGCCGCCCGTGCGGAGATCGAGGCCGCCAGAGCCGCCGGCGACAGCGTCGGCGGCACCATCGCATGCGAGGTCAAGGGCGTTCCCCCGGGCGTCGGTTCGCCCATCTTCGACGGCCTTGAAAACCGCATTGCGGCGGCGGTCTTCGGCATCCCGGCGGTGAAGGGCATCGAGTTCGGCAACGGCTTCGAGGCGGCGACTCTTCTTGGCTCCGAGAACAACGACGCCTTCGCCCTTGATGGCGAAAAGGTTGTCACTGCCACCAACCGCCATGGCGGCATCCTCGGCGGCATTTCAAGCGGGATGCCGATTACCTTCCGCGTCGCCATCAAGCCGACGCCATCGATTGCGAAGGCGCAGCGGACGGTAGATGTTTCGAAGCACGAGGAGTGCGAAATCAAGGTGCCAGGACGCCATGACGCGTGCATCGTGCCGCGAGCGGTTCCAGTAGTCGAGGCCGCCGCGGCCATTGCAGTTATGGATGGAGTAGTGGTTAGGTGTAGATAAGAGGTGTAGGTGTAGGAGTTAGTTGTTAGTCATTAGTTGTTAGTCGTTAGTGGTTAGTCGTTAGTGGTTAGGTGTAGGTAAGAGGTGTAGGTGTAGGAGTTAGTAGTTAGTTTTTGGATTGTCGAGATTCGTGATTGGTTATTGGCAACATTGGCAATTGGCAACATTTCCACATTTTCACATTTTCACATTTCCACATTTCCACATTATGCTCATCCCTCCTGGCAAAAGAAAAGGCTCTGTGCGGCCGCCAAAGTCGAAGTCGCACCTGCATCGGCTGCTGATTGCCGACTTCCTCAGCGGCGGCGAAGCCTGGCGCAGCGCCGAGCCTGGGGAGTCCGACGACATTGCAGCGACGCGGCGCTGCCTGGCCGCGCTTGCCAGCGGCGCTACCGAGCCTGTCCTCGACTGCGGCGAAAGCGGCTCCACCCTGCGCTTCATGCGCCCGCTAGCAGCGGCATTGGGCCGCAAGCCGCGCTTTGTCCTGCGCGGACGACTGGCCTCTCGCCCCGACATCTCATACGACACGCTTGCGCCCGGAGTCTTCTCTTTGCCGGGGGATGTGTCGTCGCAGTTCACCACGGGTCTTCTATTCGCCCTCCCGCTTCTTGACGGCGACTCGGAAATCCGCTTCACCTCGCAGCCAGAATCACAGGGCTATGTGGAGATGACCCTTGACGTCCTCAAGGCAAGCGGCATCGAGGTCGCGGCTACGCCAACGGGCTACGCCGTTCCCGGTCGCCAGCGCTACCGGCTTCCGGCCAATTGCGAGGCCGAGGCCGACTGGTCCGGCGCCGCCTTCTGGCTTGCGATGAACCACCTCGGCTCCGATGTCAATGTCCAGGGGCTGAACGCATCGTCGCATCAGCCCGACAGAGTGGCGGAGGCACTGCTGGCGCAGGTGAGCGGCGAAAAGGACATGGCGCAATGCCCAGACCTCTTCCCGGCGCTGGTCGCGGCGGCAGCGGCTGACAACGCCACTACGACATTCACATCAACGCGCCGGCTGCGGCTGAAGGAATCTGACCGCGTCGCCGCCATGGCCGCCATGCTTGCGGCCCTTGGCGTTGAGACGGCAGAGGAGGAAGACCGCTTCGTGGTCAAGGGCGTCGGCGGATTCTTCAAGGGCGGCTGCAAAGTTGCCACCTTCTCCGACCACCGCATAGCGATGGCGGCCGCCGTCGCGGCCAGCCATGCGCTTGAGCCAATAGAGATTGACAACGCCGATTGCGTTGCAAAGTCCTATCCCCGGTTCTTCGAGGAGGACGCCTCGCTAAGAGGCAACTGTTGATTTTGCCGCGAAGGAAGGCAGTGCCCTAGGCGTCGTAGCCGTTCGGGTTCGTCGACTGCCAGCGCCAGGCGTCTTCGCACATCTCGCGGAGGCCGCGCTCGGCCTTCCAGCCAAGAAGTTTGAAGGCGAGTGCGGGGTCGGCGTAGCAGGCGGCCACGTCGCCGGGGCGCCGCTCCACGATCTCGTAGGGGACCTTACGGCCGGAGGCCTCCTCAAAGGCCTTGACCATTTCGAGGACGCTGTAACCGTTGCCGGTGCCGAGGTTGACTGTGACCAGCTCGCCGGGATGCTCCGCGAGACGCTTGAGCGCCGCGACATGGCCGATTGCGAGATCGACGACGTGGATGTAGTCGCGGACGCCCGTGCCGTCGCGCGTGGGGTAGTCGCCGCCGAAGACGCGCAGCTTGGGCAGACGCCCGATGGCCACCTGTGAAATGAAGGGCAGGAGGTTGTTCGGGATGCCGTTGGGGTCTTCGCCGATGCGGCCGCTCTTGTGGGCGCCGATTGGGTTGAAGTAGCGGAGGAGGGCGATGCCCAGCTCGGGCTCGGCGCGGTGGATGTCGCGGAGCATGTCCTCGATCATCAGCTTCGTGCGCCCGTAGGGATTCGTGGCCGCGAGGGGGAAGTCCTCGGTGATGGGCACGCTCTTCGGCACGCCATAGACGGTCGCGGAGGAGCTGAAGACGATGTTCTTCACCCCGTGCGCCTTCATGGCGTGGAGAAGGTTGATGGTGCTGTAAAGGTTGTTCCAGAAGTAGCGGAGCGGCTGGGCGACAGACTCGCCTACGGCCTTCAGGCCGGCGAAGTGGATGACGGCGTCGAACTTGCCGGAGGCAAGGGCGGCGTCGGCGGCCTTTTCATCGGCCAGGTCGGCCTGGATGAACTTCGGCGCCTTGCCGGCAAGCTCGGCTATGCGCTTCAGGGCCTCGGGCTTGGAGTTTGAGAAGTTGTCAACGATCGTGACGCCGTATCCGCGCGTCAGGAGTTCAACGACAGTGTGGCTGCCAATGAAACCGGCGCCGCCAGTGACGAGAATTTCCATCGCCGTCCTGCCTCCGCGCTAGTAAAGGATGCGGCCGCACATGCCGCAGGTCACGAACTCGGTGTCGTGCTTGATGATGTGGGCCGTTGCGGGGGGCTGGGCCAGATGGCAGCCGCTGCATACGCCGTTCACCAGCTTCACGAGCGTGGGGTGGTGGGAGATTGCGAGCCTCTCGTAGAAGCGGAGGTGCTTTTCGGGAACGTTCTTGGCGCATTCGGCGCGCTTCTCGGAGAGCGTCTTGAGTTCGGCATTCGCGGCGGCGAGGCGCTCGTCGATTTCGGCGAGTTCGGCGCGGATGCCGGCAATCTCCGTGGCCAGCATTTCGCGGGCGTTGGCGGCAGAGTCGCCCTCGGCCGCTTCGGCTTCCAACTGGCGCCGAAGGGCGTCGGAAAGGTCATCCTCGCGGGCTGCGCGGTGCTTGGGCAACGTGGATACGGCCCTTTTCAGTGACTGCGCCTTTTCATCGATTTCCTGAAGCGCCAGCAATGGTTCAATCATACTCACGGCAAAACTCCTTGTGTTAAAGATGGAGATACCATTCTAGCCAAATGGCGAGTAAAAAGCAAGTGGGGGAATAGGGAATGGGGAACAGGGAACAGGGAACGGGGAATAGGGAATGGGGAACAGGGAACAGGGAACGGGGAATAGGGAATGGGGAATGGGGAACAGGGAACGGGGAATAGGGAATGGGGAATGGGGAACAGGGAACGGGGAATGGAGAATGGAAATGTGAAAATGTGGAAATGTTGCCAATTACCAATGTTGCCAATGGCCAATCCCGAATCCAGGCTGTCGGCTGTCGAATGTCGGCTGTCTTCCCGCGTGTCGCTTGTCGC
>JAEEGL012439557.1_pt1 | contig 12631 bp, 9 predicted proteins | sample 9134231 | NCBI WGS metagenome assembly JAEEGL01 (sample SAMN16246548, study PRJNA631951) | gut metagenome | biome: gut microbiome; feature: rumen; material: fiber-attached | host: Bos | place: Iran: Karaj | collected 2018-10
AAATTTTTGAAGCAAGAAAAGATTTAGAAAAAGCAAAAAGTATAAATGGAATAAGTGAAGAAGGTAAAAATAAAATAGAAAAATTATTAGAAATTTCAAAAGAATAAAAATTAAATTAATAAAATAAAAAAGACTTAAATTAATTATTAAAAAATTGGTTTTCTAGAATAAACTTAAAAATATAAATAATAAAAAAGTAAAAAATTATATTTAAACTCATTTAAAAAAAATAAAAAACATAAAAGAAAAAAAAAATGGAAAAAGCAGTAAAAGAATTAAAAAGAGATTTAATACGTAAATCAGGAGCAGTAAAAAGAACAATAAAAGAATATATTTCATATGTAAAAGAAACAGAAAAAGAAAAAGAAAAATTAGAAAAAATAAAAGAAGAAAAAAAAGATGATGAAGGTGCAATTAAAAGACAAAGTGATTGTGTTTTTGAATGTAATGGAGCAAAAATTGCATCTTTTCAAACATTAAAAAAATCATATGAAGCATTAAAAGAATTTATTGAAACTACTGAATCACATGATGATGATGAAGATACTAGAAAAGCAAGAGAAGAAATTAAAGGATTAGAAGAATTTAATGAAGCTAAAAAACATTTAGAAAATGCTAAAGAAGTTCTTGATAAAGATGAAGCTTCTAATGCTGCTCCTGAACAATATGCTCCTCCTAATAAATAAGTTTTTTATTTTTTATTTATTGTTAAATGTTTTTATTTTGTAAAAATTTATTTTTTGCTTTTAAATTTTGATTTTTAAAAAAAATTTTATTTATTTTAAAAAATTATTTATAAAAAGGGTTTTTATTATAATTTTTATTATTTTATTATTATTATGTTGTTATTATTGTTAATATTTTTATTATTATTATTTATTTAATTTGAAAAAATTTAGGTTTTGAAAAAGGTTTATCACAAAGATTTTTATATTGATCATAAATATCATAATATTCACTACAAAAATTATTTCTTCTATAACATGCTCTAGGATTTATTTTCATAATTCTAATATAATTATTATTAACATTAGGAGCAGAGACTCTTGATAAATCAATAAATTCACATAATGATTTTTGTTTATTAGTGTAACCTTCATTTGGATTAATTTTATTACATTCATTTTTAATTTCAGTTTTAGTTTTACTATTATTCTTTTGACTAGGATTTAAAATATTATATTGTGTTGAAGAATGATTCATTAAATTTGGTTTTAAAATTTTGGGATCCCATTCACTATTTGATTCTCTTGCTGTAGTATATTTAAGTGAATTATCATACTTTTTAAAATAACTTTTTTCACCACTTTTTTTAATATTTTCAATATCATTTTTTAAATGGAAAATATCACTATTTTGAAAATATCTTATATTCTTTTTTATTAATAAATCATTATTATAATCAATTGAAGGTTTTTGATGAAAAATATCACTTTCTGACATATGTTGTCTATATTTATATCTTATTGGAATATATTTTATATTACCATTTAAATTTTTTTCTTCAATTGATAAACTTTTAATATTATTATTTGCTGCTTTATTAATTATATTTTCAAATAATTCAAATCCTTTTGGCATCCATTTGTCTCTCTGATTTTTATTTACTTTTTCTTCTGAATTATCCCACAAATTTGGTTTATATAAACGCTTTTTTCTACTTGCTATATTTTCTATATATTTTTGCTTTTCTGAATTTAATATTTTTAATTGTTCTTGACTTTTACTTTTTAACATATTATATTTATTTATTAGGTCATTTGATGCTGGGATTATTTGAGTTTTATTTAAATATAATTTTTCATTTTTTGAATTTTCTTTACTATCTAAATTTATTTTTTCTTTTAATTTTATTTTTTTCAGAGATAAGATGTTATTTAATTCTTTTTCAGTATATCTTTTTTTTGTATTTGGAATTGTAGGTCCTTTTGAATTTGTTTTCTTATCATCAATATCTATTAATGAAAATAATTTAGGTTGAGATGAACTTTTAAATTTTTTTATATTTATTTTTTTATTTGGAAAAATATTTAATAATGGATATTTTAAATTATTATCTTGAGAAAATCTTTTTGATTTTTTTATTATATTATTTGGAGAATTTGAAATATTTGTATTAAAAAGTAGATAGTTATCATTATTTTTAAGTCTGAACATATAATATTATAATTTGAAAATTATTAAATAATTATAAATTTTTTAAAAAATTTTATTAATCATTTTTGTATTTAAATAATTATTAATATAAATGACTTCAAAGGTTAAAAAGACTAAAATTAATTTTTCTAACTCAAAAATTAATATTGCAAACAAATCTTCTTCTATAAAAAAACCAATTAAAATAACATGTATTTATGCAAAAAAAATAAATAATCAAAAACCAAAAAAAAAAATTGGTTTAACAACAAATAAATCATTGAAAACAACAAGATTACCTTATTCACAAAAAACAAATAATTTTAATAATGAAATTAATGTATCAAAATCAACATCAATTGCAACATCAAAACCTAAAATTATTAATGTAACATGGTTTAAAGATTTAAGACAATCTTTATCTAAAATGAATACTTCTATTACAAATGATGATAATGACTCAAGTTTTTTAAATTATGATTTAGGTAATATAAATAATTTAATAATTGAAGAAGAAGAAGAAAATAAATTCGAAAATTTAATAAACGATTTAAAATTAGATAATAATAATATTAATAATAAAACTTTTAATAAAAAAAATATTAGCAAGAAAAATTATAATAAAAGTAAAGACAAAGGAAAAAAGGAATATGAAATAGATTTCACATCATTAAATATAAAAATATCTGAGAATGATTATGATAGAAATTTAATTTCAAAAAACTTCGATAATGATATGATGTATTTAGAAACATTAGATAAAAGTAGAAATAGTTCATTTTATTTATCAAATATTGATGAATTGAATCTAAATGAAAAAATCAATAATGTTTATAATACAAAATTAATTGTATCTAAAAAATAATATTAATATGATATTTACATAAATATTTGATTTTCTTTAATTTATTATTTTAATTTATTCATTAATATAATAATTATATAATTTTTTTAAAATATATATAGATATATAAACCTTTTTTAATAAAAAATATTTATAAATATATTAAATTATTTTTTTTTGAATTTATTTAATTGATTATTTGTATGAAACTTTTTATCATTTAAAAATTTATTACTTGCAGAAGTGAAAGTGGATGTATTATTCATATTAAAATTTTTTTTAGGAGATTTAGTATTAAAACCATTATTATTATTATTTTTATTATTAATACTATTTTTAAACGAAGGAGATTTAATTCTTGAATTTTGTACTTGTTGAATATCAACATTTCCAAAATTACTTTCATTCTTTTTCCCAATTAAATTTTTATTTCCTTTTTTTAATAATTCATTTTTATTGAAAATTTTCATTGATTTAATATCATTTGTTGAAAAAAATGAATTTTTAATATTTGAAGAATTACCAACTCTATTACTATTTAAAGTAGAGTTTTCTTCATTTTTTAAAGGATGACCTTCTATTGTATTATTTGTAACATAATTATCATAATCTGTTTTAATTGGTTGATTATTTGAATAATCAAAACCTTTTTTTGAATTAAAAACAATATTAGATAAACTTTCTTTATTAATATTATTTTTATGTTTATATATATCTAAATTTTTATTAATAACATTATTTTGTAAATTCATATTATTATTAATAATAAAATTATTTGAAGAACCAGGAAAAGTACTTTTTAATTCTTTTGAATTTCCATGATTAGAACAAATTGAATTAGAACTAATATCATGTGATTTATTACAATTTGATTGACTATTATTTCTTAATAAATTATGAGCACTATTTCTATATGAAGCACTTTCAAAATTATTATTTCCTGATACTTCCATTTTATACAAATCTACTTTTTCTTTATTTTTATTATTAATATTATTTACAGTATTATTATTTTTATTACCTTTATTATTATTAATATTATTATAATTATTAAAGTCATTATTATTATTATTATTCATTTTTATTTCACTAGTACTATAATTTTCAATATTTTGTTCATTTATGTTATTTTGGTCAATTGAAGAAATATTTTTTCTTAGAAAAGAATTTTCATTATTATTAACTTTTCTAATTGTTGTTTTTATTTTTCTTTGATTTGTTATTAAATTTTGATTTATAAATTTTAAATTCTGTTCATTAGAAATACCACTTTTTTCACTTTGAGAACCAATAGAATTAGTTCTTTTTTTTTGAATAGGAGTTTGTAAATAATTCTGATTACTTGGTGAGTATCCACTATGAATTTCAGTAAATAATTTAATAGGATAATTTTCAAAATTATTATCTTTAACTCTATTTGAATTATTATTTCCATCAAATTCAAATGTTGAATTATTTCTTGAATGATTATCAATTTTATCAATTGATAATTTTGATTTAATATTTTTTAATTCAATTTCTCTTTTTAATCTCAAAATATTTGAAGGACTTTGATCATCAAAATTTATTTCTTCTGTTGCTGAAATAGAGAAACTTTTATCTTTTTTTATATTATTATTTTGAGATTTTATATTATTAATTACATTAAAGATATGTTTTTCATTTTGTTTTGATTGATTAATATTACTAATATCATTTTGAGATATTATACTCTCATTTCCTGTATTATTATTAATTTGTTTTTTCATATTTTGTTGTTGTTTATTTTTAAATAAATGTTCTTGATTTTTAATATAATTATTTTCTTTATTTTGATTTATTTTGTTGGCTGATTTATATCTTGAATCTTTTAATTGATCATATATATTATTTATATTTTTATTTTTTTCATTATTATTATTATTAATAATGGAATTACTATTAAAAAAATTTTTAAAATTCGCATTTTGAATATTTCTATTTGAAGGATTAGAAGTCCCTGTTGTGACTGAAGTAAAATTTGAAATATTAAATATTCCATTTGTATTATTATTAGTATTATTTAAAGGACTTTGACTTTGAGAATAATCTTTTTCATTTTCTATTTTGTCATTATTAATAGTATTTAATTCATCATTATTATTTTGATTTTGTAAATTATATATTAAAGAATTATTAACAATATTAAAAGATTTAGATTGAGTTTTCCTTAATTGATAAAATTTTTTAAGTTCACATTGTTTAATAATTTCATCAGTTGGATTTTCACAAATAAAAACAATTGGAACTAATTTTTTAAAATAAATATTAAATCTCAAAACAGGAGGAGATAAAATAATTAAACAAACTGAATTTTCTTTACCAAAACCATCTAAAGATATAAAATCTTTTTTTGAAAAATAACAATAATTTAATTCAGTTGATGTTTTAATTGATAAAAGTGGATCATGAAAATGCATATATAAACTTAATATAAATAATTCTTTTAAAAAAAAATTCATTTGTTTTGAATATAAATCTTTATTTATTTCTTCTATTTCAGATTCAGTAAATAAAATTCCTTTTTTAGTTCCAATTTCTAATCTTATATTTAATAATATTTTATTTAATAAAATATCATCAAATTTTATAATAGTTTTAAAATAATCTTGAAAAATACTAAATTGAAATTTTTGAAAAAAAATTTTAATAGAATCATCATTAATATTTTCAACACCAAAACAATTTAAAATAAGTTTAATTTTTTCAATAATTTTTTCTTTTGATAAATCATATACAATTTTAACAATAATATTAATTACTCTAACTAATAAAATATTAGTATAAAAAATATTATCAAAACTTTCCATTATAGTAGATTCAAATAATTTTTTCCATCTATCACAAAATTCTTCAGGCCAAGGATAATCTGTTGATGCATCATTTGTTAATTTTCTATACTTTTGAAGTTCTTCTTGTAATCTTTGAATTTCTTTATTTTTTTTTGTATTTTCAATTTCAAATTTATGTAAGTTTACTTCTAGTAATTCATATTTTTTTCTTAATTCTGAAAATTCCATTGTATTAAAAAATAAGTCATCCTCACTCATTAATTTTAATTTTTTAAAGTCAAATACAAAAAATTAATTTTTTTTTTTTAATTAAATTCAATTAAGTAATTTTATATTATATATTTTTTTCAAATATTCAATAATCCTCCTATTAAAGCCAAAAATTGAAGTGTTGTTATTAAATTATCTGAATCATCTGAAATAAAAGGATTATGAATTAATGATGCATCAATAATAAAAAATATTATTAAAAAAAATAAACTCATTTTTTTTCCTAATAATAATGTTAAACTTGATAATACTAAAAAGTAATTTTGAATTATTAAGATAAATATTGAATATTTCCTATATTGTAGAAGAGAGGAGTTTGGAAAAAAATTTTGAGAATAAAATATTAAGTTTTTATTTATATATCCTTTATTTAAATCTATTTCAAAATAATTTCCCATTGCCAAAAAAATCAGAGATAAAGCAAACATAAATCTTATAATGTAATGTATTATATTAGTTATACCCATTTAATTTTTTTTAAATTAATTAATTATTTATTATAATTGTGTTTGCTAACGTCATTTCAAATAAATTATTATTCAAATAAATCTGTTTATAACAATTTGTTTTTATGAATATTAAATAAATAAGAAAACATTTTTATAAATAAAATATTATATAATAATAAATTTAAAAACAATTTCTAAATAACTATTATTATTAAATCTAAAAATTAAGATGAAGAATAAAGAAATTAATATTGATTAATATATATTTAGTTTCTAAAATCAAATACTGTAAAGATTCTTTTCTTAATACATATAATTTACCTAATAAATAATATAAAAAATAAATTAAGCATCTCTGAAATAAAATTAAAAAAAGAAAAAAAATAAAAAAAGAAAAAAAATAAATATTTTTATAATCACATAAAAAAATATTGTAATTTAAAAATATAAAAAAAATATATAAAGCATAATAATTTCTTTATAAAAAAAAAAATAATCCAAGCCCTAAGTAAACATCAAAATATAAAAAAGAAAAAAAAAAGGATTAAAAAAATTTAATCTTCATTATCATTTTCACTATCATCATCTGCAGATTCCCTTTCAGGAACAACACTAACATTTCTTTTTAAACCCTCAGCTCCATTTTTTTTACCAATTCCTTTTTTTTTTGCTCCTAATTTATTTTTAATCATCATATTCATAGGATTATTTATATTTTTATTCCCTTTTGGAACATCAACTTTTTTTAATTTAATAACATTTTCTTCATTATTTTCAACTTCTTTATTTTCAATTTTTTGATTAATATCATTTTTTTTTTCTTCTTCATTATCATCTTTTAATTTTCCTTCTTCAATTTTAATTAATTTACCAAATCTAAAAATTCCTTTAATTTTATTATTATTTTCACAAAAAATTCCATTTCCATGTTGTTGATTATTTACCCATTCACCTTCATAATAAATATTATCATTCCAATAATAAGTTCCAATTCCATTTTTTTTATTAAATTTATAATCACCAATATATTTTTTTCCTCCTGGCCAAATAAATTCTCCTTTACCTTCAATAACACCATTTTTAAAATCACCTTTATAATTTCTTCCATCATTCCATTTAAAATTACCTTTACCATTTATAATTCCCTCTGTAAAATTACCATTATATATTGAACCATCTTCCCATTTATATATTCCTTCACCATTCCTTTTTCCATTTGAAAAATTACCTTCAAATGAAAATTCATTTTTTAAACTTTCTTTACCTTTACCATTTTTTTTCCCATTTAAAAAATCACCTTCGTAAATATAACCATTTTTCATTACTAATTTACCATCTTTAAATTCACCATTTGAAAAATTACCTTCAAAATAATCTCCATCTTTATTAAATAATCTTCCTTTTCCATTCATATAATCATTATACCAATAACCAATATATTTATTACCATTTTCATCAATTAAAATACCAAAACCTTCTTTTTTATAAGTTTCATAATTCCAACTTCCTTTATAAATAATTTTATTATCAAATTCATATGCTTCTTTAATTATTGTATTTGAATAATTATTTTGTTCAGAATTATCAAATTCATTTAAATATTTTTCAACTTGTAAAATATTATCATTTGTATATGTATTTAATTCATTATTATTATCTTCACTTGGGATTAATTTTGCTATTTTTTCAAGAGATAAAGAAAATTCTTCTTCTTGAGTTTGTGGTTGTTCAATTTCATTTTTATTTTTTATTATTTGAGATTTTAATTGATATTTTGTATTTTCACTAATTTCTTCTTCATTATTAATATTATTATTTACTTCTCCTGCTAAAATACTTGCTTTCATTCCTGAATTTTCAATTATTTCTGGATTTTCTACTGTTACATCACTTTTTGGAACTTGGATATTTCCTGAATATTGTCCACAAATACATCCTACTGCTTGTCCCATTATTTTTGTTTTTTTTATTTAAAATATTTAGAAAAATATATTCATTTTTTTTTTTAATTTTTATTTTAATGGTTGGTTAATTAAATAAATTTTTTTTTTTTTTTTTTTAAGGTTTTTTTTTTTGATTTTTTTTATTTATATTAGGTTATCTTAATTTTTTTTTTAAGTGTATTTTATATTATTAAATTTCTGGTAATTTTTTTGCATAATTTGTTTGATTATTTTTTAATAATAATTTCTAGTTAAGTTTATTTGATTTATTAGATCATTTATTTGTTGTTTTAAATTTTTATTTTCATATTTTATTTCAGCTAATTGTGATATTTCAATCATAAACTTTTTTAAATTTTCATCTTTTTCATTTATAATTGTTTTTGTTTCTGAAATTATTTCATACATTTCTTTATTATCTAGCATTATTTTAGAAATTAATTTATTTAATATATTAATGATGTACATTGAATATTTTATATTTAATTTTTCATCAATAAAATTATAATCTATCCTTTCTGCTGAACAATTTAAGAAATTTAAATTATTTATTATATCAATATATTGATTATAGAAGAAAAAAAAATCAGTAATTATTTTTTGATGATCTTCTAATTTATCATTAATTATATTTATTTCTTTAATTTTATTATTTAAAATCATTTCATAATTTTGGTTTGTTGAAAAATTATTTTTTTTATTCATTTCATTTTCTAATTTTTGTTTTATTAAATTAGTTTCAATATATTTTTTGTTTAATTCATTTTCTTTCATTTCATATTGTTTTAACTTATTTTTCATTAAATTTATTTCTTTGTTTTTATTATTTAATTCTTTTTCATATTTTTCTTTAATGAACTTTATATCATTATTTATATTAATTAATTCTTTTTCATATTTTTCTTTGTTCAAATACATTTCATTATTTTTATTATTTAAATAAGTTTTTTTTTCATTTTCAATCATTTTTTTTTCATTTTCTATATTAGAAATAAAATGATTATTTGATTGATGAAAACTAATATTTTTATTTGATTCAATTTCTTGATTAGAAATATTTAAATTATTATTTTCTTCAGAATTTTCTTTATTTAAGTTAATTATATTCATATTTTTATTTTTTTTATTAATTGAAAAATTTGTCACATTTTGTACATTATTATTTTTATTTTTCATTTGATCATTTAAAAATGAAATTTTGTCAATAAATTGATTTATAGTTTTTTCTTGCAATTCAATTTTATTATTTAATATTTTATTTTGATTTTTTAATTCAATTATTTCATTTTGAAGTTTTAAATTATCTTTTTCATATGAAATTGAATGTTCTTGATAACGAGATGATTCAAGAGTATCAATATTTGTAATAATATTATTATTTTTGTTTTTATTTATTGATAAATTAATATTATCATTTTTAAATTTTAAAATTCCTTTTTTCAAATCTTCAATTTCTTTTCTATAATTTTTAATTGTTTCTTCAATTTCTTCAATATATGACATTATATTTAAAAATTAAAATAATAAGTTTTTAATATATTATATTATCATATTATGAATTTAAAAAATATAAAATTAAATTAATTATTTATTTTAATTGTTCTTTAAATTCTTTTAATCCTTCTACATTACCTCGTAATAATTGAGCCATAAAAATTAATGTTTCATAACTCTCTTTTTCAAAATTACCAAATGTATTATCATCTGTTCTTTTAAAGAAATCTTCAGGAACATAAAAATTATCTAATTTACTACAATTATTTTGTATGTCTTTTAATTTATTTATCATTACTTTAAATTCTTTAACTAATTCATCTCTACTTTTTTCATTATTAACTTTATTAATTCTATTATAAATATCTTTTATTTTATCTTTTGCTCTATGTAAATCATTTTCCATTTTTTTCATATTATCCATCATATTTTTATTTGGCATTTCCATTATTATTAAATTTAAATATTGTTATTTTAAAATATTTATTACAAAAAAAAAGAATAATAAAAGAAAATTTTATTGAAAAAAATAAAAATGAATAAAATTATTGTTTTATTTTCTTAAATAAAAATAAAAATTAAAGAAGAAATAAAATGAATTAATAAAAATATTATTTAATACAATAAATTATAATTTAAGCATGACAAATAATAAAAAAATAATAATATTAAAAAAAATTAATATTTCTAAAAAAAATAATATATACAATAAAAAATCTCAATTATCAACAACAAGACTTTTAATTCCTCTATTTTTATATTTCATATCAATTTGATTAAATTCATTAGTAAATTTATTTTTTTTTTCATTATAAAATTTTTTAGGAGGTTTCCTAGTATTTTGCTCAAGATACATTTGATTAATTCCAAAATATTTATTTTCAATACTTGGATTATACTTTTTATTAACAGAAATTTTTTTAACAGGTTCCATTAAAATTCCTTTTTCATTTAATAATTGTTCTTTAATATTAGAAATATGATTATTATATTTTTCTCCTTCATTTTCTCTTATTTTAAATTTAATTTCTTTATTAGTTCCAGTTATATTATCTGCCATTGATGAAACATCATAAATATGTAATCCTTCATCTCTCATTAATTTTTTTATTGAAAATATATCTAAATTATTCTTTTCTATTTTATTTTTTTCTGGTGTTAAAATATATTCATGTTCTTTTTCTTTATTTTGTAATTTTTTATATTTCATATTTCTTTCATAAAAAGATTTATCATATAAATTTGATGTTGTTGAATTTAACATAAATCTTTTTTTTTGGTCTTCTTTTAAATCTGTTTGTGAATCAATAACTTGTTTTATTTTATTTAAATCAATTCTATTATCATAATTAATTGTATTTTCAGTTTTTGTTTTTGGTAATTGATTTTTTGATTTATATATTTTTGCACTTTCCATTAATCCAGTTTGATTTTTTTGCCAATTTGGAATATTTCTTGATTCTATATCTTTTTGTTTTGAAAAAATAATCTCTTTCTCAGTATTTTTCAAATCTAATAAATTTTTTCCCCATTTTGTTTTATATGTATTATAATCAGTTCTATCTGTTTGAAATCCATTTTTTTCATTATTTCCATATTCATTTATATTATAATTTCTCATTTCATTTTTTTTAAATTTCATAATTGTATTATTATTATTTTTATTATTTGAATTTATTTTATCATAATCCATTTTGTTAACATTAATTCTTTCTATTTTACTTTTTCCTTTATTTTTATAATTTTCTCTTTCAATTTCATCATCACTATAAATATTATTATTATTTTCCTTAAAAAAAATATTAGATCTTTGAACATTAATTCTATTTTTTTTACTTATAGAACCACTTTTATCTTCATTATTAATATACTTTACTCCAGAACTATTATCTTCATTCCAAGGAATTTTTTTTCTATTAGGAGATAAAACTCTTCTAATTGGATTATTTATTCTTTCAACTTCATTTAATATATATCCTCTTGATGACACATTAACTTTTGGATTATTTAAATTATCAATATCATAAAATTGTTTACATAATCTTTTAAAAGATGTATCATTTGAATAATAATTATCAGGATTATAATTTGTTTCATTTTTATTTTTTTTAATAATTTCATCTTTTTCAGTACAATGTGAAAAAACTGTTGATCTATTTGATAAATTTCTTCTATTTTGATTATAATTTACTTTTTCATTTTCTTCTTTTATTGGTTTTTTTGTGAAAAAAATATCACTTTGGCTTTTTGAATTATATAAAGAATGTTGTTGTGTATTAAATTTTTTTATCCTGTTCTTTATTTTATTTTCAAAAACATTTTTTTGACTAATATTAAATATATCATTATTTGTTTTTGCTAATGTTGATGGATGGTATTGTTTTGAAGCTTTTTCTATTACTTTTACATTTTCAGTATTAAATATATCTGATTTAAAGTATTTATTAAATAATACATGTGACATTTTTTTAATAATAATTTATTTTTAAATTTATGAATATAAATTAAGCAATTAAATAAATATAAAATAATCTTTGTTCACAACATACAAAAAGATAATAATTAATTGAATCAGAATAATTATCTTTTAAAGTTAAAAAATAAATTTGATTAATTATTCCATTACTATTAGTTATTATATTTCCCATATCTGAAAAAATTATTTCATTATTATTTTTATTTATA
>JAEEGL013301440.1_pt1 | contig 12631 bp, 11 predicted proteins | sample 9134231 | NCBI WGS metagenome assembly JAEEGL01 (sample SAMN16246548, study PRJNA631951) | gut metagenome | biome: gut microbiome; feature: rumen; material: fiber-attached | host: Bos | place: Iran: Karaj | collected 2018-10
ATGATAATCGACCGCAATCCAAAATGCGTGGGCATCTACCGCCTTACCATGAAGAGCAATTCCGACAACTTCCGCGCCTCTGCCATCCAGGGCGTTATGAAGCGCATCAAGGCAAAGGGAATTGAAGTTGTGGTTTACGAGCCAACTCTGCAGGAAGAAAGCTTCTTTAACAGCCGCGTTGAACGCGATTTAGCTACCTTCAAAGCCGAGTGCGATGTGATTATTGCGAACAGAAATGCACAGGAACTCGCTGATGTTTCAGAAAAAATCTATACCCGCGATTTGATGGGGAGGGATTAGAATAATATAAAAAAAGATTTTATAGTTTGTGATTTAATGAAATTATTTAAAAATATGATAGATGGAGTTAGCTAAAACTGCTGAGTAAAAAAGTGCATACTATTAAGAAATCTACATTAAGTCTAATCTCAATACTTATTTTATCTTATGCTCTTTACGCAATCAAAACATGTTGGTTAGCTTTTGCAAATGGTTATATGCCACTGTTTGCATTGGCTATGAATATTCCTTTATTACTAAGTTTTTTATTGGGAATTATTTATGCTATTTATTATAACCCATATATTAAAAAGAATTTTTGTCTTATCATATTACCATTTATAAATCTTTTTTTTCATTTATTGAGATTTTCTTCTTTATCTTCTTATCCACAATTTTTCTTTACTTTTATTATTTGTTTTCTATTTGTGTTTTTTCCTTCTGTTTACAAATCAAAAATCTTTAATTGTTTTTATTGGATAATTCAAATATGTAATTTAATTTCAGTCTTATTTTATTTATGTTATATTTTACACATTAATTTGGGGTTTAAAGAAGTTCCTTATTATGCAATACAATCTCAACCTAATGCTCTCTATATAAAATGGTTCATTTTTGCAATATATAAAAATGGTTTGTCGTTAAGACTATGTAGCATTTTCAATGAACCTGGTGCTTTAGGAACTGTATGTTCTTTAGTTTTTGTTGCACGCTATAATTATTGTAAAACTTGGGAAAAAATTCTTCTGTTAATAACAATTCTTTGTTCAGTATCTCTTGCTGGTTTAATAATTGTTTTAGGTTTTTACTTTTTTATTTTTCTTAAAAAAAATGTGTTTTTGTGTATCTTTTTGTTTTTAATAATTATTGGTATAGGAGCATACATTGTTACTACAAGTGAAGGTCAACTTGCAGTACTTATTTTGAGGCTTATAACAGGTGAGAATAACAGGACTACAGATGCTTTTGATAAGGTTTATGAAAATTTTAAGGCAAGTAGTAATTTTTGGTTTGGAATGAATATTTCACAAGATGTGTTAGGATCCGTTTCTTCTATAAAAACATTTATAATAAATTACGGAATTATTGGTACTGGTATCTGGCTCATAACATGGTTATTCGCAGCTTTAAAAATGTCAGATAAAAGATGTTTTTTATTTATTTTATTTTTCTTTGTAAGCCTTTATCAACGGCCGGCATTGATTCAAAGTATTTATGGTTATGTTCTGCTTTTTGGTGGAATAGAATGGATAATGGAACAGAAAGAAAATGTCAAGTGTAGATAATAAAAAGATATTGAAGAATACTTTATTTCTATATTTCAGAATGTTTCTGATTATGGGAATTTCTCTTTATACAGTACGAGCTTATCTTGGGATTTTAGGGGAAGTGGATTATGGACTGTATAATGTAATAGGTGGAGTCGTTTCTATGTTGTCATTCTTAAATGGAACATTGGCAACTTCATCACAAAGATTCATTTCGGTAGCATTGGCTGAGGGAGATAAAGAAAAAGTTAATAAGATCTTTTGTCTTGGACAAACAATATATCTTTTTATTATTTTTATTATTATTATCTTTTTTGAAACAGCCGGTTTATGGTTTATAAATGCTAAATTGATAATACCATCAGAAAGACTTAAGGCCGCAAATTTTGTTTACCAAATATCTATTGCTACATTTGTTTTTCAAATGCTTTCTGTTGCTTACAATGCAATGGTTATTGCTCAGGAGAGAATGAAGGCATTTGCATATATTGGAGTTCTGGAAGCTGGATTAAGGCTTGCTTTTGTTTTTGTTTTGAGAGTATTACCTTTTGATAAGCTTATTGGATATGGTCTGCTTTTATTCATAATAAATTTACTTGTTTTTTTTATTTATGTCATTTTTTGTAGAATTAATTTTGCTGAAAGTAGATTTAAGTTTTATTGGAATAAAAATGAGGCGTTAGAAATTCTGGGGTTCTCAGGCTGGCATCTGTTAGGAACTTTTTCGACAATTATTAGAGGAAATGGTGTAAACGTGCTTATAAATACTTTTTTTAATCCTGCTGTAAATACTGCACGTGCTATAGCCTATCAGGTAGAAGGGGCTCTTACAAAATTTTCTCAGAACTTTTTTAATGCTGTAAAGCCTCAAATGTATAAATCTTATGCTACAAATGAAATTGTAGAATTAAATAAACTAATAATGAGAAGTACAATCGTTTGTGTTTTTCTTGTTTCTCTATTTACAATTCCCCTGTATAATAACTTAAGTTTTGTATTGCAGATATGGCTTAAAGATGTTCCAGAACTTACAGTTCAATTTGCACGGCTTGTTTTAATAAACGGATTAATTGACTCAACCGCAGACAGTTTAATATGTCCTGCCCTTGCAACTGGTCGTATAAAAAAGTTTTACATTGTTACAGGTTCTTTGTATATTCTTGTTCTTCCTGTTTCCTATATATTTCTAAAGCTGGGCTTTTCTGCTCCGAGTACTTTAATAGTTTCAATTGTAATGTCTATTCTGGCTGTTTTTGCAAGAGCCGTCATCTTGAATAAATTGATTGATTTTCCATTAAAAAAATATTTTATTTTAATAGGTAAATTGTCCCTTTTAACTATTGTATTATTTTATTCAATAAAGTTAATAATAATGGTAATTCCTATAAATAAATGGGGAATACTTTTGAGTTCAATTATTATATCTACCTTTTTGCATATTATATTATATATTTTATTTATAATTTCCAAAGATGATAGAACTTATATAAAAGACTTTATAAAAAATAAATTTTTAAGGTAAAAAGAAAGAAAAAAAATGAAAAAAATTGCAGTTCTTACATTTCATTATATTCCAAATATTGGAGCTTGTTTACAGTCTTATGCCTTATGTAAACAGCTTTCTGTTATGGGAATTGATTACGAACTTCTTGACTACAGATGTCGTAATATTTCAAGAAGAGAAACAGAATTTATAAAAGCTAAAAATCCCATAAAGAATATTATTAAAAAACTATTTTGGAATTATACAATAGAGAAAATAAATAATTGTCAGACATTTATTAAAGAGAACTGTAATATTAGCAGCATTCAATATGATAAGGATAAGATTACTGCTGCAAATGACTGTTATGATGCATTTTTATCGGGAAGTGACATGATTTGGAATCTGGATATTACAGGAAATGATTTTACTTATTTTCTAGATTTTACCCAGGATAGTAAGAAGAGATTTTCATTTTCTTCTTCAATTGGTATGGATTGGAGAGAAGAAGATTTAGGGAAAATAAACAATAATTTAATCAGATTTAATATGCTTAGTTCCCGAGAGGAAGATACCTCTAACCTTATAAAATCGAATTTTCATATTCAATGTAAATGGACCTGTGATCCAACTTTATTATTAGATGGAGATTATTGGAAATCTTTAGCAAGAATTCCTAAAGCAAAAGATTATGTACTAGTTTATTTCCCAAATAACAATTTAATTAAAACTGCCAAGTATTATGCAAAAAAAAATCATAAAAAAATCCTTGTTGTAACAGCAAATGGACTTTCCAAGTATATAGGGGTAAAGAATGTAAAAGTTCTTTCGCCTCAAATTTGGTTGGGTTATTTTCTTTATGCAGATGCTGTTTTTACAAATTCATATCATGGCTGTTTGTTTGCTTTACAGTTTAGAAAACCTTTGTGGTGTGATAATAAGTCGAATAGAATGATATCTTTATTTAACAAAATGAATGTAAATAATGTATTTTTAGATGAAGACAGAAATCTGGAAAATCAGATTAACTTCGAGAATGTGAAAACAAAAATTAATGCTTTTAGAAATGAAAGCATTGAATACTTGGAAGATATGAGGAAGTTATTAAAATGATATTATTAAAAGATTCTTCATTATGTTCTGGTTGCAGTGCATGTATGTCTTCATGTCCTAAAAATGCTATTTCGATGCTCTCGGATATACAAGGATTTTTGGTACCCTACATAGATAATTCATTATGTGTCAATTGTGGTATATGTCATTCTGTATGTCCTCTAGAAAACAGTGTTCCAGAGAGAGGGGATGTTTGTAACGCTTATGGAGCTTATTACAAAAATGATGATATAAGAAAAAAATCCGCTTCAGGAGCTTTTTTTCAGGCAATAGCACGATATATCATTGATAATGAAGGTTATGTTTGTGGCTGTGTATTAGAAAATATGAAAGCCAGGCATAAAGTTTCAAATAATCTTGAAGATATTTACCGCATGGCTGATTCAAAATATGTTCAGTCAGATATGGGAGATTGTTTTCTACAAATTCAAGAAGTACTGAAAACTGATAAAATTGTATTATTTTCTGGCTGTTCCTGTCAGGTTGCTGGATTACAAAAATATCTTTCTCTTAGAAAAGTGAATACAGAGAATCTATATACTATTGATTTCTTTTGTCATGGGGTTCCGTCTCCTAAGATATTTTCTGATTTCATAAGTTTTTACAAAAAGAAAAGACATATAAAGATAAATGATTTTCATTTTCGTTCCAAAGAATGTGGGTGGGGAAAATCAATTGCAAGAGGTGCAAATTATCTGAATTCTGTGAATTCAGATAATTTGCACAAGCGCAAATTTTCTGAAAAATTTTCCTTTTTTTCTAAAATGTGGACAAGAATCTTTTTTTCAAATCTTACATTACGAAAACATTGTTTTACTTGTCCTTATGCAAAACTTAAAAAGCCTGCTGATTTTACTATGGGAGATTTTTGGGGAATTGAAAATTCTTCTATTGCGGATTTTAATGACGGAAAAGGTTGTTCAGTTGTTATAACCCAATCAAAAAGAGCAAACGAATTTCTAAAAAAAATATCCAATCTTGCAACTAAATCTGTTCCTATTGAAGAGGCTATTGAAAAGCAAGCAAACAGTTTTGCTCCTTGTATAAAACCAGAGAATTATGATTCTTTCTGGAACTTTTACAATGAACATGGATTTGAAAAGTGTTCTGTAAAGTACTTTGGGTATAATTTAAAAGGAAGATTCAAATTTATAGTTAAAAGAATTTTGTTTGATTTGCATTTAGGGAGAATATAGTTTTGTCTGATAAAAGAAAAATACTTATAAGGTTCGACGATATATGTCCTACAATGAATTGGAAAGAATGGAATAAGGCCACAGAACTTTTAGAAAAGTACAATATAAAGCCTTTGCTAGGGGTGATTCCAGAATGTAAAGATCCTGATTTGTTGATAGATAGCCCTCGGGAAGATTTTTGGGATTATTTAAAAACATTACAGCAAAAAGGCTATAAACTTGCGATGCATGGTTTGTATCATAAGTTTGATAATGAATGTCGAGGAATAGTTAATAATACATATCATACTGAATTTGCAGGACATAGTTATGAAGTTCAATTTGAAAAAATAAGAAAGGGAAAAGATATTTTATTATCACATGGTATAGAGACAAATGTTTTTTTTGCACCGGCTCATTCATATGATTTAAATACAATAAAGGCTTTGGGTGCAAATGGGTTTAAATATATGTCTGATGGATTAAGTATTAAACCGATTGAAAGATTTGGAGTTGTATGTGTTCCTTGCAGAATGAGAAAAGCATCAGAAGTAAGGAAAAAAGGGTATTTTACATGTGTTTTTCATGCACATGAATGGAGTATAAAGAAAAAAATAGATGGATATAATTTATTTGAAAAAATATGTATGAACTATAATGAAGATATCGTAGATTTTAATGCTTATGTTAATCAGCCTGTTTCTAATTCAATATATAACAAGGCAAGCGAGTCTTTGTTAATTTTTTATAGAAGAAAAATTTTCTATATTTTATATAGGATTTACAAGTCAATTATGAAAAGAGGATAGTATGGAAATAAAATTTAATTCTAGTTGGGAATCTGCAAATATTGTATTTTCGATAGTTACTCCTGTTTTTAATCGACCAAAGGAATTAAAAAGAGCAATTCACTCTGTAGAAAATCTTGATTATAAGGATTTTGAATATATTATCGTAAATGATGGATCTACTGAAAATATTGATGAAATTATTACACAATTTATGGAAAATACAACTATTCCAGTTTGTTATATAAAAAAAGAAAATGGTGGAGTCCATACAGCTAGAAATGAAGCAACTAGACATTGTAGAGGAAAATATAAAATAAATCTTGATTCTGATGATGAACTTCTTCCAAATGCTTTATCTGTTTTTTTAAGAGCTTGGGAAAGTATTCCTGCAGAAAAAAAAAGTGACTATAGAGAGGTTGTTGCTTTATGTCAAAATAGCAAAGGTGAACTTCTCGGGGAAAAGTTTCCAAAGAATATAAATAATTTGACATGGGACAAAGCATTAAAATTGTGCAGAAAATGTAAGGGAGAACATATTGGTTGTAATCGCACTGAAATAGCTAAAGCATATATGTTTCCTGAACCAGTCGGTGTTACTTTTGTAGCTGAAGGAATTATATGGAATCAGTTATATAAAAAATACAAATCATTTTTTATTAATGATGTTGTCCGTGTATATCATAATGAGACAGAAGCATCCTATACAAATGCGAGCAAAAAAGATCTTTCTCCTCAGCAATTAATAAATGGAGCTTGGAATTCGACCTTTGTAATCAATAATTATAATTATAGTGATTATTCTTTTGAATTTTTAATAAAAAACTTTATAAAAAGAAATGCATTTATCTTATTATATAAAAAAAATACAGGAAAAACTATTAACGCTGACTTAGTAAAACTGAAAAAAAAGCAATACTTGGCAGGATTATTATGGTTACCATCAATTTTTATTGCAATTATGTTTTTGAAAGGAAATAGAAATCCATTAATAACTAGATTTTTACGGTAGATTATTTATGTATAAAGTTGCACATTTCATAGGTTCTATTCAGGATGGTGGGGCTGAAACTCTTGTAAAAGATTATGCTCTTCTTCTTGATAAATCAAAGTTTAATGTTTTAATAATAATTCTCAGAAGGAGTCCTGACACTGCAAATGATAAGATTCTATCTCAGACAGGAACAAGAATAATACCATTATGTACAAGTAATTTTATACTTATGAAAGTAATTCAAAAGTTGAATTATTGGTGGTATATTCCCTTAAAACTATATTTAGTTTTAAAAAAAGAAAAAGTTGAAGTTTTACATATTCATATGGCTTTATTACATTACGTAAAAAAAATATCAGGAAAAATAAAGAATATAAAGTTGTTTTATACATGTCATACTGAACCAAAGCGAATTCTTGATGGCGAAAAAAAATATGAACTTAAAGCCGCTAGATATCTTATTAAGAATAATAACCTTCAAATGATTGCTCTTCATAAAGGAATGAAAGAAGAAATCAATTCAATGTTTGGTATTGATAATACTGTGGTTATTCGAAATGGAGTTGATTTTAATAAGTACCATGTGGTAAAAACAAAAAATGAGATAAGAAAAGACTTGGGGATACCTGAAAATGCTTTTGTAATAGGGCATGTCGGCAGGTTTCATCCAGTTAAAAATCACGATTTTTTAGTTGAAGTTTTTAATGCAGTATATAAAAAAAACAGCGCTGCATTTCTTCTTCTTGTCGGTTCTGGTGAACTAAAGGCGCATATACAAAATAAACTTGATTCTTGTGGACTAAATGGAAAATATCTTATTTTATCTCATAGATCAGATGTTCCTGTTCTTATGAAAGCAATGGATGTGTTTGTTTTTCCTTCTCTACTAGAAGGATTTGGAATTGTAATGATAGAAGCGCAGGTTTCTGGTTTAAGATGTATTGCATCGGATACAGTTCCAAGGGAAGTTTTTCAGACAGAAAATGCATTGTCTCTCTCTCTTTCAGATTCTCCAGAAAGTTGGGCAGAGGTTATACTGAATCCGAAAATTAAAGGAAATGCAAAAGGAAATTTAGAAAACTATAATATGAATAAAGAAATAAAAAATCTTGAGGAATTGTATTTAAAATGAAAATTGTTTTTTTTATTCCTAGAATGGGTGGAGGTGGCGCTGAACGAGTCGTAGCTAATATTTCGAATGAGTTAGCTATTCGAGGCTACGAGGTTGTTATCTATAGCCCCCTAAGTGACGAAAGTTTCTATAGATTAAATCCATCAATAAAGATAATCACTGAAAACTATAAGATAAGTAAAAAAGGTTTATTACGGAAGGTTCAGATAATTATTAATGGAATTAGATTGTATTTTGTTTATCCCAAAAAAATAAAGTCAGAAGCCCCAAATGTAGTAGTTTCCTTTCTAACAGAAACAAATTTAATTGCAACCTTGTTTCTAAAGCGTAATTACAAGTTGATTGTATCAGAGCGTGCCGATCCCACTCGTCGGTCAAAAATAAAACAGTGGTTAATTAAAAATATGTATAAAAAAGCTGATGTTCTGGTATGTCAAAGTCAGAAAGTTAAAGATTATTTTGCTTTTAATAATTGTGTGGTTATTCCTAATCCTGTTGATGTATCTATATTACCTGAATTGTTTTCTGGAGAAAAAGAGAAAAAAATAGTAGCTGTAGGAAGACTTTCTAAAGAAAAGAATTTTGAAAGTTTAATAGGTGCTTTTTCTAAGTTAATAAAACTTGATAGTTGTAAAGATTATATTCTTGAAATTTATGGGGAAGGACCTCTGCACCAGACATTACAAGATCAGATTAATGATTTATCTCTTGAAAATAAAATATTTCTAAAAGGGGCAAGAAAAGATGTTCTTGAATGTATAAAAACATCATCACTTTTTGTTATGTCATCTATTTATGAAGGATTTCCAAATGCTCTCTTAGAGGCCATGGCAATAGGCTTACCTGTAATTTGTACAGATTTTTATACAGGGACAGCCCAAGAACTCGTGAAAGAAGAGAATGGTATACTTGTACCAGTTAATGATACAGAAGCCTTGTTACAAGCAATGAAATCTATGATATTATCTCCTGAAAGACTTGAGTCATGTGGAAAGAAAAATGTTCTAATTAGAAATACTTATTCTATTACAACAATAGTAGATAAGTGGGAAACACTTTTTAAGCAAAAATGATAATTTAATTAGTAAATTAAAATTAAAGGTGGTTTATGAAAATAGCAAATAGTAAATTTGTTCATGTAGATTTTATAAAAAAATGTTTATATTTTTTCCTTAATAAATTACCGGATAAGTTTTATCTTTCACTTAGGTTTAGACTTAGCCATGGAAAAAGACTTCGATTAAATCCTCCTGTAACCTATAGTGAGAAACTACAATGGTTAAAATTATATGATAGGAATCCAAAGTATACAAATCTTGTTGATAAGTATGAAATGAAATGTATTATATCTAGAATTATAGGGGAAAAATACGTTATAAAAACTCTAGGAATTTATAAATCGTTTAAGGATATTGACTTTTCATTATTACCAGAGCAGTTTGTTTTGAAATGTACTCATGATTCTGGTTCTGTTGTTATTTGTAAAGATAAAAACTCTTTTGATTATGAATATGCCTCAAGAGTACTTACAGAAGGCTTGCAGCATAACTGGTTCTATGGTGGTAGAGAATGGCCTTATAAAAATGTACTTCCAAGAATTATTGCAGAAGAATATATTGAAGATACAGTGGATAAAGAACTTAGAGATTATAAGTTTTTTTGCTTTAGAGGCGAAGATAATCTTCTTTCCCCAAAATTACTATTTATAGCAACAGACAGGGAAAATAAGGAAAAAGATACGTGTTTTGATTTCTTCGATATGGCTTTTAATCATATAAATGTCAAGAATGGACATCCGAATGCTAAGATTTTACCTCATAAACCTGAGGCGTTTGAGGAAATGAAATCTTTATGTATAAAGATAGGAGAAGGTTTATTAAGTCAATATGATATAAAGATACCTCAGTTACGAATCGACTTCTATGTTGCAAATGGTAATCCATATGTCGGTGAGTTAACTTTGTTTCATCATAGTGGTTTTATGCCTTTTGAGCCCGAAGAATGGGATATAAGACTTGGGACATGGTTGAATCTACCAAAAGAAGGATTATAAGTAAAAGAATAATTCATTCTTTAAGGAATGTAATAAAAACTGACTTTTATTTAATATAATAAATTTAACTATTACATACAATTTTAAGGAATCATTTGTAAATTTAATTTCTTAATATTTTTCGAGGTAAAATCAAATGAATCTTTCTGTTCTTATGTCCGTATATAAAAACGACAGTGCTGAAGAATTGCGTGAAAGTCTTGAAAGCTTATGCTCTCAGATTAGACCTGCAGAACAAGTCGTTCTTGTAAGAGACGGAACTATCGGCGATGAATTGGAATCTGTAATTTCAGATTATTCAGCAAAACTTCCATTGTGTGCTGTAGGTTATGAAGAAAACCACGGTCTTGCTTATGCTTTAAATTATGGTATGGATTATTGCACTTGTGATTTAATTGCAAGAATGGATGCTGATGATATTTGTTATCCGCAACGATTTGAAAAACAAGTTAGTCAGTTTGAAAGTGATTCTGGCCTTAAAATTCTTGGCACAGGAATTGAAGAGTTTTATTCGTCTTCAAGCGGTGATGTTATTAGAAACATACGTCTTTATCCTGAATATACTACAGGAAAATCTAAGACCTTATATAAGGGAACCCCTCTCGCGCATCCAACAGTAATGATTCGTGCTGATGTTCTGAAACAGTATAAATATAATCTAAACAATCAAAAGTACAGCCAGGATATAGAATTGTGGTTCAGATTGTTATTAAAGGGCTTGGAAATTCGAACAATTCAGGAACCTCTTTTACATTTTAGAATAACAGATAAAACATTTGCGCGTCGTAATATTTCAAAAGCAAAAACAGAATTAAAGATTTATATGACATCATTATATAGATTGAATGGATTTTCGATTCTTCTTATATATCCTTTAATTCGCTTTTGTTCTAGATTGCTTCCTGTGAAGGTTATCAAGAAAATGTACTTTTCTAAATCTAGACAAAGATTATTTAAGAAATAAAATCGATTATCCCCCCCCTCACGATTCTTCTGCACTTGCAGAAAAAATCACCCTCCTGATTGAAAATCCCCCTTTAAGACAAAAAATGGGCCTTGCCGTCCGCGCCTTTGCTGAAGAGAATTTTGGCATTGAAAAGGTAGTACAAAAGCACCTTGAGATTTATAAAACTTTTGACTAGGAAATTGTGCAGGCTGCTTGTCTTTATGCCTCTTGAGTCATCTGTGAGGCAAGCTCCTGGATTTTTTCCAGAGGGAGACCGGTACATCGAGAGATTTTTTCGTATGTATCTCCTTCTTTAAGCATGTTTTCAGCGGTTTTGATTGCTTGCTGCAGGCGTCCTTCTTCGCGACCTTCTTCTCTGCCAGTTTCAATGTCATAATTTCTTTGTCTTAAATATGTCATATACTGAAACCTCCACTGAAAGTTATGTTTTGCATCTTCTACATAAGATTTTAGATTCGAAGTATAATCGTTGCTGGACTTATTTGAAACCAGGAGTTCAAAGAAAGCCCGAAGTTCCGAATCTTTTATAATTTTAGCACAAACAGGTGCAATAAAAAAGTGTTTATAATCCTGATCATTCAGTTTTATTTCATTATTCTCCCTGCATATATTTTCAAAAGAGTAGACTGGCAGTCCGTATTTAAAAATATCTGTCATGCAGATAAAAATTACGTGTGATTCTCGAAGCATGCTGTATGGTTCTCCGTCTTTAAGTGTATCAAGAGCCATAAGCCCTGCATAATAGCGGGAACGTTTAGGAAGTTCTTTTGTGTCTACCACCTGCAGTTCTATATCATACATTCGGTTTGTCTCTTTTACAAAAATATCCAGACGGATACCTTTTTTGTCATGGTCCAGATCGATGGTTTCTTCATTGTGCATTTCCATTTTATTGATTTTTACACCAAGCAGCATTTCAATCAGCTGTTTGCATTCTTCCTGATGGTTCCGCATTACCTTATAGAAAATAAAATCATTTGCAAGTGTTGCCTGTTCCCATTTTTCTTCCGGCGAAAGATTGTTATCTTTAATCATATATGCTCCTTTCTTTAGAAAGATAAATTGTTTTTGCATATATATAATTGTCTAGAAATTTCATTTTCAGCAAAAAATGGGAAAAAATTGAGAATAAAAATCAAAGAAAATGCTGTCAGCATACACCTTGTGATTTATAAAGCATTTGACTAGGAAATTGCGCAGGCTGCTTGTTTTTACGCCTCTTGAGTCATCTGTGAAGCAAGCTCCTGGATAGTTTCTAAGGGAAGTCCTGTGCAGCGTGAAATTTTTTCGAAGGAGTCTCCTTCTTTAAGCATATTTTCAGCGGTTTTTATAGCTTGCTGCAGGCGTCCTTCTGCAATGTCATAATTTCTTTGTCTTAA
>JAEEGL013839026.1_pt1 | contig 12631 bp, 13 predicted proteins | sample 9134231 | NCBI WGS metagenome assembly JAEEGL01 (sample SAMN16246548, study PRJNA631951) | gut metagenome | biome: gut microbiome; feature: rumen; material: fiber-attached | host: Bos | place: Iran: Karaj | collected 2018-10
CCGCGGTCGCGCTGTGCGGCGGCCTCGGAAAAGGCTACGACGGCATCTACGAGCACGGCATCGACTCGATCATGACGACCGTCGACGGACCGATGGAGCTCTCGGAAGCGCTGGACCGCGCCGAGGACCTCTACTACAAAGGCGCCGTCCGCCTCTTCCGCATGGTCCGCGCAGGAATGCGGATGAAGTAAATATTCCAGGTGATCAGAGATCCGGCAGTTCCTGCCGGATCTCTTTTTCGCGCATTTTCCGAAGCCTTTCTGTTCCGGGCATATCTTTGCAGACAGCCGGCATTACGTACCCCCGCTTCAGGCCGAATGATCCGAAACTCATATTTCATAAAATGAAACCATCTCATTTCATTATCTGAAATTTTATCCATTGCGTGAAATATCGCCGCACTGGTTTGTAAACTATTGCGATTATGAAAACCCCTGTCATTCAGTATACTGAGCGCAGAAAAACACAATTACAAGAGTACATGAACTGCCCAGCTACCGGATCCCGGCAGGGATGGAGAGCCTGTCGAACGCGCTGGACGACGGAAAGGAGTCCTACTCTATTTCGCCAACAGCCGCAATATGGAGATCGTCGTCAACATCGCGCCGATCCGGATCGGCAGCAGGATCCAGGGCGCTGTCCTGACCTTCCAGGAAGGGCGGCGCATCATTGAGATGGATACGGAGCTGCACAAAGAGCTCTATCAGAGAGATTTTATCGCCAAGTATACTGTCGACCAGTTCTTTACCGGGAGCAAAGAGACCAAAACGATGGAACAGCACGTCAGAAAGGTAGCTCACTATTCCGCCCCCGTCCTCATCATCGGAGAAAAAGGGACCGGCGCCGAATTCCTGGCAGAGGCTATCCATAACGCCAGCCTGCTGCGGAACAATGCTTTCGTTCCGGTGGACTGCGACGCCTGGATGCCGGAAACTCTCGACGACATGCTCTTTGGCAATTACAGCAGCAGGCCGGGCGCGCCGCCATGCCTTGCGGAACTCGCCTCCGACGGCACCCTGTTCCTGAACAACATCGAAATGCTCTCCAAGGAGAGCCAGTACAAGATGCTCAACCTGATCCGCGGCAAGTTCATGCACAACGGCTCCCACAGAGTGAGTTTTACAAAAGTACGGGTCATCGCGTCCACGAGCGTCAATCTCGTTGCCAAAATAGAGAAAGGCGAATTTCGTCTGGATCTCTACTACGCGCTCAGCACCCTGAGCACAGAGATCTCTCCCCTGCGGCACAACAAAGAGTATACACTGCAATGGTTCAATCATTACATGGATCAGTGGCAGAAGCAGTACAAGAGATATGTCCATATGACGCAGGGCGCGCTTAAATTTGTCCAGGACTACGAGTGGCCGGGCAATCTGGAACAGATGTCCAGCGTCTGCGAGAGGATCGTCCTCCTCACGGAACAGCGGAGTATAGACGAAGTATTTATTAAAAAACAGATCGAGCAGATTCTGCCGGATCTTCTGCCCGGGGCCGAAAAGATCGTCCTCTATAAGGACAAAGAAGCTGTCCGTATTGCGGAGCTGCTCCGCAAACACAACGGAAGCCGCGAAAAGGTCGCCGCAGAGCTGGGGATCAGCAAGACGACCCTGTGGAGACATATCAAGAAATACGGAATTGAGAAAGACTTTTCGTTTTGACACCATCGTTTCTCTACCTCTGGGGTGGCGATTTTTTTTCCTGTGTCCTCCTCTGCCCCCAGAGGTAGAGATTCCCTGCAACTCAACAAAAAGACTGCCGCGCCGGATCTTTATGATCCTGCGCGGCAGCCTTTTTTATTGGAGAAAGAGTGAAGTTCAATCAAATAACAGCTTAATAACAAAATTGCATCATCTCACAAGACAAGGCTTTTTGTGGTCGTACACCCAGTTAGGGATCAGATACTGCATCGCTTTCGCGTCATCCCTGTCGTGATTCGGCAGGCTGTTATAGAGCCTATTAGCCTCTTCCACACGCTTCATGTTCAGATGCACACCGAGTCCCGGTGCATCAGGCACCTGAAGCTTACCGCCGATATAGACGGCAACCAGCGTGTTCATTCCAAGACTTGCTTCCATGCTGAATGTAAGGGGAAGCATGAGTGCCACCGCCATAGAAGCGGAAAGGCCGGGGATCGATCCGAATACGATACCGATCGCGACACCCGCAACCATAAAGAGCAGGGAAGTCGGATGGCAGACCGATATGAAAGCGGATCCGAGTTGTGCTAATGCGCTCATTCTGTTACCTCCTTTCCTGTCAGAACTTCAGTATTCTTGCCGGCAGGATGATCTTGAATCCCATGCGGAACAGGTAATACACAACCAGAGTGAACACTACATTGATGATCAGATACGTGATCATGTCTTTTTTGGTCCTGCGTGTGTCCGGTGCCAGAACCATGATCTGGCCAAACAGGTAAACCAGTGTGCAGACAATGAAACCGACCGGCTTGAGAAGGAATACATACAGAAGTGCCAGGATCAGGCTCATCAGCACTCGCTTGTAGTCGCTCTCATCCTTTTCGTATACCTTGTCCGGATTCTTCTTGAGCTCTCTGTAAGACTGAACAAGAAGAATGACAGCAAGCACCAGGATCAGAGTGCCTACCACAGTAGGCATGAAGTCCGGACCGATCTCCATGACTGCTGACTTGGGAAGCATACGTGCCGAGATGATCAGCGCTAAGCCAAGCACTGCGAAAAAGATACCGACAAAGATGTCCCCGTACTTTTTGATGAACATATCGTTCCCCCTTTCCTGACCAGGATGACTGGTCTGTTTATGATTACAAAGGATATCATTGAACTATTTTTTGTACTATTTGCGAAACCACCAATATAAAAACCTCGGTTTTTCACTATCTGATAAGCTTTCAGATAGTGAAACCGAGGTTTCATAATGGTTTCATATTCTTTTCTAAATCCCGCCTATAGCAACAAAATAGAGACAATAATTATGCCGCAAGTTCCTCTCATTTTTTCGTCCTGAAACAACTGAGGATAAATTGATGGAACGCGGCTTCCGTATCACTCTGGTTTGCCGCGGGTTTGCTGTAGAGCATATTGTAGCGATAAATGACCGGCGTGATTTCGTAAAACCTGAGTTTGGGATTATCGGACGGCCCTGAGACAGGCATAAACGTAACACCGGTCCCGTTTGCTACCATGTCCGCCGTCAGATACAGCCCGTTTACTTCTGTCAGGCTTGCCGGAACAAATCCGTGTTCCTCGAAAACATGCATGATCGTAATATAATTACTGCTCTGCTTTCGGGAGATCAGGATATTGGCGTCAGCAAAGTTGTCAAATATGTCCTGCAGAGTGATTTTATCTTCCGGATGTTCTTTCGCGAATCTACACGATGCATTGACCGCGAAGCGGAATGGCTCTTTTCTCAAAAGCTCCACGGATTTATCGATCTTCTCATACGGGCTGATCGATAGCACGGCAAATGCGACCTTGCCTGCCTGGATTTCCGGCATCAGGTAAATCCCTTCCACCTGTGAGACCTCGAACTGTACGCCGGGAAATCGTTTTTCAAATACAGGTAGGTACTCTGCCAAAAAACGGCTTCCCCACACAGAAGAGCTTCCAATCGTGATACGTTCCGCAACCTTAAGGGCTGCGATCTCGCTATAAAGCTTGTCCCGGATTGCGATTACCTGCCGGCAGGCATCCACATATTTTTCACCGGCGGGAGTGATCGTGACCCCATGGCGCTGCCTGAGAAACAGCGGTGTCCCGAGTTGCTTTTCCAGCGTAGTCAGATAATAGCTCAAAGAGGACTGGGATATAAACAGTTTATCTGCCGCCTTCGTAATATTACCTTCCTCAGCGATCGCTATGATGTAGTTCAAATGCTTTACATCCATATCAACGGGCCCCGAAAAAAATCAAACTGCCTTTTCAGCCATCGAATTCTTCGATGGCACGAACAGTTTTAGGTGTTGGTCAAATCGTTTATACACTGCCAAAATATAGTTAAAGAACTGCAACAACTGCTTCCGGAAAACCACAATACAGAATTCGATATTTTCAATGCCGGCTGTGAAAATCCTCTTTCTGTATTATATAATCCGCCGTCTCAAAATGCAATCTGCGCGCCCCGCGCAGGGGCATCCAGCTGGTGAGAAGCAGGGAAAAGAAACCAAAGCAAATGATTCACAGGAGGATACTTATGAAAAAAAGGCTTTTCAGCGCACTGATGTGCACGATCATCGCAGTGGCGGCATTGACAGGATGCGGAGGCTCCGGCACAAGCTCCGCTGCAGCGGACAAAAAAGAAACAGCAGCACCCGCGCAGGAAACCGCTGTCGAAGAGAACAAGACTGATGATTCCGCAGACACTGCTGCGCAGAGCGATTACAGTTTCACAGAAGACATCACGATCATCTGCCCCGTTAAGGCAGGCGGCGATACGGACCGCAACACAAGAGCGCTTGCCGCTGCCATGCAGAAGATCACCGGTGTCAATGTAGTCGTCAAAAATGTGGATGGCGGCGCGACCGTCATGGGCATGCAGGAAGCGATCGACGCACCGCAGGACGGCAACACCCTGATCATCAACGGAACCGATATGTTCGTGCCGTACCTCCAGGGAACTTCCCAGATCAACGTTGATTCTTTCAAGACGATCGGCATTCCCCTCATCGATAACACCACCGTTCTTGCAGTCAACAAAGAATCCGGCTGGAACACCCTTGAGGATCTCCTGAAAGCCGCACAGGCCGCTCCCGATACCATCGAATACGGCGGAAAGATCGGCGCTTCCAACCAGATCTGCGGGATTGCGATGAATGCGGAGTGGAATGCCTCCCTGCGCTTTGTCGATGTCGGCAACAATGCCGCTAAAATGACAGCGCTTTTGGGACAACAGACAGATGTCATCAACATCTCCTACTCACTGGCAAACGACTATTTCTCCACTGGCGAATTCATTCCGCTGGTACTTCTGGGAACAGAAAAGAACGATCTGCTTCCGCAGGATGTACCGATCGCTTCCGATTTCGGCCTCAAGAATGTCGACTTTTCCAAGTTCTTCTGGGTCGGCACAGGCCCCAACGTCCCTGATGAGAAAGTCCAGGCGCTCACTGACGTTCTCGAAAAGGTGACACAGGATCCCGAATTTATTCAGAGCATCGAGAGCAACTACCTTAACGTTGTCTTTATGGGCGGTGAAGATGCCCGGAACTACTGCAACAAAATGTACGAAGAGACCCTGCTCCCTTACAAGGAGGCATTCCTTCAGGCACAGTGATCCGGATAAAAAGGCCATGATAAAAAACGTTTGACCGTACCGGAATTCAAACACTATCGTCATGCAGCTCTTCCGGCATCGGAAGAGCTGCTTATAAAAAAACAGGAGAATGATTTATGAAAGAAAAACGCGATGATATCATATCCGGTGCCGTGATCGCAGTGATCGCAGTTGTTTATTACCTCTATTCCTTTACTATCCAGCAGACGACCTCAGACGTCCTCGGCTCCCGGTTTTTTCCACAGCTTGCGTCCATTCTTCTCTTTGCCCTGTCTGTGATCCAGATCGTGCAGGCGCTAAGGAAAAAGACGCCGGAATCCGAAGCGGCGGCAGCGGTCCAAAGAGCTTCGAAGGACGAAAAAAAGATCAATCTGCCCTTAGTCCTTACAACAGCCGCTCTGTTTGTTTACTACTTTTTAGTCATAAACATAGGCTTTACGATTACATCTATCCTCTATCTCCTGTTTGAATGCTGGGTGCTCATGCCTGACGACATCAGGAAGAACAGAAAGATGCTTCTCATCGTAGCCTTCATCTGCTTCGCGGTTCCCGTGTTTCTTAATACTGTATTTTACAAGGTGTTCCATATTCAGCTGCCGGTCGGCCGGTTATTTATGTAAGAAAGGAGGATCCGATGCAATTACTAGGCGGATTTGCAACCATTGCAAGTATTGAAACCCTTCTCCTTATGATCGTAGGCACTTTCGGCGGCCTGATCATCGGCGCCCTGCCCGGGCTCTCCGCTTTCACTGCTCTGGCGATCATGCTTCCCTTTACTTACGGAATGAATCCGGTCAGCGGCATCTGCTTTTTGATCTCGGTCTATGTCGGTGGCAGTTCCGGCGGTCTGATTTCCGCGGTTCTCCTCGGTATTCCGGGAACCCCCTCTTCCATCGCGACCTGTTTTGACGGATTGCCGATGGCACAGCAGGGCAAATCCAAAACAGCGCTGAGCGCTGCGATCATCTCTTCGTTCGTAGGCGGAACCTTCGGTGCGGTCGTGCTCTCCTTCGTAGGACCTTATATCGCGCAGGTCGCACTTAAACTCAGCTCCTATGACTATTTTGGCATCATCCTGTTCGCCCTTACGACCGTATCTTCCCTGGCGGGGAAAAGCATGGTGAAAGGCCTGATCGCATGCCTTCTCGGCATTTGTCTCTCCTGCGTCGGGACCGACGGGCTCAGCTCTGTCTACCGCTACACTTTCGGGATCACCAAGCTGGTCAACGGCTTTTCGCTGGTCCCTGTCCTGATCGGTCTTTTCGCGGTTTCCCAGATCATGGCTTCCGCGAGGGACAAAGCTTCCCAGAAGAGCCTCGATTTCAGCGGCACGAACCAGAATGAAGGCGAAAGGTTCACTTTTGCGGATTATTTCAAACGGATCAGGATGATCATTCCTGTTTCCCTGATGGGCCTGGTCATCGGTGTTCTGCCTGGTCTGGGCGGTAATATCAGCAACCTGATGGCTTACTCCTATGCAAAGAAAACTTCCCGTCATCCGGAGACATTCGGCAAAGGTGAGGTCGACGGCATCATAGCTTCGGAGACCGCCAATAACGCGACCGTCGGAGGCGCTATGATCATTCTTCTGACCCTCGGTATTCCCGGCGACAACGCAACTTCCATCATTCTCGCCGGTTTCCAGATGAACGACATCGCTCCCGGACCCCTCCTGTTCAAAACACAGGGAGAGCTCGTATACGCAGTCCTCGCAGGGTTCGTCCTCGCGAATGTACTGTTCTTCCTTATGGAATACTTTGGACTGCCCATCTTTACGAAGATGCTCTCCATCCCTTCAATGCTGCTCCTTCCCATCGTCATTGTTTGCTGCTTCGTCGGTTCTTACTGCGCGAACAACAACACGCTGGATATCCTGATCATGGTCATCTTCGGTATCGTCGGATACGCCCTTAAGGAACACGGTTTCCCTCTCGCTCCCATGGTCGTCGGATTTATCCTCTCGCCGATGCTGGAACTGTATCTAAGGAGATCCCTCATGAAGACCGGAGGCCAGTGGCTGCCGATCATTTCCTCTCCGGTCGCCGCAGTCTGTATCCTGGCCACTGTCATTACGCTCGGGTATTCCCTTTTCAAAGCCGTTAAAAAACCTGTTGCCTGACCGGTTTTGAACATAATCAAGCTTTATTCACACCGTCCTCTCACTTAAGAAGCGTGATCGGTCAAGATCGATCAGAAAGGAAAGAAATCACGATGAAAGATAATAAGATCAGACAAATGCTTAAGGACAACCAGGTCAGCACATCCACCAGAGTGTGGAGCACATGGCCTTTTTACACAGAAGCGATCGGCGCGACAGGAAACTTCAGCTATATCGAGTTCGTCGGGGAATACGCCCCCTTCACTCAGCTCGACCTTGAGAACATCTGCCGCGCAGCCGAACTCCACAACATGGGCAGCATGATGAAAGTGGATTTCCAGGGCAGAAAATATATCGCGCAGAAAGCTGTTGCCGCCGGTTTCCAGGCGATCCTCTTTGCAGATCATCATACAGCGGATGAAGTCCGCGAGACCATCGAGGCGATGAGATCAGACTCTCCCATGGGCAAAGGGCGTTACGGCTGCCCCAGCAGGCGCTTCATCGGCACACAGACCTATCTGCCGCAGCTTGCGCACGCCAAAAGGCTTGATGACGTCGTACTTGCCTTTATGATCGAGAAAAAAAGTTCTATGGACCAGATCGAGGAGATCTGCTCGATCGATGGCGTCGATATGGTACAGTTCGGACCTTCCGACTACAGCATGAGCCTTGGGCGCAACAGCGCTGACATCGTCAGCGACTGGAAAGCCGCAGAACGCAAGATGATCGAGACAGCGCTTCGCCACGGTGTACGTCCCAGGTGCGAAGTCTTAAAGCCCGCTGATCTTCAGTACTACATTGATCTCGGTGTCCGCGACTTTTCTCTGGGAGACGAGTTCAAAAAACTCAGGGAGCTCTGGGTGGACGACGGAGCAAAAATGATGGAGATAGTGAAAGATCTTTAATAGCACTGTCTTGGCAAGACCAGCATTATGTATGCAATATGCGGAGGTAAGAGTGAAAAATGGAGATCAAAGAACTAAACGCAATTGCCCGCACCGTTCGGTGTGACATCGTTAAAATGATAAATAAAGCAGGATCCGGACACCCCGGAGGTTCTCTTTCCGCAGCGGACCTTCTGGCAGGGCTGTATTTTGGCGGGATCATGAAGGTCGATCCCAAAAATCCGGATTGGGAAGACAGGGACCGCTTCATACTCTCGAAAGGACATGTTGCGCCGGTAATCTACAGCGTCCTGGCAAGAAAAGGGTTCTTTCCCGTTGAGGAGCTGTGGACGCTGCGCAGATTCGGCAGCATCCTGCAGGGCCACCCGCACAAGCAGAGCACGCCGGGGCTTGACTGTTCTTCCGGTTCCCTCGGTCAGGGACTTTCCATCAGCAACGGAATAGCGATCGCAATGAAAAAACAGAACAGGGACGTCCGCGTCTACTGTATGATCGGAGACGGCGAGCTGGATGAAGGGCAGATCTGGGAAGCAGTCATGACTGCAGCGCAGCATAAGCTGGACAACGTATGCGCGATCGTCGATTACAACCATGTACAGCTGGACGGCACGACAGAGGAGATCAAGGATATGGGAGATCTCGTGCAGAAATGGCACGACTTCGGCTGGAATGTGATCGAGCTGGATGGACATGATATGGCGCAGGTCGTAAAGGCTTATGAGATGGCGGCAGCCTTTAAAGGCAAACCTTCTGTCCTGATCGCCAATACGGTAAAAGGAAAAGGTGTTTCCTTTATGGAGAATGACTGCAACTGGCACGGCACCGCTCCCAGCGATCAGCAGCTGGAACAGGCGCTTATGGAGATCGGCGCTTAAGAGAAAGGAAAATGACAATGAAAAGAGTACCAATGAGAGATGGTTATGGAAAAGCCCTTCTGGAGCTTTGCGCGCAGCCCGATAACAAGATCATGGTCCTGGATGCCGATGTGGCGAAATCGACCAGGACTGTCTGGATCAGGGATCAGTATCCGGAGCACTTCATGGACATGGGCATTTCAGAACAGGATATGGTCGGTACAGCTGCCGGCCTGGCGCTCGGTGGTATGATTCCTTTCTGCTCCACTTACGCCGTATTTCTTGCCGGAAGAGCATGGGATCAGATCCGGACGACCGTGTGTTACAACAATCTCGGCGTTAAGCTTGGCGGTGCGCACGCCGGCATTTCCGTCGGACCGGACGGAGCGACACATCAGGCACTGGAAGACGTCGCGCTCACAAGAGTACTTCCCCATATGACCGTGATCGTTCCCTGCGACGCGGAGGAGACAAGAAAAGCAACTCTAGCGATGGCGATGAGGCCGGGCCCCTGCTACGTTCGGTTTGGACGGGAAGCCGTTCCTGTCGTCACAGACGAGAACACGGAATTTGAGATCGGAAAAGCCAGAGAGGTGCGGGACGGCTCGGATGTCACAGTGATCGCAAACGGGGCAATGGTCTATGAGGCGGTAATGGCTGCGGAAAAACTTGCCGGAGAAAACATCTCCGTCCGCGTGCTTGACATGCACACCGTCAAGCCTCTTGATACGGAAGCCGTAGTCAATGCCGCGAGGGAGACCGGCGCGATCGTTACGGCTGAAGAACACCAGATCGCGGGCGGGCTTGGCAGCGCTGTGGCAGAATGCCTTGCCACCCTGTTCCCGACCCCGATGGAGATGGTCGCTGTAAACGACACCTTCGGGCAGTCAGGTGCGCCGCAGGAACTGATGGATCATTACGGATTGAATGCGGAAAACATTGCAGCTAAGATCAGGCAGGCCATGGAGCGCAAAAGATAATGAACGATTACTATAACCCTGATGATCTTTCTATTATGCACGAGTTGGAGCTATATGATACCCCCACTGTCACCAACGCGGTGGCAACTTATCCGGGCAACATGCAAAACTGCCTCGGCCTCTATGAACCGCACGGGATTAACTGGTTTACCGATGAACGGATCCGCTGCCTGTATCCCTTGATCGGACCGCGCTGCGGCTTTGCCGTGACCTGTGTCTACGGAATCCCCGGCACAGGGTTCTCACGCCTTACGTTTGCCGATATTCTTGAGGCAATCGATGAGGTACGGGGACCGGTGATCCTCGCGATGAAACTGCACGCCCCGGAGAAATTCCGGCGCAAAAACGCGCTGATCGGCGGCAATATGATGACTGCCTTTAAACAGCTCGGTGTTGTCGGTGTAGTGGGAGACGGGCCCGCGCGGGATATTGAAGAAATGCGCCCTCTTGGCGTCCAATGCTTGTTCACAGGTCTCACCGCCGGTCACGGCGTTCTTCCGATCGAAGCCGTAAATGTACCCGTTTCGCTCTGTTCCATGGATGTTGCGCCGCTGGAAGTGATCCACATGGATCAGAATGGAGCGGTCAAGTTTCCGGCGTCCCGACTTCCGGATGTGCTTGAGCGGGTGAAAAGGATCGCAGCCTTCGACGCAGAAAGACAGAGAAGAATGTGTCTAAGCCGAAACCCTGCGGAAATTGCAGGCATTATGAGCGGAAGCTGGCTCAAAGATCTATCGTGATAAAACAGCTGTTGAATCGCTTATTTTAAGAGCAGATCTGCACCGCTAAAGTGCAGATCTGCAGAAAGGAAGGAACAAAATGAAAGTAGGATTTATCGGACTTGGAATCATGGGAAGACCTATGGCAAAGAACCTCGTCAAGGCAGGCCACGAGCTGGTCGTATGTGATTTTAACCAGGCAGCAGTCGACGAGCTCGTCGCAGTCGGCGCAAAGCAGGCTAAGAACGGCGCGGAGATCGCCCCTCAGGTAGAAGTCGTCATCACAATGGTCCCCAACTCCCCTCATGTGCGCGCAGCGGTCCTCGGTGCAGGCGGCGTTGCGGAAGGCGCGACAAAGGACACCGTTGTCATCGACATGTCCTCCATTGACCCCGTTGAGTCCCAGAAGATCGGCGCGGATCTGGCGGCAAAGGGCATCGAGATGCTTGACTGCCCCGTCTCCGGCGGCGAGCCCAAGGCGATCGACGGCACCCTTTCCATCATGTGCGGCGGCAAGAAGGAGATCTGGGACAAGTATAAGCCCCTCCTTGACTGCATGGGCGCTTCCGTTGTCTATGTCGGCCCCATCGGCTCCGGCAACGTCGCGAAGCTTGCTAACCAGATGATCGTCGCCATCAACATCGGCGCATGCGCTGAGGCGTTCACATTCGCGAAGAAGATGGGCACGGATCCCCGTCTCGTCTATGACGCGATCCGCGGCGGCCTTGCAGGCTCCACCGTTATGGACGCGAAGGTCCCGATGATGCTCGCCGGCAACTACAAGCCCGGTTTCCGCATCGACCTGCACATCAAGGATCTCACGAACGCCCTGAACGCATCCCATGCGATCAACATGCCCGTTCCGCTCACTGCAAACCTCATGGAGGTCATGCAGGAGCTCAAGAACCACGACGAAGGCGCCTGCGACCACGACGACATCGTCCGCTATTACGAGCGCATGACCGGAACTTCCATTGTGGAAAAGTGATATTTGCGAGAAACCTCTGAACAAAAAAGACCCCTGCTGCTGCCATTTGGCAGCGCAGAGGTCTTTTTTTCACCTGCTTTAAAATAATCGTCTTTCATCACCAGCCTGAACCGGATCACTCCGTGATCATCAGTGAAATTGATCTCAACATTGCTTACAGCACCTTCAGCAAAACCTGCAGTCCATACGCCACAAACGACAGGATCAGAGTCACGATGACATACCGCAGCCCAAGGACAAAGCGGTCACATCGTATGTGAAGCTTCTCCAGGTCCTCGTTTATGATGCCGCGGTAGAGCGCGATCAGCCTTCTCTCAGCCTCATGCGCGCTGCAGCTGTCCAGCTGCGCCGCGGCGATCTTATCGGGATCCAGGCGGATGATCCCCTCCGGAGCGAGCAGCCGCATGAAATAGATCAGGTTCCATACATAAGTGATCGCGACCGCGACACAGACAACAATATACAGGACCGTCATGAAATCATGAACAGGAACGCCCTCGAAGTGAATCTGAGGGATGCTGCCGAACAAGCTGGTGATGAAGACAAACATGAAGCCGCAGAATGTCACGGTTATGTACGCTTTGTTGTCCAGCTTATTGCTGCGGTCAAAGAGGTTCTGGTACTCGATCCGCAGGGACTCCAGCTCTTTGCTGGAGCCGTATCGTTTAGGGTAAGATACAGGAATGCCTGTCTCCTTCTGAGGGATGTCTCTTTTCACTTATTTGTCCTTCGTCGCTATGGACTGGCTCACAGGATTGATACTTGCCATGATTGCATATTCTCCGTCTCTACAAAATAACTACTTATGCGCAGGTCCTCTGGCTACGGAGG
>JAEEGL013950947.1_pt1 | contig 12631 bp, 15 predicted proteins | sample 9134231 | NCBI WGS metagenome assembly JAEEGL01 (sample SAMN16246548, study PRJNA631951) | gut metagenome | biome: gut microbiome; feature: rumen; material: fiber-attached | host: Bos | place: Iran: Karaj | collected 2018-10
CACTCTGCCCGACGGCGTTGAGATGTGCATGCCCGGCGACAACGTGGACATGAAGGTCGAGCTGATCACCCCCATCGCCATCGAGAAGGAGCTGCGTTTCGCCATCCGTGAGGGCGGCCGTACCGTGGGTTCCGGCGTCGTTGTCGAAGTCGAAGAGTAATTCTTTCTGCGTTTTTCTCAAACGGACCGGCTCAGGCCGGTCCGTTTTTGCATACTTCCCCAAAGATGATGGATAAAAGGATAAATTCGTCAAGAGATCATAGAATTCAACTTGCTAATTTTCAGAATATCGTCTATAATATACTTGTGGATAATTAGGCATAATTTTGTGTGAATGGCTGCAAATACCAGCATACGCGAATTTGCGGCAGGTGTATCACGGCGGGGAAGGAGTTTTTCATGTTCCAGGTTGGAGACTGTATCGCGCATCCCATGCACGGCGCCGGCGTGATCGATGGCATCGAGGAACGCAGGATCAACGGTGTCACCCGGAAGTATTATATGTTCAAGCTGCCCATGGGAGGGATGACCGTGATGATCCCGGTGGATCATTGCGAGGAGGTCGGTGTTCGCCCCATCATCGATGCCAAGCGGGCGGATGAGGTCCTGGAACAGCTGTCGGATATCGAGGTCGATGTGACCCAGAACTGGAACCGTCGTTACCGGGAGAACATGATGCGGATCAAAAGCGGCGATCTGCTGGAGGTGGCCCGGGTGATCAAGTGCCTGATGCTCCGGGAGAGCGAAAAAGGCCTTTCCACCGGCGACCGGAAAATGCTGCGCAGCGCGAAGCAGATCCTCATTTCCGAACTGGTGCTTTCCAAAAGCTCCAGCTATGAGGAAGTGGAGGAGGAGGTCAATGCCGCACTGGCATAACTGACCCTGGGGGTAATGGGTATGGCCCTGTGGCACAGAAAAAAGAATAAGGGCAGGAAGCAGGCGGAAGCGGCACCCAAGGTCCGCATTTCCGCCGTGATTCTTGCCGGCGGCAGCTCGAAGCGCATGGGCGGTGAGGATAAGCTCGCGGCCGTGCTGGCAGGGCGTACGGTATTGGCCTGGAGCCTGCGGGCGTTCCAGGCCTGCGATTTCATTCAGGAGATCATTGTGGTCACCCATGACGGGGGCGAGCGCAATGCCTATCTCTCCTGCGAAGGCTGCGATAAGGTAGCCCGGGTGGTCCACGGCGGCGCGAACCGCACCGCCTCCGCCTACCAGGGCGTTATGGCGGCGGACCCGGGGGCGGAGATCATCCTCATTCATGATGGGGCCCGGCCCCTTGTAACGGAGGCGGTCATCCGCGCCGCGGCGGAGGGGGCAAAGGAATACGGCGCGGCTCTGCCCGCCGTTCCCGTAACGGATACCATCAAGGTTTCCGGGGATGGCTTCGTGGAGTCCACTCCGGACAGAAGCACCCTGTTCGCCGCCCAGACACCCCAGGCCTTCCAGGCGGAGCTCATTAAGGCTGCTCTTACGGACGCGGTGGAGAAGGGCCTGGAGCTGACGGACGACTGCGCTGCCGTGGAGCGGCTGGGTATGCGCGTCCGCCTGGTGACCGGGGACGGGGAAAACCGGAAGATCACCACCCCGCCGGACCTGGCCATGGCGGAGACGCTGCTGCGGCAGCGCCTGGATAAAACGGAGCAAGGAGCGTAACATGCGGATCGGACACGGCTACGACGTACATCGGATCACCCCCGGGCGGAAGCTCATCCTCTGCGGGGTGGAGATCCCCTGGGATAAGGGCCTGCTTGGTCATTCGGACGCGGATGTGGCGGTCCATGCCCTGATGGACGCCATCCTGGGCGCCGCCGCCCTGGGGGATATCGGGCACCTGTTTCCCGATACGGACCCGGCCTATGAGGGGGCGGATAGTATGGCCCTTCTGGCGGAGGTGGTCCGCCGGGTGAAGGGGGCAGGCTTCTTTTTCGGAAACGGGGACATCACCATCCTGGCCCAACGGCCGAAGCTGGCACCTTACATTCCCAAAATGCGGGAAAGGCTTGCCGCGGTCCTGGGCACGGAGCTTGGCCGAATCAGCGTGAAGGCCACCACGGAGGAGGGCCTGGGCTTTACCGGCTCCGGGGAAGGGATCGCCGCCCACGCTGTGGTCCTGCTGGAGGAATGAGCATGCTGAACGTGAATAAAGCGGAGTTCGTCATTTCCGCCGCCTCCCGGAAAGACTTTATTCGGGACGGGCGTGCCCAGTTCGTCTTTGCCGGGCGCTCCAACGTGGGGAAGAGCTCCCTCATCAACAAGCTGCTGAACCGGAAAAACTTCGCCAGAGTGGGGGGGACCCCCGGGAAAACGGCTCACATCAACTATTTCCGGGTGGACAGCGTGTATTTCGTGGACCTGCCCGGCTATGGCTACGCCAAGGTGCCCAAGGCGGAGCGGGAACGGTGGGCAAAGCTCATGGAGACCTATTTCCGGGAAGGGCTGGTCACCGCCGGGGTGCTGATCGTGGATGCCCGGCATACCCCCACGGCGGACGACAGGACCATGGCGGACTGGTTCCGGGGCACGGGGAAGCCCATGATCGTGGCAGCAAATAAGATGGACAAGCTGAAAAAGAGCGAATATGAAGAACGGCTGACGGATATCCGCAATACCCTGGAGCTGGGGGAGGACGTCCCCCTGCTTCTGGTCTCGGCGGAAAACGGCACCGGACGGGGTGAGCTCCTGGGCCTTCTGGAGGCGCAGCTGTGAATTCCTTCGGAGATGTGCTGCGGGGACTGGATTGGTCGGTCCCGCTGCAGCTGCTTCTTCAGGCCGTGCCCGCCCTGATCTGCATCATGGTCCATGAGATCAGTCACGGCGCCATGGCCTATGCCCTGGGGGACAAAACCGCCAAGGAGCAGGGGAGGCTGAGCCTGAATCCCCTGCGGCATATCGACTGGATCGGGCTGGCTATGCTGCTGCTGTTCCACTTCGGCTGGGCGAAGCCAGTGCAGGTGGATATGCGGCACTTCCGCCATCCCAAGCGGGATATGGCCCTTACGGCCCTGGCCGGTCCTGCCTCCAACTTCGTCCTGGCGGTGGTTTTCCTGTTCCTGTGGGGGTTGCTGTACGCCCCCTGCATCGGAACTAACTGGGGTCAGTGGGTGCTGATGCTCCTGCGGTCCACCTCCTTCCTCAGCATCGCCCTCGGCCTGTTCAACCTGATTCCCTTCCCGCCCCTGGATGGGTCGAAAATCCTGTTTTCCTTCCTGCCGGACCGGTACTACATCAAGCTGATGATGCTGGAGAAGTACGGCATGGTGATCCTTATCGCCCTGGTGCTCATTCTGAACCGGGTTTGCAGCGTTTCTCCGATCCAGACTGCGGCGGAGGCGGTGTTCAAGGCACTTTTCCCCCTGGCCCAGTGGGCCAATTCCCTGACTCTGTGAGGCAAGTATGGAACAGCTGACTTTCCATCTGGACGGCGTGGTGCGGCAGAAGGGGCTGCTGACGGATTTCGACGGTCCCCTCAGCCTGATCCTGCAGCTTCTCAGCCGGAACCGGGTGGAGATACAGGATATCCAAATCTCCGAAATAACGGACCAGTATCTGGAATACCTGGCGGAGATGGAGCGGGTGGACCTGGAAATCGCCGGGGAATTCCTCACCATGGCCTCCTATCTGCTCTACATCAAGGCCAAGACCCTGTTGGAGGGCACCCAGGAAGTGGAGGAGATGGATACCCTTATCAGCTCCCTGGAGGAACAGAAGCGCAAGGAGACCCTGGAGCGCATGAAGATCGCCGCGGTGTGGCTTCGGGAACAGCAGCCCAAGGGAGAAGGGCTGTTTTCCCGGGAACCCACCCCCGTCTCCGGGCCGCCGGTGTACCGGCACGCCCACGGCGCGGCGGAGCTCCTGGCCGCCCTGATGGACGTTCTGGGGCGGGACCGGGAACCGGCGGCGGACCCGCAGCACGTGCCCATGCCGGCACGACTGCCCTATTCCATTGAGGAAAAGTCCGAGGAAATCCTCCTGTACATCCGGGACAGGGGCAGGGTGGAGCTGCAAACGCTCTTTGAAAACAGCCGCAGCCGCAGCGAGAAGGTGGCAACGCTGCTGGCGGTGCTGGAGCTGTTTCATACGGAGAAGCTGGGCATCCGGGACACCGGGTCCGGCATAGAACTGACTGGTTACGGGGAATAACATGGAATACGAGCAGATTTTGGAGAGCATCCTTTTCGCCGCCGGGGATCCGTACCCCATTTCCCGGCTGGCGGCGCTCTTTGGCCTGAGTGAGGATGAGGTCGTGGAGATCGCTGGGCGCCTGGGGGATTCCCTGCGGTTTGAGAACCGGGGCATCCGTATGGTGCGGCTGGAAAACAGCCTGCAGCTCTGCTCCGACCCGGAAAATGCGGATTGGGTCCGGCGGGCTCTGGATACCCGCCGCCCCGCAAGGCTCAGTCCCGCCGCTTTGGAGGTGCTGGCCATTGCCGCATATTTCCAGCCGGTGACCCGCAGTTATGTGGAGCAGCTCCGGGGGGTGGACAGCAGCTATACCATGGGTCTGCTTACGGACAAGGGCTTTCTTGAGCCCTGCGGCAAGCTGGATGCTCCCGGCAGACCCATGCAGTACCGCACCACGGCCCTGTTCCTCCGCACCTTCGGCCTCAGCTCCCTGGAGGAGCTGCCGGACCAGGGGGTGGACGCCCTGCGGGATAAGCTGAAGCTGCCGGGGGAGCAGTTGACCATGGCGGGTTATTCCGGGGCGGTGGAGGAATGAGCGGCTGGTTCTGGCTGGGGCTCGTTCTCCTGCTCATCGCCGCGTTTCTGGCAATCCGCATCCGGGTCTCCGCTGCTTACGATGAGGCTGGCTTTGCGTTCAGAGCCCGTTTCGGAAGAATCACCCTGTTACGCTATCCCCGGCAGAGCGGCCAGGCCGGGCCGAAGGAGAAAAAGCCGAAGAAACCCAAAACGGAAGAACCGGAAGCGGAGGAACCAAAGCGGGGCGGAAAACTGCCGGGGGCAAAGGAGTTCCTTTCGATAATCGGCGATACACTGGGCAAGCTAAAGCGGAAGCTCCGTGTGGACGAGCTTACCCTCTGGTATTGCAGCGCATCCCGGGACCCGTTTTCCGCAGCCATGGCCTTCGGCGGCGCATCCGCCGGCATCGGCATGCTCATGGAGCCGCTGGAGCGGGCTTTCCGCATCAAAAAGCGGGATATCCGCACCGCGGTGAGCTTTACGGATACCGAACCCACGGTCATCCTGAAGCTGAGCCTGTCCCTGTCCGTGTTTGCGATATTCTGCATCGGGGTCCCCCTGGCTTTCCGCTTCCTGCGGAGACCGGGCAAAAAGAAGGAATAAACGAACCCGGGAAACCGGGTATGCGACTATCTGACGGAGGGTATGACCATGGAGAAGCATCCGATCGGCGAACTGATGGAAACGACAATGGGCAAGCTGCGGGATATGGTGGACGTGAACACCATCATCGGCCAGCCCATTACCACCCAGGATGGGATCACCCTGATCCCCATCTCCAAGGTGAGCTTCGGCTTTGCGGCCGGCGGCTCCGATTTCACGAAGAAGGACGGAAAGGAAGGCCAGGCCAATCCCTTCGGCGGCGGCAGCGGCGCGGGCGTCAAGATCGAACCCGTGTCCTTTGTGGTCGTGCATGACGGGAACGTGCGGGTGCTGGGCGCCAACACGGGGGACGCCACCTCTCTGGAAAAGCTGATGGATTCGCTTCCGGGGCTTATCGATAAGATAAAGGAGTACCTACCCGGAAAACATGAGGATAAAGAGGTCGAGTAAACGGTTCCTGGTCACGCTGCTGCTTCTTGCGGCGCTGACCTGTCCCCGCGCATACGCCGCGCCGGGCGTCTCCGCGGTATCCGCGGTGCTGATGGAGCAGGAAAGCGGAGAATTGCTGTTTTCCCAAAACGCGGATAAACCCCTGCCCATCGCCAGCATCACCAAGATCATGACGGGGCTACTGGCCGCCGAACGCTGTGACCCGGAGGAGGAAATCCTCATCCGGCCGGAGTGGCTGAAGGTGGAGGGGAGCAATATGGGCCTGCGGCCCGGTGAGTGCTGCCGGGCGGAGGACCTGCTCTACGGACTGATGCTGGAATCCGGCAACGATGCCGCCCTGGCCCTGGCCTGCCACATGGCGGGGGACGTGGAGACCTTCGCGGCGTGGATGAATGACCGGGCGGCGGAACTGGGCATGGGGAATACCCGTTTCCGCAATCCCCACGGGCTCACCCAGGAGGGGCATTATTCCACCGCCCGGGACATGGCCGTCCTCACCTGCGCGGCCATGAAGAACCCCCGCTTTGCCGCCGTGGTGGGGAGCAAAACCGCGTCGGCGGGCGGGCATCAGCTCCGCAACCACAACAAGCTGCTGTGGGACTACCCGGACGCCCTGGGGGTCAAAACCGGGTACACGGACGCCGCCGGAAGGACCCTGGTGAGCTGCGCAAGGCGGGAGGGGATGACCCTGGTGTGCGTCACCCTGAACGATCCCATGGACTGGAAGGATCACACCGCTTTGCTGGACTGGGGGTTTTCTGCCTACACGCTGGCGGATACGGACGCCCTCAGCCTGAATCTGCCGGTGATCTCCGGCAGCGCGGAGACCGTTTCTGTATTGCCGGGCATCCGGTCAGGCCTCCCGGTTCGGAAGGACAGGGATTGGGAATGGCGGGTCTATCTCCCGTCCTTTCTCTACGCGCCCTGTTATGCGGGGGTCCAGGCCGGACGGGCGGAGCTGTATGTGGAAGACGAGCTGGTTTTCACCTGTTCCCTGATGGTGGGGGAAACGGTGGAGCTGGACCCGTCGATCCCCCTGAGCTTTTGGGAAAAACTGCGGTGGGTCTGGATCCAGGCCTGCAATTACGGATACGCACCGCCGCCGGGCCTCCCGTATTAGCACGGGACCCGGCGCAAAGGAGACCAGCCCTTATGGAAGAACGACTGCAAAAGATACTGTCCGCCAGCGGCGCTGCTTCACGACGGGAGGCGGAAAAGCTCATCCTGGCGGGGAGAGTGACGGTGAACGGCCTGACCGCCGAGCTGGGGAGCAAGGCGGACCCTGAGCTGGACGAGATCCTGCTGGACGGCCGCCCGCTGGTCCGAAGGGACGAGCGGGTGTACATCATGCTCAACAAGCCCCGGGGCTTTGTGAGCACCCTGCGGGACGAGCGGGACAGGAAGACCGTGGCCGAGCTGGTCTCCGGCTGCGGAACACGGGTCTACCCGGTGGGCCGTCTGGACGTCAATTCCGAGGGCCTGCTCCTCATGACCAACGACGGGGAGCTGACGAATGCCCTGACCCACCCCTCCCACGGGGTGGAGAAACGGTATACGGTGCGGGTCTCCGGGCCGGACCTGGAGGAGGCCGCCCGGAAGCTCCGGGGCACCCTGGAGCTGGAGGACGGTCCGGCCAAGGCCAAAAGCGTGCAGGTCCTGGAGCGGACGAACGACCGGGCGATCATCGCCGTTACCGTAACGGAGGGGCGCAAACACCTGGTTCGCAATCTCTGCGCCGCGGCGGGGCTCCGGGTCCACCGTCTCATCCGTATGGAGGAGGGGGGACTGAGCCTGGGGGAGCTGCGCACCGGTACCTGGCGGTATCTCACGGAGGAGGAGATCGCCCTGCTCCGCCGCTCCGCCGGACTGGACCGGGAGACGACAGCCGCTTCACCGGCGGAGGGGACCGGGAGTGGCAAACGAAATGGCCGGCGTTGACCGCAGGCTCGCAGACTGCGCGGATACCGCCGTTTCGGGAGGAAAGTGCATGGAAAAGGACATCCTAGCCGTTTTGGAACGGAAGCAGGGGAGTTTTTCCAAGGGCCAGCTCCGTATTGCCAGGTACATTATGGAAAATGCGGATAAGGCCTCCTATATGACCGCGTCCAAGCTGGGGCAGAAGGCGGGGGTCAGCGAATCCACCGTGGTCCGCTTCGCCCTGGAGCTGGGGTATGAGGGCTATCCGGAAATGCGGAAGGCGCTGCAGGAGGTCATCCGCAGCCGCCTGACCTCCGTACAGCGCATGGAGGTAGCCCGCTCGGTCATTGGCGCCCGGGACCCCCTCACCGCCATCCTTGATTCCGATATGGAGAATATCCTGCTCACCCAGGGCGCGATTTCCAGACCGGTTTTTGATCAGGCCGTGGAGAAAATCCTGCAGGCCCGGACGATCTACATACTGGGCGCCAGGACCTCTTCCGCCCTGGCCACCTTCATGGGTTTTTACTTCGGCCTCATCTTTGAGGACGTGCGGGTGCTCAATGAGAACCGGGAAGGGGAGATCATCGAGCAGATGCTCCGCATCGGGCCGGAGGACCTGTTCATCGGCATCAGCTATCCCCGGTATTCCCGGCGCACCGTAAAGGCGGTACGCTTTGCCAAGGACCGGGGAGCGTCGGTCCTGGCCCTGACGGATTCGGATTCCTCTCCCATCGCCGTTCGGGCGGATATCTGCCTGCTGGCCAGGAGCGATATGGTCTCCTTCGTGGATTCCCTGGTGGCGCCCCTGAGCCTCATCAACGCGCTGATCGTGGCGGTGAGCGAGCGTAAGCCCGGGGTGGCCGCCACCTTTGAGGAGCTGGAAAACGTCTGGAACGAATACGATGTCTATGAAAAATCTGACGACTGACGTGTGCGTCGTCGGCGGCGGTGCAGCCGGGATGATGGCCGCCCTCACCGCCGCAGAGTGCGGCGCAGAGGTGACGGTGCTGGAGCGGGAGGAAAGGCCCCTCCGGAAGCTTCGGATCACCGGCAAGGGCCGCTGCAACCTGACGAACGACTGCGAGCCGGAGCAGGTGATGCGGAATACCGTGCATAACGGCCGGTTCCTGTTCAGCGCCCTGCAGGCTTTTCCACCGGCTTCGGTGATGCACTACTTTGAAGGCCTGGGCGTACCCCTGAAAACGGAGCGGGGGAATCGGGTATTTCCCGTTTCCGATAAGGCCTCCGATGTGGCGGAAGCCCTCCTGCGGGAAGCCCGGCGGCTGGGAATCGGCCTGGTGTGCGGCAGGGCAAGGGCCCTGCTGACGGGTGAGGACGGCAGCATCCGGGGCGTGCGCTGGGACGGGGGGAGCATCCAGGCTCCCGCCGTGGTATTGGCTACCGGCGGCCTCAGCTACCCCGCCACCGGCAGTACGGGAGACGGCTACCGCCTGGCGGAGAGTGTGGGGCACAGCATCGTCCCCTGCCGGGCGTCCCTGGTGCCCCTGGTTTCCCCGGACCCGGACTGCGGGGCCATGCAGGGCCTGAGCCTGAAAAACGTCCGCCTGTCCCTGCTGGAAGAGGGAAAGAAGTGCCTGTGGCAGGAGCAGGGGGAGATGCAGTTCACCCACTTCGGTGTGTCCGGTCCTCTGGTCCTTTCCGCTTCCGCCTATATGGCGCCGGGGAAAACCTACAGCCTGGAGCTGGATTTGAAGCCCGCCCTGGACGAGTCCAACCTGGACCGCCGGCTCCTCCATGATTTCGGCGAGAATCTCAACCGGGACTACCGCAATGCCCTGGGGGACCTGCTTCCCCGGCTGATGATCCCCGTGGTGGTCCGCCGCAGCGGGATTCCTCCCGAAACCAAGGTCAACACCATCACCAGGGAACAGAGAAAGACGCTGCTTCAGGTACTGAAGCATTTCACCGTGCCGGTTTCCGGCACACGCCCCATCGACGAGGCGGTGATCACCGCCGGGGGCGTTTCCCTGCGGGAGGTCAAGCCCGCCGCCATGGCCTCAAAGCTGGCGGAGGGGCTGTTTTTCGCGGGGGAGCTCCTGGATTTGGATGCCTATACCGGCGGCTTCAACCTGCAAATCGCCTGGTGCACCGGCAGAGCGGCCGGAAAGGCGGCTGCCGCCCGGGGGAAAGGAGAATGGGAATGATGCAGAGAATCAGCGTTGCGATCGACGGCCCCGGCGGCGCGGGCAAGAGCACTGCCGCCAAGGCCCTGGCGGCCAAGTTCGGCTTCGCCTATGTGGATACCGGCGCCATCTACCGCACCATCGGTCTTGCGGTGCTCCGGGCCGGAGCCTCCCCCACGGACGAGGAGGAGGTGGCGCCGCTCCTGCGCACCGCCCGGGTCGATTTGGACTATGATGCGGCGGGCCTTCAGCATATGCTCCTGAACGGGGAGGACGTGAACCGGGAAATCCGCCTGCCGGAGATTTCCGGCTATGCCTCCAAGGTTTCCGCCCTGCCCGCGGTCCGGGCCGCGCTGCTGGAGCTCCAGCGGGAGCAGGCCAGGCTGCGGAGCGTGGTGATGGATGGGCGGGATATCGGCACCGTGGTCCTGCCGGACGCCACCTTGAAGGTGTTCCTCACCGCCGATGCCCGGGTCCGGGCGAGGCGGCGCTATGAGGAGCTGCGTCAGCGGGGTACGCCCCAGGCCTTTGAGGACGTGTTGCGGGAGATGGAGGAACGGGACCTGCGGGACAGCACCCGGGCTGCGGCGCCCCTGAAGCCCGCCCCGGACGCGGTCCTGCTGGACAGCACCGATCTCAGCTTTGAACAGGTTTTGGCCGCCCTGTCCCGGCTGGTGGAAGGGAAAATGGGCTGATCGCCATGAGACTGTACCATTTCTTCTATTGCCTCCTGTATCCTTTGGTGCACCTGCTCTTTCCCATGCGCTTCCACCACCGTGAGCGCATCCCGGAGCAGGGTCCCATGATGCTTTGCGCATCCCATTCCCATCTGGTGGACCCCTTGCTGCTGGTCTATCTGATGGGCTGGCACCGGCAACTGCGCTTCATGTGCAAAAAGGAGCTGTTGGAAATGCCGGTCATCGGTGCTGTGCTGAGGGGCATCGGCTCCTTCGGCGTGGACCGGGGCCACGCGGACATGGGGGCCATTCGCACCTCCATGGCCATTTTGAAGGAGAATGGGAACCTGGGCATCTTTCCGGAGGGCACACGCCTCCAGGAGACCGGTGAGGGGAAGCATGGTGCGGTCATGCTGGCCGCCAGGTCCGGCGCCCGGGTGGTCCCGGTCTATATTCCCCGGAAAAAGCGCCTGTTCCGCAGGATGGATATCGTCGTGGGAGAGCCGTACGTGCTGGACCGGGGCCTCAGAGGCAAGGAGGCCTATGGGGAGAAGGCGGAGGAGCTGATGGCCAGAATCGAAGCCTTGAAGGACGGGGTGAGCGCATGAACATCCGCGTTGCAAAGACCGCCGGCTTCTGCTATGGGGTGAAGCGGGCGGTGGATATTGCGGAGCGCACAGCGGCCCAGGGGGAATGCTGGTGCCTGGGAGAACTGATCCACAACCGGCATGAGACCGGCAGGCTCAGCGGGCTGGGGATCCGCACCGCCCCCACCCCGGAGGAGGTGCCCGCCGGCGCAACGGTGCTGATCCGCTCCCACGGGGAGCCGGATTCCACCTACCGCACCCTGGAGGAAAAGGGCTGCAAAATCGTGGACGCCACCTGTCCCAACGTCTTCCGCATCCACAGGCTGGTGCGGGAAGCGGTGGAGAAGGGGAGACAGCCCGTGGTCATCGGCGATCACCGGCATCCTGAGGTGCGGGGGATCTGCGGAAGCGCGGAAAGGGTCCTGGTTTTCCAGGATGAAGAAGAGATCCTCGCCTGGCTGGAGCGGAAGGAACTGCCGCCGGAAACGCCGCTTACCGTGGTGTTTCAGACCACTGAGGTGAAAAATAAAGCGAAAAAATGCGAGGAAATCCTCAAAAAGGTATATACAAATACCGATTTATTTGATACAATATGCGAAGCTACGTTCAGCCGCCAGAAAGAGGCGGTCGAGCTTGCCGCCATATGCGATGCCATGCTGGTGGTGGGTGACAGGAGCAGTGCGAACACAAGAAGGCTTGCGGAGATTTGCAGAAGCGTATGCCCGAAAGTCATTTTTGCGGAAACGGCCTCAGAAAGCGACCTGTCGGACCTCATAGATGTCAGAACATTGGGCGTTACCGCCGGAGCCTCCACTCCGGCGTGGATAATTGAGGAGGTTTGTTCAAAAATGACGGAAGAAATCAAGAACGAAGTCAATGCCGAGCCCATCGTGGAAGCTGCTGCCCCTGCCGTGGAAGCGGCCGATGAATCCTTCGATGCACTGCTGGAGAAGAGCTTCAAAACTTTAAATACAGGAGATAAGGTAGTCGGTATCGTGGCGTCCATCGGCCCCAACGAGGTCACCGTGGACCTGGGCACCAAGCATTCCGGGTATATTCCCATTTCCGAGCTGTCCGACGATCCAGATGTGAAGCCTGAGGACGTGGCCAAGGTGGGCGAGGAGATCGAGACCTTTGTCATGCGCGTCAACGACGTGGAAGGCACCGTTCAGCTCTCCAAGAAGCGTCTGGATACCGTGAAGAACTGGGACAACATCGAGGAAGCCCGGGAGAATCGGACCCCCGTTGAGGGCCTGGTGACCGAGGAAAACAAGGGCGGCATCGTGGTGAACGTGAAGGGCATCCGGGTATTCGTGCCCGCCTCCCAGACCGGCCTGCCCAAGGACGCTCCCATGAGCAGCCTGCTGAAGACCCGGGTGCAGCTCCGCATCACCGAGGTCAATCATTCCCGCCGGAGAGTGGTCGGCTCCATCCGCGCCGTGCAGTATGAGGCCCGCAAGGCCGCGGCGGAGAAGACCTGGGAGGAGATCGAGGTCGGCAAGACCTATACCGGCACCGTGAAGTCCCTCACCTCCTACGGCACTTTCGTGGA
>JAEEGL014102023.1_pt1 | contig 12631 bp, 10 predicted proteins | sample 9134231 | NCBI WGS metagenome assembly JAEEGL01 (sample SAMN16246548, study PRJNA631951) | gut metagenome | biome: gut microbiome; feature: rumen; material: fiber-attached | host: Bos | place: Iran: Karaj | collected 2018-10
AGATAGGGACAGAGAAGAAAAAGACCTGCAAGTTTACGAACGTGCAGGTTATGAATCTTCTGGTGCTGTTCCCGTTATTAGTCGTAAGGAATGCATACCAGTTCTCGGGCTCTTCATTAAGCCGCCTGTTCTGTTGTGAGAAGGACATGTCCTATCGTTTTATGAATGACGGTAATATCAAGTGGCGCAAACTGCTGTATGCGATGAACCTCCAGTTGCTGCGTAAGATCAGACGTAGCACCGAGGCTGAGCATGACAGGCCTGTCCGCCTGGTTACCAGCCGACACATCAAGTGTCATCTGATTGGGATGATCAAATTGGGAAAGACCAAATACCATACCCAATGGGGCGACTTGACAGCCAACCAGATGATCAAAAAGCTCCAGAAGCAGGGCCTCGCCAAGCACAATAGGACATTGAAGTGCACCTACTGCACCATAGACGTGAAGTTTGCAGGAACCACTGTGCGTCTGTTCTTTTCGAAGCGAGGCAGAAAAGGACAGTGGAACGGACTGCTCACCACGGACTTCTCGCTCAGCTTCCTTAAGGCATATCGGACTTATGCTACCCGCTGGACTACTGAGGTGGCATATCACGATTGTAAACAATTGCTTGGCTTCGGAAAATGCCAGAGCCTCCACTTCTCCGCTCAGATTGCAAGCACTATGCTGACGATGATACAGTACAATATACTTTGTACGGTGAAGCGGTTTGAAGCTTACGAAACTTTCGGAGCCCTCTTCCGTGAAGCCACGGGGAATACTCTCGAGCTGTCCGTAACGGACAGAATATGGGAACTGATACTGGATACCATACTGGAAATCGCAGAGATTATCTCTGCTGATGCCAGTGAACTGCTTTCTGCGGTTATTGATGGGAATCCTAAGTTCCATAAGCTATATCAAATGTATAAATTAGTCGCTTGATGAATGAATATTCACTTGCGAAAGTTCAGTAAAAGAATAAAAATTGGATGAAAAAAACACCTCATATTTTAGTCTCGTCTGTAGACCCTTGGAGTAAGCGCGTGGGATCAGACACGCTATCTTCCCTATTATCCCAATTTAATAGCGAGGACGTTGCATCTGTTAATATTAGAGCTCAAAAATCAGATTCTCCTGTAGCTGGTCAGTATTTCCAAATTATAGAGGGGCGTGTGATTAAAAGCATCCTAAAACCTTCCCTAAAAACAGGGGGCGCATATCGCCCTGTCGAAGAAGGTCGTGAAGGATGCGATGAATGTGCAGAAGAGGAAAAGAACAGGTATTCAAAAAAACGTATACTGTCTCGTTGGTTTTATGTGCTGTCCCGAGAAATAGTATGGAAATTAGGCCATTGGAAAAGCGATGAGCTGGATAATTTCGTAGATGCTTTTGCGCCAGACGTTTTCTTTTTCCCAATTGAGAATTATATCCATTTTAACCGTATAAACCAATACATCATCAACAAGTTTCACCCTCATCGTGTGATAGGATACATGTGGGATGATAATTTCACTTTCAAACAACACCCCTTTAATCCTTTATATATTATTCATCGTATATGGTTGCGAAGGAGTGTTAAACAATTGATAAAACGATGTGACGTTGTATTCGCTATCAACCCTAAGTTGAAGAAAGAACTCGATGCAGAGTATGGGATTAACTCAGTACTTCTCACAAAGCCTATCAAGCAAGTTGAAACACCAACATTCAGCAGTGTAGAATACCCCATTCGAATGATCTATACTGGGAAATTGATAATTGGTCGCGACGAAACGATTGCAAAGATAGTGGAGGCTATTCGCAAGGTTAATTCAAAAGGTCCCAAAGTAATTCTCGATGTTTATACTGGTACCGCTCTGTCCACAAAGATGAAAGGGCGTATAGACGTCCCAGGAGCTTGCAATTTGCATGGTTTTATATCACAGGAAGAAGTAATCAAAGAGCAGCAGAAATCAGATGTTCTCATCTTTGCCGAATCTCTTACTAATCAAGACTTGTCTGCAAGGCTTTCTTTTTCTACCAAAATTACAGATTATTTGTCAGCCGGTAAATGTATATGGGCAATAGGCTCAAAAGATTTGGCTCCTATCGAATATCTAAAAACAGAAGATGCAGCCATAGTATCATGCTCAGAACACGAAATAGAGGAACATCTTCGGTCAATAGTTGACCACAAAGAATCAATTGTAGAATATGCCCAAAAGGGTTTTGAATGTGGTAAGCGAAATCATAATGCCTATTTAATTGAAAGACGATTCCGTGAAGCCATATTTGGCTAAAACCATAAAAATCTATCTTACGATGAATAGTAATAAGCCTAAAAAACTTTGTGCCATAGCAACTATAGAAGGGACAATGAATTCGTTCATTATCCCTGCAATGGAATACTTTGTTGAACAAGGGTATGATGTAACCCTTGTTTGTTGTATGTCGGAGGACTTCATTACGAAGAACTCTGGCAAGTTCCATTGCGTGAACATCCCCATGAAGCGTGGGGTAGCTATCTCCGATATGATTAAGATGCCGTGGAAGTTCTGGCGCCTTTTTAGGAAAGAGAAGTTCGATTATGTGCAATACGCTACCACCAACGCGTCATTCTATGCTTGCGTTCCAGCCAAACTATGTGGTATCAAGACACGAGTTTATTGCCAATGGGGGCTGCTTTATGTGGGCTATGAGGGCATCATGAGAAAACTCTACAAGTGGGTAGAGAAATTCCTGTGCTCAATGGCTACAAACATCACTGTAGCCAGTAAGAAAAACTTGGAGTATGCCGTAGAAGAAGGTTTGATGCCTGCTTCTAAAGCAACGGTTATTGGTGACGGTGGAACAGTGGGCGTTGATTTGTCAGTATTCAATGTTGGAAAACGTGATGAATACAAAGCTGAAGTACTGAAAGAACATCCCGAACTGAAAGACCGTTTGGTGTATGGTTATGTTGGTCGTATAGAAACCGACAAGGGCATCAGCGAACTTTTAGAGGCGGTCCTGTCTATTGAACGTAACGATTGTGCCCTTTTATTAATTGGGCCTTTCGACGAATTACGTTGTGCCATTCCAGAAAAACTGATTGAAAAGGCTAAAGCATCTGACAGAGTTGTCTTTCACGGATTCTCTAAAGAGGTGCCTAAGTATATGTCTGCAATGGATATACTGGTACATCCCACCTATAGGGAGGGCTTCAGTATGGTGATACAGCAGGCTATGGCCATGGAGTGTGCTATTATTACAACGAATGTCCCGGGACCTTCTGAGGTTATTGAAGAGGGCGTGTCTGGTTTGTTGGTGCCTGACCATTCTGCAAAGGATTTGGCCAAAGCAATGGTTCAATTAGCAGATGATGAAGCGCAGAGAACCAGTTTCGCGAAAGCAGGATTTGATCGAGTCAGGAAGCTCTTCAACCGGCAGAGAATGTTGGAACTGACATTCCAAGACCGCTTGCAGATGATGAACGACAATAAGTAAATACTATTAATAGACATTTATCATGAATGTAGGAATTCATCAACCCGATTACATTCCCTGGCTGGGATTGTTTTATAAGATGTATCTTTCCGATGTGTTTGTACACTTGGACGATGCACAGTATTCGAACGAGGCTGACCACAACGTGAACAGCATTAAGACTCCACAGGGAGCGTTCAGACTTAAATTCCCTGTAGAGCAGCACATGGGGCAGTTGATTAACGAAGTGCGTCCTCGCTATGAACTGAAATGGCGCGACAAGCACCTTCGCACCTTAGAGATGAACTACTCCAAGGCCAAGTTCTTCAAGGATGTCTATCCTGGGCTGAAAGAGGTCTATATGGTGGACTATGCAAACGTTGCAGACTTGAATATTGCCATCAACGAATATATCGCTGGTCAGTTTGGCATTAAACCAAAATTCGTGAAGTCTTCAGAATTTCACTTTGAAACCAAGAGAGAAGAGAAGGTCATTGACCTTTGTGTGGCTGTAGGAGGAACACGTTATATTTCCGGCAATGGTGCGCGCGTTTATCAAGACCCTGAGCATTTTGCTGCCAGAGGTGTGGAACTGACTTATTTGGATTATAAGCCCATTGAATATCCTCAACTCTGGAAAGAGTTTCTTCCATGCATGTCTGCTCTTGACTATATATTCAATTGTGGATATGACTGGGATTATGTTGTCAAAGAAGTTGCAAAGCTGAATCAATGAGAGAGATTGGTAGTTTTATAGAAATGGAATTCCCCAACGGGAATGAATATTATACTGGTGACTTAAATGTTGCAAGGCTGAATACAGGACGTGCTGCAATATGGCATGCGTTCCGGCTAACTGGCGCTGAAGCGATTTGGATTCCCTATTATCAATGTGAAACGGTACGTGAATTCTTGACTAAGAAAGGTGTTGAGATTAAATATTACCATCAAGATAAGAACTTTAATCCTATAGACCTTGATGCCACATCTGACGAGTCGGTTTTGTTGGTTAATTACTACGGAATCATGTCAAGGGAGAGAATGAGGATACTTTCTGTGTCGAACCCCAATGTCATTATTGATAACTGCCAGGCTTTTTTTTGCAAACCGGTACATGGAGCATTAAACGTGTATTCTGCAAGAAAATTTGTCGGAGTGGCAGACGGAGCATACGTTATTGGTAAGAATGCACACCATTACATAGAAGAGTATCCTCAAGGTTACTCAAGTGATACGGCAGCTTTTCTCCTGAAACGTATTGAATATGGTTGCGAGGGTAAGGGCTACGAGGCACGTACGTTAAACGAGAACAGAATAGATTCGGAGGACATCATGAAAATGTCTAAACTGACGAGAACCATGCTTGATGGTGCGGATTATGAACAGATCAAATCGAAACGCAGAAAGAATTTTGATATTGCCTGTAACCTTTTCGCAGATATCAATGAATGGGATCCGACCCGATTCTGTGATGGAGATACAGTCCCAATGGTATATCCGTTGGTCGTAGAAGATGACGGATTGCTTCAGAAATTATTGGACGCAAAACATTTTCAAGGACATTGGTGGCACTATATTACAGAAGAGCTTCCCGAAAACACATTCGAACATTGGATGTCACGATATATGATTCCAATCACGATTGATCAACGATACGGAGTGGAAGACTTGGAATACATACGTTCTGTAATTGGATAATGGTTGTGTTATGTATAAGATTTTTAAAAGGTGTTTTGACTTCACCTCTGCAACGCTATTGTTGCTGGTGATAAGTCCTTTATTCCTTTTTCTGATGCTCATGGTGAAAATCAAGCATGGAAGTCCGATATTTTTCAAGCAGAAACGAACAGGCAAGGATTTAAAACCGTTTATGTTGATGAAGTTTCGCACCATGAGCAACGCAACTGATGCGGAGGGGAAACTTTTGCCAGATAACCAACGAATAACGAATTTTGGGTTATGGCTACGCAATTCGTCGATGGATGAGCTTCCGGAACTTATTAACATTATTAAAGGTGATATGTCGGTTATAGGGCCAAGGCCGCTCTTACCAGAGTATGATATCTATTATACCGAACGGGAAAAGCGTAGATTTAATGTAAGAGGAGGGTTGATTCCGCCAGAATCGTTACATACAGATTCATTCTTGACCTGGGATAAGCAGTTGGAATACGAAGCATCGTATGCCGAGAAACTGAGCTTTGGACTGGACTTGAGGATTCTGCTAAGTGTATTTAAAACCATGTGGAAACGGGAAGAACAAGATTATGGTGGTTATGAACGCAAAACTCTAATTGAAGAACGAACAAAGAAATAATTATGAGTAAAGTTTTAATTTTTGCTCCACATCCTGACGATGAAATATTAGGTTGTGGTGGTACAATGATTAAGCATATAGATTCCGGTGACGAGGTCTATGTCTGTATTGTGACTAAAGGAATGATGCCACTATTCCCGCCTGAACTTGTAGAGAAAACCCGATCAGAAGCAAAGGCGTGTCATCAGCATATTGGTGTAATTAAAACCTTTTTTTTAGATTTCCCCGCTGTAATGATTGATAAGGAGAATCGTTATGAAGTGAACGGAAAGATTCTTGATGTCATTAAAGAAGTAAAACCTGATGAAGTTTTTATTCCACATTGGGGTGACATGCAGAAAGATCATCAGATTGTGGCAGATGCTTGTATGGTAGCCCTAAGACCCAAATACGAACCCAAAATTAAGGCTATATATAGTTACGAAACAATGAGTGAAACGGCTTGGAATGCACCAAATGTGCAGAATGAGTTTATTCCCAATGTGTTTGTAGATATTGCTGATACGTTGAATAGGAAGAAAGAAGCATTAGGTTATTTTAAGACTCAATTAAGCCCATTCCCGGATGCACGCTCGATAGAAGCTGTGGAATCCTTGGCTAAATATCGTGGTGCATTGATGCATATGAAAGCAGCAGAGGCTTTTATGCTATTAAGATTATTACAATAGAGACTTCGTAGTCCAACTTTATTACCAATAAATCAAATATTGATATGAAAATTAAAACAGTCACCGTGGTGGGAGCCAACGGGACCATGGGCGCGAATGTTTCGGCTATATTCGCATCCTTTGGAAATGCCACGGTGTACATGGTAAGCCGAGACAAGGAGAAATCAAAGAAGGCCGCCATCAAAGCCGGCAAGTCTGTTAAAGCAGATAGCATCACCAGCCATCTGATTGCCGCTGACTACACTATGCTGGCTGATTGCGTAAAAGCTTCTGACTTAGTTTTCGAAAGTGCTGCAGAGATTCTTGACCTCAAGATTGAATTGCACACTAAGATTGGCCAGTACCTGAAGAAGGGTGCAGTGGCCTGCACAGGTTCCTCCGGTCTTTCCATATCCCGTCTTGCGGAATGTTATCCCGAAGAGACGAGAAGCCAGTTCTTTGGCGTTCACATGTTCAATCCTCCGTACCAGCTCACCCTGTGTGAACTGACCGCTTCACCTTATAGTGATATGGCAATGTACGGTGAGTTGAAAGAGTATTTAACCAACACCCTGTTTCGTACAGTAGCGGAGAGTAAAGACCTGCCTGCCTTCCTTGGCAACCGCATTGGCTTCTACTTCATCAATGAGGCGTTGATTTATGCAGAGCGTTATCAGGATAATGGCGGTATCGATTACATAGATGCTATTCTTGGTCCTTTCACAGGTCGTACTATGCCTCCAATCACAACGGCTGACTTCGTGGGTTTGGATGTGCATAAGGCCATTGTGGACAACATCTACGAGAATACCAACGACTACGTACACGAGAAGTTTGTATTGCCCGAGTTTGTGCAGAAGCTGATTGATAAGGATTATCTTGGACGTAAGAGAGGACAAGGCCTTTATAAGCTCATCAAGGGTGACAACGACTACAAGCGAATGATGGTATGGGACATCAAGGAAGGTGGTTTCCGTGATGTAATCAACTATACTTTCCCGTTTGCCCTGAAGATGAAGGAATACTTGAAGATTGGTGATTATGATCAAGCCATTTTGGAGTTGATTAACAATCGCTCTCAGGAGGCTGACATCTGCTTGCGATTCCTTTTGAGATATATTGTTTATTCGCTTTATACAGCAGAACACGTGGGTTACGACCTGCGGGTTGCTGACGATGTGATGGCAACAGGTTTCACTTGGTGCCCTCCGTTTGCGATGATGGAGGCTTTCACAAGGGTTTGTGATTTGGGCAAGCTGATGAAAGAACGCCTGAAACCCGAATTTGTGAATGCTGTGGATATTGACCACATTATTGCAGAGCAGATCAAGAGCAAATACGACTACCGTATCTATTTCAAAGCCAAATAAAGAGTGAGCACTATGGAAAAGAAAGTTTATATACTGGGTGGTGCTCAGACTGACTTTGAGCGCAACTGGACCAAAGAGGGCAAGAATATGATTGCCCTACTGAAAGAAGCCGTTGAGGACGGTTTCAAAGATGCTGAGTTTACTTACGATGAAATGGTAGCCCTCAACAAGGACAACCGTGTGGCTGCCTTTGTAGGTAACTTCATTGCTGAGCAATACATCAGTCAAGGCCATTTGGGAGCCTTCCTGACGGAAGTGAATCCCGCTTTCTATGGCGTACCTTCTGCACGTTATGAAGCTGCTTGTGCTTCCAGTAGTGTGGCACTTGATGCTGCCATTACCAAGATTGAAGCTGGGGAGTATGACGTTTGCATTGTAGTGGGATGGGAAATTATGAAGTCTGTTGACTCCAAGAAAGGTGGTGACATCCTTGGACGTGCTGCTTACTACGAGAAAGAAGGAAAGGGTGTTGACCTGCCCTTCCCGAAACTCTTTGGAAGACTTGCTGATGCCACTATTGAGAAATACGGACTGGACAAAGAACGTTACCTAAACGCACTGGCTAAAATCTCTTGCATCAACTATTCTAACGCCAAGCGCAACCCGCTGGCTCAAACCCGAAAGTGGTTTATGAGTTATGAGGAAGCAACTCATCGTGGAACTGAAAGCAACCCCAATGTAGGAGGATTACTTGGCGTAAGCGATTGCTCACAGGTAACCGATGGTGCAGCTGTGGTTGTACTTTGCTCTGAGAAATACATCAAAGAGAAAGGACTGAACGGCAAGGCCGTTGTGAGAGGTTACGGCCACAGAACAGCTCCGTTGCTCTTTGATAAAAAGATAGCAGACAATGCCAATTCAGCATACGTTCTTCCTTGGACACGTCAGGCTTGCTTGGACGCTTACAAACGTGCTGGACTGACAGTAGATGATATTGATGTGTTTGAGACTCACGACTGCTTCAGCAGCTCCGAGTTTGCAGCTATTTCAGCCTTTGGTATCTGTGAACCAGGGAAAGAATGTGAGGCCATTGAGAATGGCGTCATTGCCTTTGAAGGCGCTAAACCTATCAATCCCTCCGGTGGTTTGATAGGATGCGGTCATCCTGTAGGTGCATCTGGTGCCAGAATGTTTGTTGACCTGTATAAGCAGGTGACTGGTAAGGCAAGGAAGTATCAGGTGAAGGATGCCAAGAATGGTATGATGTTGAATATTGGTGGTTCAGCCACAACAAATTATGTATTTATTGTTGGAAAAGAATGAAGGATATTGCAATATTTGGTGTCGGAGGATTCGGACGTGAAGTTCTGGCACTGATTAAGGACATTAACAAAGTAGAGCCAACATGGAATATTGTTGGATTCTTTGATGATGGATATGAAAAAGGATTGATGATTAATGGCTATCCTACACTTGGTACTGCTGAGGATTTAAATAATTGGCAAACTGATATTGCTGTGGCAATCAGTATAGGAAGCCCTGTAATTAAGAAAAGGGTTTTAGAAAAAGTCCATAATTCAAAGGTCTCATACCCTACTCTAATTCACCCATCTGTTTGGATTGGAGATAAAGATTTTGTAGAGATTGGTAAAGGTTGTATATTCTGTGCAGGGGTAATGATAACCACAAATGTTGTGATTAAAGACTTTGTTATCCTCAATCTGCAGTGTACCGTTGGCCATGATACGGTCATCAATAACTATGCTGCTTTTATGCCATCTGTCAATGTTTCTGGCGAGGTGGTGATTGGTGAAGGCGTGTATGTTGGTACAGGAGCAAAGATTATTAATCAATTGGAAATAGAAAACTATACTATTGTTGGTGCTGGAGCTGTTGTGGCGAAGACGCTACCATCTCATTGCACTGCAGTAGGTGTACCAGCGAAACCAATAAAGTTCCACGATAATAATAATTAGATTCTTTGTAGAGCGGAAAGCAATATGGTTAGTGTAAAGAGTAAGAACCAAGACGCATTCTTCGCTTTATTAAGAGCTTGTCTTAAGTCGTAAAAGATATACCCGATGACAGTCTGTGCTATGGGAATCCAGCAAGGGTGGTTAGGAAACACCAATGATAACGAGTAGATTCCCTGATTTAACGGTAGAGATAATCAGACAAATTTTCAATATATGGATAAAAAGTTCAAACTGATGATATTGTGCGATGACCCTACGTCGGCCATGGCTGCACAAGAAGCAGGAATAGACAGAGTGTTCTATGACCTGGAATTTATTGGTAAAGCTGAAAGACAGCACGGACGTAACACTGTGAAGTCGAATAACAGCATTGATGACATTCCTGCAATCAGGAAAGTGGTGACCACATCGGAACTACTGGTCCGTACAAATCCCATTCATGCTTATTCACAAGCAGAGATAGATAAGGCCATTTCATACGGTGCAGATGTGTTGATGCTACCTATGGCGATGGATCAGCACGACGTTGAGCAGTATGTGGCAATGGTTGGTGGTCGTGCCAAGGTCTGCATCATGATAGAGACCGCTGCGGCAATGGCGCGATTGGATAAGATCCTTGCGGTTCCAGGCGTGGATGAGTTGTTCATAGGTTTGAATGACCTGCACATCACCATGGGTTTAACGTTTATGTTCGAGCTGCTGAGTGGTGGCCTTGTTGAATACATCGCCAACAAGTGTAATGCGGCAGGAATGCCGTTTGGTTTTGGCGGTATCGCCCGCATTGGAGAAGGCGACCTGCCATCAGATTATATTCTCGGAGAACATGTTCGTCTTGGTTCGCAATCTGTAATTCTTTCCCGTACCTTCAAGGGTGTAGTGGGTGTAGATGCAAATGCTCATCAAATCGATTTGAAAGAGGAGGTGGACAAAGTTAGGAACAGAATGAATGAGATTAGTTTCTGGGGTGAAGCAGAACACAAGGCTAACAGAAAGCGAATTGTGGAGGCAGTAGATAAAGTAGTTCATAAGATTCAGAATAAGTGAATCTAAGAGATATGATACGAGAATCGAAGATAATTAAAAGAATTTCCAACTGGTACTTCGGTAAGAACGTCTTGCCATATTGGGTGATTCTGCTGATGGACACAATAATTGTGTTCGTCTCAGCATTCTTTACCTATTGGGTGACGAACAGGACGCTGATAACCGTAGAGAATAAGTCATCGGTACTTCTCACCTCCCTGCTGTTTTCCATACTGAGCTGGGTGGGGGCAAAGGTGTTCAAAACGTACTCTGGCGTGCTTCGTTACTCCAGTTCCATCGATTTGGCAAAGTTGGCATATGCCAACCTGACAACGCTGGTGCTGGCGATAGCAAGCTACTACCTGTTCCGCTGGACAGGTGTGGAATGGCTGTGTGCCATCAAGCCGCTGGAGGCTATTGTAGTGTTTACTATCTCAACGGCATTGATGTGGGCACTAAGGCTGGTGGTGAGGATTCTCTATGACTTGTCAAAAGATGACACTCCAGCTATGCGCGTGCTAATTTATGGTGCACTGACAGGTGGCGTGGGACTGGCTCAGTTTATCCGTACACAAAACCCGAAGCAGTTTGAACTGGCGGGATTTATTTCGCACGAACATCGCATTAAAAGCATGAAGCTTTTGGGTGTACCGGTCTATACACTCGATGATGATATTGCACAATTACTGCGGACTGAGAGGATTCAGGCAGTGTTGGTAAGCCCCCACCGAATCAATAATTTCAGACAGAACCAAGAGCTGCAGGACACGCTGATTAACGCAGGTTGCAAGATTTTCATGGCGCACGAGGCGAAGGAGGCCAGCGTGCAAGACGGGCAACTGACGGACGAGCAGTTGCAACTGCACGAGGTGAGTGTGGAGGACTTGCTCCCTCGTCAGGAAATCAAGGTGGATCTGAAATCGGTGGGCGACCTGCTGGCAGGTAAGCGCGTGCTGATAACCGGTGCGGCAGGTAGTATCGGTTCGGAAATGGTAAGGCAGGTGGCAACATTCAAACCAGCCAAGATGATGCTCATCGATCAGGCTGAAACACCACAGCACGACATAGAACTGATGATGGCGAGGGATTTCCCAGAGGTGCCATGTGAGGTGGTGGTGACCAGCATCAGCCGTAGGACGAGGATGGAGTATATCTTTGAATCCTTCAGGCCTGAATATGTGTTCCATGCTGCTGCTTACAAACACGTGCCTATGATGGAGAACAATCCAAGCGAGGCGGTGATGAACAACATCTACGGCACGAAGGTGATTGCAGACATGAGCGTGAAATATGGCGTGAAGAAGTTCGTGATGGTCTCCACTGACAAGGCGGTGAATCCGACCAATGTGATGGGCTGCTCGAAGCGTATCTGCGAGATATATGTGCAGAGCTTGGACAGGAAGCTGAAGAAAGAGGCGTTGTTGAACAATAAGGATAATTCAGAACACACTCAATTCGTTACTACAAGATTTGGCAATGTGCTTGGCTCGAACGGATCGGTGATACCACTGTTCAAGGAGCAGATAAAGCGAGGCGGACCTGTTACGGTGACTGACGAGCGCATTGTGCGTTTCTTTATGCTGATACCCGAAGCCTGCAAGCTGGTGCTGGAAGCCGGCACGATGGGCAATGGTGGTGAAATTTTCGTTTTTGATATGGGCAAGCCTGTGAAGATAGCAGATTTGGCCAAGCGAATGATTGCCTTGTCTGGTGCTAAGAATGTTGAAATTAAATATACAGGTTTGCGTGAGGGTGAGAAGTTGTATGAGGAAGTGTTGAACGAACTCGAAGGCACTAAACCCACATTCCACGAAAAGATAAGAATAGCTAGCGTTCGCGAATACGATTATGACGAAGTGAACAAAGATATAGAAGAACTTGTGACTTTGGCAAAGGGGTATGACAACATGACTACTGTGAAGAAGATGAA
>JAEEGL014310572.1_pt1 | contig 12631 bp, 8 predicted proteins | sample 9134231 | NCBI WGS metagenome assembly JAEEGL01 (sample SAMN16246548, study PRJNA631951) | gut metagenome | biome: gut microbiome; feature: rumen; material: fiber-attached | host: Bos | place: Iran: Karaj | collected 2018-10
AGTTACAGTTACTATAATGCTATTATTTTGAATTCGCGATTCTTTAATGAAGGTTAAATACGTTAAATCTGCCCTCTTATTTTACACATTCTTACATCTTTAATCCACTTTTCTACCGTTTGACGTATAATTTGCTGATTATCGATATTTAATATATTCAATGGCTGCTCCAGCCTGACGAGCGTCACCATTCCGACCTCCGTGACAACCATCGGCGACGATGCGTTCAAAGGGTGTTCCAGCCTGACGAGCGTCACCATCCCGGACTCTGTGACGAGGATCAACGACGATGCTTTCTCTGGCTGTTCAAGCCTGACGAGCGTCACCATTCCGAACTCTGTGAAGAGGATTGGCAATTATATATTCAGGGGTTGCACTAGCCTGACGAGCGTCACCATCCCGGACTCAGTGACGAGCATCGGCAGTTATGCTTTCTCTGGCTGTTCAGGCCTGACGAGCGTCACCATCCCGGACTCAGTGACGACCATCGGCGGCTATGCTTTCTCTGGCTGCTCCAGCCTGAAGAGTATCGACATCCCCAACTCCGTGAGTAGAATCGACCGCGGAGCATTCTCTGCCTGCTCAGGCCTGACGAGCATTACCATCCCGAACTCAGTGACGAGCATCGCCTACAATACGTTCTCTCGCTGCTCCGGCCTGAAGAGCTTCACCATCCCCGACTCTGTTACGAGCATCGGAGAAGGTGCGTTCCAGGACTGCTCAGGCCTAACGAGTATCACCATCCCGAACTCCGTGACGAGCATCGGCCGCGCTGCGTTCTCTGGTACAGGCATATTTGCTAATTCTCTTGATGGACTTTTTTATGTAGACAAATGGGTATGTGGATATAAGGGTATATCGCCTGAAGGTATCCTTACACTAAAGAGTGATACGCGTGGCATTTCTTGCTTTGCGTTCTCAGGCTGCTCCAGTCTGACGAACGTCACCATCCCTGACTCAGTGACAATCATCGGCGAAGGGGCGTTCTCAAACTGCTCTGGCCTGACGAGCATTACCATCACAAAATCCATGACGAGCATCGGCGACTATGCGTTCTATCGCTGCTCCGGCCTGACGAGCATCACCATCCATAAAACAAACATTGAAGAACTAACAGTTGGCAACAACGCTTTTAATAATACTGCTGAATGTAAATGGATAGTTCCAGTCGGTCCTACGGGAGATGAAGACAAGTATGTCAAAAAGTATAAGGAACAGCCTTGGTGGGGGAATTGGGAAATAAGACATGAATGAAAAAGCCAGCACTACCGTATATGCAAACCTGAGGTCAATTCAGAGTATCGCTACATGAAAACAAGATATGTCCACCTTTGAGGATTTGTGGTTAACCGTTTCCAAATCCCACGAAGCCTGTAAAAAGACGAACGCAGGGAAAGGAGTGAAATAGAGTGTAGGTAATAACAAATATATTTAGATTATGGCAATTTATGATTTAACAAAACAAGAGGTTGTTGAGTACCTGGCTGAGTTTGAGGAAAAACTTCCAAACATGGGCATAGCTCTTTATGAAAAGAGTTTTGATTTTAAGGCGTGGGATCATCATAGTGTTCTCACCGAGGCAAAAAGAATTATTCAATTCATGGGCGTCGAGGGTTACACGGTGCGGATAGATTATAAAAACATCATAGAAGAGGAAGGGGCTGCCGGACAAGCTCATTTAGGGGATTTGGCAAATGGTGAGTATCATATAACGCTCGACCCAAGTATCTGCAATAATGAATATGGGACTTTGAAAGTTCTTGCTCATGAAATATGTCATCTGTATTTGAAACAGAACTTTTTTTTTGCCAATTTCAAAAACATAGATGAAACAAGAGCTGAACTGTGTACTATCTTCATGGGGTTAGGCTTATTGACTCTTAGAGGATACGATGAAACTGGAGGTTACTTGAATCTGGAAGATTTTTGCCATGCATTCTGTGTTGTTTATAGAACTAGAGGACATAGTGATGAGATGATTAAGACAATAGTGCCTGAAAAGTGCCTACATTATGTAGAGAACATTCTTCACGACATGACAGAACTTCAGAAAATCAGTCTGGGAGAACTGGTTAAGAGTAGCCAATATTCGGACTATAACTTCAGACGACGTGTAAGAATATTGCAGTTACTACTGGACAACATGCCAGAAATTCAAGAGAAGCACAACCAACAGGATGGTATGTTTAGAAATAAGAAAGCTCAATTGAAGGAAGACAAACCTCCAATATTTGCGATGCTCCAGCGCGAGACTTTCGTTCAGAACAATCTCTCTGATGATAGGCTGGACAAATGCATCGACGAGATGGACAAACTAATTGACTTCATCTGTTCTACCATGAAGGTAGACTTGGAGAAAGTGTCAGAAGGCATGGCACAAAATGTTACTTGCCCTTCATGCGGATTTGTAAGTAAGAAATATACTGTAAATACGCTCAAAGTACAGACCTGTTCCCATTGTCACCATTATTTTGTATGGGATGGGAGTCCCATAGAATTGCCGATGGCTAAATCTCAGGAGAAGCCTTCTCTAATGAAACGGTTACTATCGTTTGGAAAGAAATAATCCGACATGATTAATCGTCGTCGACTACTTTTTTTACATCTGTATTCGTCCCATCTAATTCCAGCAAACGAAAAATTTGAGTATAGACCCTCATTGCCAATATGCTGCAGGCCCTTCACCGAGTCGGAGATGGTTATCAGTCCCAAGCCTATGCTGGCGTTGCTTCCTGCGGTGGAGGCTGGTTGCTGGGACTGCTGAGACTCGTGGGGCTGCTGGGCCAGAGCACTCATGGCAGCCATCATGGCGGCTACGGCCATCGTTATCATTCTTTTCATGCCTTAAATGAATTGTATTGCTTCATGGGTTCTCACCTCTTCATCCTTTTGGTAATAAGTCTCTGCGCGGAGACAATGTCGCAGACTTCATTCAGTTGGTTTTGCGCTGCCCTTTCCACCTCCCAGGGCTTTGTATAGCTGTATGGATGCCTCGACGAGTTCGAAGCGGAGGTTGTGGAGGGCGAGCCTGGCTTCGAGCAGCGACTGTCTGGCGATGAGCACCTGCAGGTAGTTGACCTCAGCGTCGTAGCGCATGCGTGTCATGGCCGTCTCTACGACGTGCGAGAGTTTCTCCACCTGCTGCTCGCTGAGACGTATGGTGTTCTGGGCATACTGCTGACGCGACAAGGCATCGTTCACCTCACGGCCTGCATCGAGCAGGGTCTGACGGAAGGTGATGAGCGCCGCTTCCTGCTCAGCCTTGGCCTTGCGCAGGTCAGCCTTCAGCCTGCCCCTGGCAAAGATGGGTGCAGCGAGTTCAGCCAATAGTTTGCCCTGCGACCATTCCAGGTAGTCATCGCCTATCCTGGCACCATTACGCCCTATGAAGGCGGAGATGGTGATGGACGGATAGAACGCAGCCCGTGCCGCGTTGGTGAGATAGAAGGCCGACATCAGCGCTGCCTCAGCCTGCCTGACGTCGGGTCTGCTGGCCAAGGCATGGAGGGGTAGCGAGGATGGGGCACTGAGCACTGAGGACTGAGCATTGAGGACTGAGCAGTGGCCACGCTCAATGTGGCCGCTGGGCCGTCCCAGGACGGTGCACAGCTCATTCTCGGCCAGCATGCGCTCGTTGGTCAGCTCTGCCAGCTTGGCCTCAGCCTCCAGTCGACTGGCTTCAGCCTGTTCCACCTCGTCGATAGTGGCGGCGCCTACGGCTAAGAGCGCCTTCTGGGCGCGGATGCTCTCGTCCCAGCTCTCCAGAATGGCGCGGGTGTCGTCAATCTGACTGTCGTACATCTCCAACTGATAGTAACCGGTGGCAATGGTGGCAATGAGTTCCACCTGCAACGCCTGGACGTAGGCCTGCTTCTCCTCGACGGTGGCCATGGCGGCCTTGCGCTCGTTCTGCATCTTGCCGAAGATGTCAAGCTCCCATGAGGGGGCAAGCCCTAAGTTCCATTCACGGTCAGGCTCATCATCGTCTTCCGGCTGGCCTTGCGTGCCGCTGGCCTCTCCCTTCACGTCGAGCGAAGGCAGGAGCGCCAGCGTGGCACTGCGCTTCTCAGCCAGCGCCGCCTCCACATTGAGCCGGGCGATGCGCAGGTTGCTGTTGTGGGCCAGGCCCTCCTCGATGAGCGATGCCAGCAGTGGCTCGCTGAACATCTGGCGCCAGCCCTGCAGCGTGTCGGTGGTGATGGCCCTGGCAAACTCGCTGCGCAGCAGGCTGTCGGTGTCGACGGTCTGAGCCTGGTAGTTGGAGTAGGTCTTGCACGAGGTGAACAGCGGGCTGAGGACAGCCAGCACCACAACGGCCGTGGCCGCCGTGCCTTTGCGGCGCCTGGGCATGTATTTCTCGTCCAGATGCTGGAACAGCATGAAGAACACCGGCACGAAGAACAGGATGGAGAGTGTGCCCATGAGCATGCCGCCAATGACGCAGAGGCCCAGCGACATGCTGCCCACGGCGAGCGCACCCGTGGCAAACACCATAGGCATGAGGCCGATGACCAGCGTCATGACCGTCATCAGGATGGGTCGCAGACGCTCCTTGGCAGCACTGATGGCCGCCTCACGGATGCTCATGCCCTCACGGCGGCGCTCCGAGGCATACTCCGTGAGCAGGATGGCCGTCTTGGCCAGCAGGCCGATGAGCATGATGACGCCCACCTGCATGTAGATGTTGTTCTCAATCTGGAACAACAGGGCGAAGAGGTAGCTGCCCAGGAGACCGAAGGGGATGCTCAGCAGCACCGCCAGCGGAATGAGCATGCTCTCATAGAGGGCGGCGAGCACGATGTAGATGAACAGAATGGCCAACAACAGTATCCAGTTGCGGTTGGCGTTGGTCTTTATTTCCTCCTGTGCCATGCCCGTATATTCAAAGCCATAGCCCCTGGGCAGCACCGTCTTGGCCACCTGCTCGATGGCCTTCATGGCATCGCCCGTGCTAAAGCCCCACTCAGGCTCCACCTCCACGTTGACGGCAGCGTAGAGGTTGAAGCGGTTGAGCGACTGCACGCCGTAACTCTTCTTGAGCGACACCATTTCAGTGATGGGGATGTGCTTACTTTCGTCGGTCACCACGAAGATATTGTTCAGGTCGTCAGGACTGTTGCGCAGCTCGGGGTCAGCCTGCATCACCACCTCGTACATTCGGCCGAAGGCGTTGAACTGCGTGGTATAGCTACTGCCGATGTAGCCGTTGAGCACGCCCAGCACCGCCGACGGCTCAATGCCGTAGCGCTTGCAGATGGCAGCATTGACTGACACGGTGTACTGCGGGTAGTTGACCTCATAGGAGCAGTAGGCCTCGCCTATCTCATCGCGTTCCTCGAGTGCCTCGACGAAGTTGTCGGTCACCTGCTTCAGCTTTTCCACGGACAGCGAGTTGTAGTCCTGCACGTACAGTTCGATGTTGTTGCTGAAGCCATAGCCCGTGACGGTGGGCAGGGCGTAGGTGAACATGCTGGCCGTCTTGATGCTGTCCATGCGGCTGTCAATCTGCGTGAGCACGGCATCAATCTCGTGGTCGTCGCCCGGACGCTCGTCCCAGTGCTTCAGCTTCATAATGAGCATGCCAGTGTTGGCACCTTCGCCACCCAGGATGTTCCACCCTGCCACCGATGCGCAGTTTTCTATCTCGTCGATGGTGGCCACCTTGCTGGCGGCTTGCTCCACTGCCTTCTTGGTCTGCTCCAGCGTGGAGCCGGGCGGCGTGGTGATGTCGACGAACACGTTGCCTGTGTCCTCATCAGGAATGAGGCTCGTAGGAATAATCCGCACCAGATAGCCCAGCAGGACGATGACGACGGCAGCCCCTGCCACAATGAGCCACTTGCGGCTGAAGAACCCCGCCAGGGCCTCCTTGTACTTGCTGGCCACTGCGGCATAGACGGCATTGAAGGCCCTGTAGAAGCGCGCCGTGCCATTGCCAGGCTTGAGCATCAGTACGCAGAGTGCCGGCGAGAGCGTCAGCGCGTTCAGCGTGGAGATGATGACGGCCACGGCCATCGTCAGTCCGAACTGCCGGTAGTAGGTGCCCACCAGTCCGTTGACAAATGCGATGGGTATGAACACGGCCATGAACACGATGGTGGTGGAGACGACCGCCCGTCCAATGTTGTGCATGGCCTTCTGCGTCGCCTCGTAGGGCCGGTGCTCGCCAGCGTCAAACTGGCTCTGCACCGCCTCGACCACGACGATGGCATCGTCGACCACGGTGCCAATGACCAGCACGAGGGCAAACAGCGTGATGAGATTCAGCGTGAAGCCTGCCACGAACAGAAAGGCAAAGGTTCCGACGAGTGAGACGATGATGGCAAAGGCGGGAATGAGGGTGGCACGGACGTTCTGCAGGAACAGCAGCACCACCAGCACCACCAGGAGAATGGCCTCGAAGAGCGTCTTGTAGACCTCGTTCATGGAGGCGGTCAGGAAGTCGTTGGTGTTGAGCAGCGTCCTGAACTCCAGGCCCGGTGGCATGTTGCCTTGCGACTCCTCCAGCAGCCTGTCAATCTCGTTGTTCACCTGCTGGGCGTTAGAGCCTGCGGCCTGCATGAGCAAGGCCACCACGCCAGGGCGACCGTTCACCCAGCTGTCGCTGGCATAGCTCTCACGCCCTATCTCACAGCGGGCCACGTCGCGCAGTCGCAGGTCGTTGCCTTCATCTGACCGCAGCACGATGTTGCCAAACTCCTCGGCGTTGACCAGGCGTCCACGATACACCATGGTGTACTGGAACGTGTTCTTCGAGTCCTCGCCCAGCGTGCCGATGGCCGCCTCGATGTTCTGCGCCTCCAGAACCGCCTCAATGTCCTTGGGCTCCAGTCCGAAATGAGCCATCCGCTTGGGGTCCAGCCAGATGCGCATGGCATAGACGCTGCCCAGCATCTCCACCCTGCTCACGCCATTGATGCGCTGCAGCTTGGGCTTGACGTTGATGTCGAAGAAGTTGCTGACGAAGTCGTTGTCATACCTGCCGTCGGGACTCTCCAGGGCTATCATCCTGAGATAACTGCGCTGTTCCTTCTCCACACGCACACCCGTCTCGATGACCTCCTGTGGCAGGATGCCTTCCACCTCGCCTATGCGGTTCTTCACCAGGACGGCCGCCATGTCGGGGTCAGTACCAGGCTTGAAGGTGATGGAGATGCTGGCGTTGCCACTGCTGTTGGAGGACGACAGGATTTCATCAATGCCATCCACGCTGTTGATGGCCTCCTCAAGGGGGATGATGACACTCTTCTGCACAGCGTCGGCACTGGCACCCGCATAGTCGGCGGTGACCTCCACCACGGGTGGGGCTATGTCAGGAAACTGCTCCACGGGCAGTGCTCTGTAGCCCAGGAAGCCCAGCAGCAGGATGACAGCCGCAACGGCTATCGACAGTATCGGACGGTCTACGAAAAAACTACTCTTCATTGCTCCTCATTTTCACCTCCATCTCATCTTCCAGCAGTCCGGCCCCCTCGGCTATGATGATGTCGCCCGGCTTCAGACCGTCGGTCACGGCATAGGTCTGACCGTCGTTGTAGGGGAAGACCTTGATTTCAGTCAGATGGGTGACGCCATCGACCACCTTATAGACAAAATAGCGGTCTTGCATCTCGAAGGTGGCCTCCTGCGGAATCACGATGGCATCCTTCAGATGATAGGGCACCCTGAGCACGCCGTTGCTGCCGTTGCGGAACAAGCCATCGGGATTGTCGAACGAGGCCCTGATATAGACCGACCCCGTCTCAGCATCGGCATTGCCGCTGATGGCATCCACCCGGCCCTTCTGCTCCATCTCCTGCCCCCAGTAGGTCACCAGCGTCACCTCAGGCAGCCTGTCGGGCAGCTCCTCGATAGAGCAGTTATAGTAATGCATCACGTCGTAGAGCGTCTTTTCCGAGATGGCACTGTAGGTTTGTAAACGACGAGCGTCTGACACCACGGTCATCTCCAGATCCATCGAGGGGTCCACCAGCTCGCCTAAGCGGTATTCAATCATGCTGATTACACCGTCAGAAGGACTCTTGACAACGGTATACGACAGCTCGTTTTGAGCCGTTTCCAGATCGGCCTTCGCCTCAGCCAGACTGGCCTCAGCCTCAGCCAGCTCGTTGCGGGCCTTGTTCAGGTCGAAGTCGCCAATGACGTTCTGGCGGTACAGCTCCTCCTTGCCCTCCAGGTTCTGCCGGGCAGTGGCCAGCTGTGCCCTGGCACTGTTCATCTTTGCCTCCGCATTCCTCACGGCAGCCTGATAAGGCACCTGGTCGATGATGAACAGGGGCTGGCCTTTCTTAACCTTGGCCCCCTCCTTGACACAAATCTTCGTCAGTCGGCCGCTCACCTGAGGCCTGATGTCGGCAGGCTGCTCGGTCTCAATCTTTGTGGCAAACTCGCGGGTGACGAGATAGTCCTGCGGAGTGATGGTCAGCACGGCATATTCACCCACCTCCTCTTCTTCTTCCTCGTCATCGTCGTCCAGATATTGCCACAAGCCTATAACTGCTATCAAACCAGCGGCAAGTAAAGCGAAAAAAATGATGCGTTTTTTCATATTTCGTCAAGATTGTCAGCTGCAAAATTAAAAATTAATATGTAAACGGCAAAAAATATGCGGCGTTTTCTTTGCTTCCGCACTTTTTTTACTACCTTTACAACCCAAAATCGAAATACTTATGATTACAATCTTAAAAAAATGGTATGTAATGCTGTTTGTATTCATGGCCATTTTCTTTGTACGCAACCTCATGCTGCCAATGGTTTCCGACGATATTCCCTACGCCTTTGTGTGGGACGGGAATGACCGTGGCAACTTGCTCGACAGCGTAGGCACCCGCGAGCGCATCACGTCGCTGGGCGACATCGTCCGCTCGCAGTATTCGCACTATATGACCTGGGGCGGCCGCATCATCGGCATCGGACTGACACAGCTGTTCGCCTGGCAGGGCAAAGGCATTTTCAATGTTCTCAACACGCTGGTGTTCACCGCCCTGGCGCTGCTCGTCTTTCGTGTAGGCACTGGCAAGCGACTGCGTGAGCTGAACGGTGTCTATATGTTCTGGATATTGTTCGCCCTGTGGTTTCTTATACCCGACCCTTTCCTGACGACGTTGTGGATGTGCGGCAGTTGTGTGTTCCTTTGGACGGCGGTCATCGGACTGCTCTTCCTGCTACCCTACGCTATGGCCTATTGGAAGGGTGACAACAGTTCTCTCATCTCTCGCCTCTCACCTCTCGCCTCCTGCATCCTCATGGCCTTTGCGGGCCTTTGTGCCGGCTGGGCTGTAGAGACGAGTGCGGCGGTCATCGACGTCATTACGTTCTTCGCCCTCATCTATTTCTGGCGACAGCATCAGCTGAAGCCCTGGATGGTGGTCGGCTTCGTGTTCCTCTGCATCGGCTCGGCCATGCTTGTCCTGGCCCCCGGCGAGACGGTACGCATGGAACTGCAGGCTAAATATGAGTATAACCCAGACCTGCCCCCCGACATGTACTGGACACCGTTGATGTACGCCATCAATCTTATTGAGTGCTTCTTGCCTGTCGTCCTGAAGCAGGTGCCCATGCTGTTGCTCATAGCCTACTATGTATGGCGACTGCCGAAGGGTCAGCGCTGGAACAAGACCACGCAGTTCCAAGCCGCCCTCGTGGCTGCCGACCTGCTGGTGATGGTCATTCTGGTATTCATACCCGTTATATCAGCCCGTGCCGGCTTCTTTCCCACCATCGCCGCGCTGATAGCTTCGCTGAGTGTAGATTGGAGAGTGTTGAGTGGAAAGTTTGCTTCTGCCATACCATCACCTAACGGGACGGCGGTAGCAAACTCTACACCCTACACTCTAAACTCTAAACTCAATAAGGCGGTAGCAAACTCTACACTCTACACTCTAAACTCTACACTCAATAAGGCGGTAGCAAACTCTAAACTCTACACTCTAAACTCTAAACTCAAAAGAGCCTTCGTTGCCGTCAGTCTGGTGCTATGGCTGGCCACCACCTCCATCTGCCTCTATACCGAATGGGTTTTACACCAGCAATGGATGGCTCGCATCGACTATATCAACGCCCATCAGGATCAGGACATGGTGGTGGTACATCAGATAGAGTTGCCTGCGATAGCCGACGAAATGCCCTACTGGTGGCTGTTCAACACTGCTACCTGGAACACCGATGTGCTGGCATGGGGCTGCGACCTGGAGCCTTGGGAACAGGGTAGCCACAACCTGATGTACGCACAGTACTATGGCTGGAAGAAGGTGATGACTGACGGCGAAGATCGCCGCACCACCGACAACTATCCGCTCCTGAACAAGTGGTTCGGGAAGGGGGAATAGGCGTTTGGTCGTTTAGTCGTTTGGGGGGTTGGTCGTTTGGGGAGTTGGTCGTTTGGGGGATTGTCCTACTCGTGACTTCTCTCGCGGGAAAGGTCAATGATGAGGCTCCCTATTTTCTTGCGCTGGTCTCCAATCAGCTGAAGGGCATATTCGCCCGTCAGTCGGGCTATGGTGTCAAGCTGCTCTTTCGTGTAGAGAGCGTCGCTGCCCTCCACATTGAAGGTCAGTCCCTCCTCGCGCACCTGCACCACCAGGAAGATGTGCTGTTGACTCTCAGGCATCTCAATGTGAGAAGAGGGATAGTCGACACCATGCACGTGACCATATTCGTACATGCTGGCATTATTGACGTTCATCTCCGTGCCTACCTGGTCTTCAGGTGGCACCTGCAGGTCACGCATCTGGTGGGTCCAGGGATATATCAAGGTGCGCATGGTGCCGAAGAGCACCGTGCGGGTCTGGGCAATCAACGCTGCCACACTCTGCTCGGGATTGACGTCGATATGCAACGACAGGCTCTTGAGAAAGCATCCCATCACGTTCCCCCTCAGACGCTTGTCCATTCGTCCGTGGTTAGTGGTCATGAAGACGACGTCGGTCGTACCCGCCATCTGGCCCAAGGCCATGGCATAGGCTGCCACGCAGACGTTGGTCATCATCTTATGCTGCTGTTCCTCGGTCAAGGCACCGCTGTTCAGCCTGATGTGGCGCATACGGTCGTAGTCGAGCAGATAGCACACACGCAGCGTCTTGCCCCAAGGGTTGTCAGTCTTGCGACAGATGTCAGTATATTTGAGTCCTCTGAAATTCTCGCAAACTATCTGCTTGGCCCGCTGGTAGGCATCGCTGCCATAAGAAGCTATTTCCTCCGTGTTCCACACGGCAGTAATATCGTCCTGGTCCTCTAAAGGGTCTCCATTGATGGCATTTTCAACGGCGTTGCATAACAGTTTGATAGAGATGCCATCAAAGAAGATGTGGCTGAACGAGTAGGTGATGATGGTATAATCCTCCGTCTCTATGACCCCTAGCCTGACCCCCGGTTCCTCCAGCAGCTTAAAGGGGCGTGAAAACTCAGGCTTACGCAAGGTCCATTCCTCGTAACTCATCTTATAGCGCCACACGTTGTTGGGCATGTCGGTCTGCTCACTCACCATCAGTTGCCCGTCGGCCTGACGGATGAGATGCACATGCGTGTAGTGGACGGTGTCAAACACTTTCTGACAGGCCGTAACTGCCTCCTCGAAACCCAGACATCTTTTTGGGTATTCAGCGTATACGGTAACCAGGAATCCATTCTCCATGGTTTCCATGTCACTCTCGCGGAGCATGTCTTCTTGAGTGGCGTTGAGGGGATATATCGTCAACATATATATTTCTTCTCTTCACTTGCAAAAGAAAAACAGATTATCTCTGTCTCTTTTAACTCTATCATCTCTGGCACTATCTCTATCATTTTTAGGAATTGTTTCCATTACATTTCTAGACTCTACCATTCACTGGCATACTGTCACGCCAGTGATGGGACTTTCCCAGATTGTCCCGTCAGTGATGAGACAATTTCAGATTGTCCATTCACTGCGTGGAAAATTTCAGGAAACGACTTATAAAATGCGATAAATCTATACAAATTATTACGGGAATAACCTGTCCCATATTTGATCAGCAGTATAGGTATATCCCTTGCCATAACGTGCAGTCAATCTTTGCGACAGTGTCGCAAGAATTTTGCTGCCATAGGCAGAATACATATCTTCATTAATATAATGGCCTATATGCCAGAACATCAAGTCAGAATGCTTGTTCACATACACAACAACCTCTTGCCGTGCATTGTCAATAATGTCGGATACTCCCTTATAAAGGCTATCACTTACCTGCTCAATTGCTTTCGTTTCTACTATTTCGTTTGCCATATCTCGTTTCGTTTGCAAAGTTAATCAATTTTCCGTATAGAGCAAAAGTGTCAAGTCCCCTTATTGAAATAATTGCGAAAATAATCATCAAACATTTTTAGGATCTTTTCATCCTTTTCAACAGAGAAATTCCATTCTTTCTCTTGCTCTCCTGAGATAATCACTGTAATAGTGAAAGAGCTATGCGTCACAATAGGGGCATTAAGCCTAATCACGACCTTAAGTTTATCTTTTTTATATATCGATTCGGGATAATTAGAATCTGACGTATTATGCCCTACCAATTCAAATCCCCTATCTTCAAAATATCTATTTACCCATTGTGTATGCGCAAGGAAATCGAGTGGAAACTTTGAGCGGAATCCTGATTCAAGTGCTACCCCTACA
>JAEEGL015820871.1_pt1 | contig 12631 bp, 10 predicted proteins | sample 9134231 | NCBI WGS metagenome assembly JAEEGL01 (sample SAMN16246548, study PRJNA631951) | gut metagenome | biome: gut microbiome; feature: rumen; material: fiber-attached | host: Bos | place: Iran: Karaj | collected 2018-10
ATTGTAGATTATTACTTGCTAAATGTGAATGTATACTCCCTATTAAACCACTAAATATTATTATTATTACTGTTGTAACAATGTAACGAAATGCTAATTTCTTTTTCTCACAAAATGATATCGAAGATATCGAACTCACAATAAATACAGAAAAACAAACCTCCAATATAAGTAGTAGCATTGATCTCCGAATAGAGCATCCTATTAATATCCATACAACCCCCACTACCCATTCTTGCCATTTAATCTTCTCTTGATTAATTACATTTATCAAAAAGATACAGCCCGCAAAAATAATAATCCCCGATGTTTTTGTAAACGTAAGTCGTATATATAACTCATATCCACAAAACAAAAGATACACAGCTATCAGACATTTGTCATAACATTTATTTTTTATATATGTATGCATTATAAGTACTAAGGAGAAAAAAATACACACATATTGCAAAACGAAAAACCATGGTATATCTGATTTGATACTCATTAACCAAGCCACCGTCTTACTAAAAAAATAAGATACATACATTGTAAATGGTGAATATTCCCCACTAATAGCACCATATAGGACCATCGATAAATCATAATCATCTGACTTAATTGTTGGCTCAAAAAAAATCAATAATATTAATAGTAAACCAATATTAAAAGCAATAGCTATTAATATATTATTCTTATCATTCTCTTTTTTTGTCTTAATCATATAAATCCCTATCAAAATATACACAAAAAGAGGGAGATGTACACTCCCTCTATACTATTGTATATTAGCTGATAACCGCATAAGTTCCTTAGTAAACTCTCCAATCTGCCTATCCATAACCTGCCCAACATCCTCGCCTGTCAGGTAAGCCACAGACCACTCCACAATCTTCTCCATTGTGGTTTCCACATTCCAAACTGGCTTCCAGCCAAATGTAGACTTTAGCTTGCTGCAATCAAGCTTAAGGAAGTTGGCCTCGTGTGGACCACCATCATGCTTGTTAACCCAGCTAGCTTTGTGCAGCCCGTTCGCATCAGCGCCAGCCACAGCTGCATTCCACTTATCACAGAAAAGCTGCACAAGTTCCCCAGTAGTCCAGCAGTCGCTGTCGTTTGGTCCCACATTGTAGCTACTAGCAAATAACTTGTCCTTGTACTGCGCCTCTGCCACCATAAGGTACGCCATAACTGGCTCAAGCACATGCTCATAAGGACGTGTAGAATAAGGATTACGAACAACAATCTCCTGACCAGCTATCATTGCACGGATACAGTCAGGGATGATTCTGTCGTTAGCAAAATCGCCACCACCGATAACATTACCCGCACGACATGTAGAGACCGCCGGCGCATCCACACCATAACTAGCCTGATAGTACTCATCAGTGAAGAACGAATTCTTATAGCTTGAAGTCACAAGCTCGGAACAAGACTTGGAATTAGAATAAGGATCAAAACCATTGAGCTCCTCATTCTCGCGGTAACCCCACTGCCACTCCTTGTTCAAATAAACCTTATCAGTTGTCACGTTAACAAAGGAACGCACACTTGGAGTACGCTTAACCGCCTCGCAAATATTCACAGTTCCCATAACATTTGTCTCATATGTATAAACAGGGTCCTTGTACGAATCACGCACAATCGGCTGAGCCGCCATGTGAATCACAATCTCAGGCTTCACCTCCTCAAACACCTCTAAAAGATGCTTCAAATCCCTGATGTCTCCCTCAATTGAATTCATCTTCCCAGCAAGCTCAAGCATATCAAAAAGACTTGGCTCAGTAGGCGCCTTAAGCGCATAGCCTGTCACATATGCCCCTGCATTAATGAGAACCTTGCTCATCCACGAGCCCTTGAACCCAGTATGCCCTGTAATTAATATTTTTTTATCTCTAAATAAACCGAAATCCATCATCTCTGTTATCATCCATTAATTAACTATTAATCTGTATCAACAAATCTTATATTTCTGGTCTTAAATCAATAAAGTGTATACCAAAAATGCAACTCTACTCCGCGCCTTCTGCATGAACTGCAGCCGATGTTTTACAGCATAAACTACTATGAGCCCGCTAGAAATTGTACCAAGACTCGACATAGTCAAAGATTTTAATGTGTCGTACTTCTCGTGTCCACTAAATCATACTAACAACAAGCAATATTTTTATTAGCATATTCAATTAATTTATACAATTACAATTTATGATTTATCTGGAGTTTAAAATATTACAAGACATTATTCTTGCCTTCTCTATAACTTCATCCATATTATAATATTTATAATCCGCTAATCTTCCACTCAGATATAAGTTTTTAAACTTATATGATTCTTCTCTATATAGATTATATAATTCTTTACTTTCATCTGTAATTGTTGGATAATAAGGCTCGTTTCCGCACAATTCGTCCTTCCTATATTCTAAAGGATACTCTATAGCAATCAGTGACTTCTCACCGAATTCTTGCACAGGAAATTTTGTATAATCTGTAATTCTTATATATTTATCAGCTTCTGGATATGCTGATAGAGCTGTTGGCGGAGCATCTTGTTTAGAAATAACCTTCCATGTAAATTCTAATGATCTATACGGCAATTGTCCATAGACGCCCCCAAACAACTCATCTATAGGTCCTGTGTAAAGAATAGGTCCCGAAAAATCTTTATAATATATACATTCGTTATTATTATCCAAAATAATGTCTGCTAAAGCATTTGTCCCTAGTTCAACTTCAATATTGCTATGAGCTAACATTGACTCTGCAAGTTTAGTAAATCCGTATTTTGGCATAAATTGATATTTCTTTTTTAAATATGTTTTTTTATAAGAAATATAAACCGGTACTCTCAAAAAAATAGATGGATCTATGTTTTCAATCGGTCTATCCCATTGTTTTGCGGTATATTTTCTATACTCTTTTTCGTACATATATTCTCCATAATTTTTTACAACGGGATCGTCATTTTCTATTAAATCAACAACAGAAACAATTGCTCCTTTTCCATATGTTTCTACTAATTTATCCTTTAATTTCTTTGCAATATCATCATCATAAATCATATCTATCGACGCAAAATTAAAAGGGATAGGAATTGGTTTATTATCAATATATGTTCTACACTCTGCATATATATCTTCAACAGGCTGATATTTAGATATATATTTTTTTATTTCTATATTATCTGTAAAGAAAACATGAGGGCCATATTTTTGCACAAGTATTCCACTTTCTGTCTTATAATCATATATATTCCCTCCTATATGATCTCTTTTTTCTATAATTTTTACTTTTACGCCCTTGTCAGCTAATTCTCTTGCTGCTACTATTCCTGACAAACCGCAACCTATAATTACTACTTCTGCCAATCTTTTACTCCTATATTATAAACTATCTTTATATTTCTCAAATGATAATAATTCTTTATCTCTTTTTGATTGTATTATTTTTTCCCCTTTTTCAATAGGCCAATTAATATTTAATACATCATCGTCATATTTAATACCACTCTCTCCCGCCTCGTTATGTTCTCCAACTGTAGTGTATGACATCAACGCATAGTCGCTTGTCACTAAAAAACCATGTGCAAATCCTTTAGGTATATATATTCCTAAGTGATTTTCATCATTCAAATATTTACCATACCATTTTCCAAAAGTACTACTCTCTTTCCGTATGTCTACACACACATCATAGACTTCTCCTAACAATACACGAACTAACTTGGCTTGAGCAGACTCTCCACTCTGAAAATGTAAACCTCGAATAACACCTTTCTTTGAAAAAGATTCAAATGTCTCAGCAACTTCGCAGTCTATACCCTTTTCCAGAAAAACTCTCTTCTCAAACGATTTAATAAAATAACCTCGTTCATCTTCAGCATAAAAAGGGTGTACTAACTGCAAATCCTCTATTCCTGTATTTTCAAAAATAATATTGGCCATTATTTATTTCCTTTCAACCACTCTATTGTCTCCCTAATCCCATCATCAAATGAAACATTAGGCCGATAACCTGTGTCTGTAAAAAGTGAACTACAGCTAAATTCATCCATAGGTAGACTAACTCCATTAAATGGTATTTCACCAAACAAAATCATTTCGTTTGGTGATATAATATCTCTGATTTCAACTATATAATCTCTTAATTGTCGTGCATGACCACTTCCTACAAAATATGTATAATTTGCTTTTCCTAATTTAGAAGCTAAACAAACACCTTTTGCGGCATCTTTCACATGCACAAAATCATAAACCTGCTCACCAGATGTAAATGCAGGTCTCTCACCATTTATAAATACTTTACACGCGAAATTTATAAAATTATTTGTATAATCCCCAGCACCATAAATATTTGACAGCTGACACCACACATGTTCTATACCATTTTGGGAGCAATCTGCTTTCGATAAATAATGAGCCGCAATCTTTGCTGACCCATAATTGCTAACCAAATTAGGGATAATGCCGTCTCTTCTATTGTAATAATCTGCGTCCTTTTCAGCTAAAGTTCCAACTCCCACAAATCGCTTTACATTCATTTTTTTTAATGAAGTACACAAAATCAAGGTATTCCTGACATTATTTATTTGTACAATAGAATCACCTCTCATTTTCCCGTTAGCACCTTCCCATGCTAAATGAATGCAACAATCAATATCCCTATCATTAATTATACTTGGCAACAAATCATAAGTATTCATATCGCATTTTATGATTCTAAGATTATGTATATGCTTTATTTTTTCAATATTACTCGACTCATCTCTAACTACAGCTATAATACTATGCCCATTTGATTCCAACTCTTTCAAAACATTATATCCTACAAATCCATTTGCGCCCGTAACTAAATATTTCACTTTTTCCACCTAAAACTTTACAAAATCTTCACTACATTAATAACAAACTAGTTTTTATTACTCAAATAATCCATAAATGTTGGCCAATTTAGATCTTTATCCGTCACAACTACAGAACTTATTGCATACTCTTCTAATGGCCATGGTATATTTAATTGACTATCGTCCCAACGAATTCCACCACATAACTCTGGAATATATTCCCCTGCACACTGATATGAAAATACCGTATTTTCTTGAAGTGTTAAAAACCCATGCGCAAATCCTTTCGGTATATATATCACACTATTATCTTCCCCTTTTAAAACTCCGCAATAATATTTTCCAAATGTTTTTGAATCAGATCTTAAATCTAAAGCTACATCAAAAATCTTTCCATAAACAACATGTAACAATTTTGCCTGCGATTCACCTTCTTGATAATGTAATCCTCTTAAAACCCCTTTATGCGATATCAAATCGCTTGATTCATTAAAAACATCAAATATCCCGTTTTCGTTATAAATATTTTGCTCATAATTTTTCTTGTATATTCCACGAAAATCTTCATAAATATGTGGTTTAATTATTTTTATACCATCAATAAAAGTATCTTTAAACTCAAATGACATCGTTAGTCTCCCATTTCTCCCATGGTGCAAGCCTCTTTTCATGCATCTTTTCTAACAAATCTCTCTCTCTTTTAGTATCCATACATTGCCAAAATCCATGATGTATATAAGACATCAATTGCCCATCTTTTGCAAGTTGCTCCAAAGGTTCTAATTCAAAAGATGTTTCGTCTCCTTCGATGTAGTCTAAGACTTCTGGCTCAAGTACCATATATCCCGCATTTATAAGAACTCCATCATCGCTCTTTTTTTCTCTAAAACGTCTTACAGCATAGTCGCTCCCTATATCCAAAACACCTTTTTGCTGTCCCGTCTTTACAGCTGTAAGAGTAGCATATTTACCATGATTTTTATGAAATTCTAATAACTCAGAGATATTAACATCACACACACCATCTCCATATGTCATCATAAATGTCTCATTATCTATATATCGTTTTACCCTCTTAATGCGACCCCCTGTCATGGTTTTATCACCAGTATCAACTACAGTTACTTTCCATGGTTCAAAACGAGTCTGATGAATTATAATATCACTCTTATCACCCGTATAATCAAAAGTTACATCACTATTTCGCAAAAAATAATCCGCAAAATATTCTTTTATCATCTCTTGTTTATATCCTGCACATATAATAAATTCATTTAAACCATAAAATGAATATTCCTTCATAATATGCCATAATATGGGCTTCCCACCTATCTCTAACATAGGCTTTGGTTTATATTGAGAATACTCAGAGATACGAGTACCTGCCCCTCCGGCCAAAATTACAACTTTCATTTTGTCAGCCTCCTTCATAATATTTAAAGCTGTATATTACCAATGTCCTTTATATAACCGATCCCACTATTTTCTAATAAAAAATATATTTGCATATCCTCATTAAAATAATCTTTATTAATTGTACCCGAAATATGACTATATTTTCCATTTAAATCTTCTTGTGAATCTATATTCTCACTTTGTGTTAGCGGTATATACTTACTATCATTACCATTCTTTATAACTAAATATATATTTGTCGTATACGAACTAATACCTGATATATAAATATTCCCTTCATATGAAATAACATCTTTATCAACCGTATATTCGATTTCATCTACAATACTTTCATCATTATAGTAATCTATTATTTGTGGTTCATAATATTCAGTCATAAATTTATAAACACATAAATCTCCTACAATTTTCACTTTATAGGCAGAAACCTCGCTATAGTTCTCCCTCAAATATTTTTCAATATACTGTATTTGATACTCACTACTATCTGTACATGCTATGTATAATATATCACTATCACATAATTCTCTCATCGGATTACGTATACCATATTTTTCATAGATGTTTCTTCCTACCTGATACACACTAGAAAAACCATTAAATAAATTATGATACATTCCTTTTTGTACAACATCGAGGGCCGTTTCCGACAAATACCCCCCAAACCATTCCTTTGGAGAAAAAATATAACAATGTTCCACATCTAATGATAATAACTGTAGTGTTTCTTTGTTTTTTTTCACATTCTCTTTCTCAGATGTTATAATTCCATTGGCTTCTCCTAAATAGGCTTGAGAAATAATATTATTATAATCAGAAACAATATATGCAAGTAGTATGATAGGTAGCAAATATTTTAATAGTTTAGATTTAAATAACTCAACAAATGATACATCTCGATTAACAAAAACATATAAGGCTATACAAAACATCCAGATAACAACATTTACATGGTGAGTTACTCTTCCCTTTACGTATAAAATTATATAACTTGTTATACCTCCGCAAAAAATTGTCAATAATAACATTAAACTTTTATTTTTATCGCCCAAAAAAATAAATAAACACCCCACAAAAATAAAACTATACAAGCATGCGTTATTTTTGTTGTAAGTTCCATACATTTTTATAGCGTCTTTGACTCTCAGAATAACACCTTTTCCATCATATATAGGAGCAATTTCTCTAACTTTTTCAGACACATCATTAGTTAGTTTTTCTGTATCAATTCTCCATCCTAATTCCCACCACACATAATAATCATTGTATGATATACCTAATTTTTTATATTCCTCTTTATATTTATTATAATCTGGTGCTCCGCCATAATCTTGAATAGCAACCCTTGCCCAATTATCTGTGTAATAATTTTTCCATAAATCTGAGTTTATATAACACTTATAATTTTCTTTTTCTAAAAAAGTGTTTATAAAAAAAATAATAATAAACACAATACCAGCAAAAAAAATGCGCAATATAACTGATTTAATATTATTTGTTTTTATACTCTTAATTAGGCAAAAAAGGAAATAAAATAAAAGTATAAAAATACATAGCAAATATACTCTTGTTCTAATTAAATTTCCTACCACACAAAATATAATACCAAGAAATAACTTTAGTATTCCTAGACGCGTATTGTCTTGAATAAAAGATAAGACAAGTAAAATCCCTGTCGTAATCAGCAAGCCACTTACCTTAGTAAATGTAATTCGTATATAGTACTCATGGCCTAACAAAATCACTAAAACAAAATAGAAAAGTTTTATTATATTATTTCTCTCGAATTTTAACGAAAGTACTCCTATTATAATAAATGAAATCATAATAAGAAAATAAAAACTTACTGTATACCAAGGTATATTAGGTGCGACTTTTAGACATTGCTTCAAAATTCCTGCAAAAAAATAGTTTATATATAAAATGTGCTGAGAATAATATCCGTCATACGCGCCATATAATAAATATGTCATTTCTTGGTCGTCTTGTTTAAGAGTTGGTTCGAATAATAAAACATTAATTACCAGTGACAATATATTTATTATTATTATCCATATAATTTTTTTTTTATTTTCATTTGTTTTATAATTAATCATTTTTTATTTTTTCGATGCACATAAACTACTTTGAGAGTTTCTTTCAATAATTTATTTCTTGTTAATAAAAGCATACAAAAATAAACTAGACCACAAATTATAGTCATGCTTATCGTATTTAAAATTGATGGGGATAATTTTCTAACCCCAATAATTAATATGACCACCATAGGTATAACTATTGCAAAATAATAAAGCATTCTTATACATGTCTTCTTTATATTTATACTTTCCTTAGATACCCATAGTGTAATAAGTAAAATAACAGTTTCTGATAATGCAGAACCTATTGCGGCACCTTTTGCTGCAAATTTAGGTATTAATAAAGCATTAAAAATAATATTAAATATCGTTCCTATCCATATGATTTTTGTAGCCAATAATTGACCATCATTAGGAACAATATTTTGATCCAAAAGACAATTAGAAATCGCTTTAACAATTATCCATGCAATCATAACGTGTAAAATATCAACAACTGGCCCAAAATGTTCGCCTAAAAACCATGGTATATAATTTTTTGACAAAATTCCGACCCCAAAAGCCAATGGAATGGATAATAGTAAAACAAACTCCAATGATTTTTTCATCCTATCTTTTATTTCAACATATAGTCCTTGCGCATATAAATAGGACATTCTCGGCCTCATAGTGTAGTTCAATGCTATAAATATTGTATATACCGCATTCTCAATATAATATGCTTGTTCGTAATATCCGCTTTCAACTTTATCGGAATAGAACCAACCAATCATCTGCTTATCAACTGTAGCAGTAAGAACTGCTGCTATAGTAGGTAAAAAATATATACTCGTACTCTTTAAATTCTCTTTCAAAAACCCCCTTTGCGGTTTAATGTACTCAATATATTGTTTAATTAATGGTAGAACACTCAAATTTCCCAGCAATACACCAATCGCTTGAATAACAAAATAAAGCATTAAATCATCTTTACATTTTATCAGCACAAACACTAGCACTACATTTAAAAACTTTATTATTGCAGTTCTAATAGCTACAATTTTAAAATCTTCTACGCTTTGAAATAACCATATAAAATCTAGGGCACAAGAAAAAATATTAATAATTTGAATGTAATAATAAACCTTGTACTGCTCTTGAAAAGATATAAAACATAAAAACAATAGCGAACTCACAAAAACTGTAATAATTCTCGTCCAAAAAACTTCCGAAAATAATTTACTCAGGGCTTTCCTATTATCTCTATATTTGGCTCCTTGTAACTGAGCATAAGTAGTCATTCCTAAAACTGCTAGTAACAAAAAATATGCTGTATTAGCATTTACGTAACTATATATCCCTATATTAGCAGCTCCAAGAATTCTTGATACATAAGGAGTAATAATAAGCGGTGATAAAACCTGTAAAAATTGAATTATTAAGTTGTATATAAAGTTTTTCTTTACACTCTTTCTTTGTGCCATTTTTTTATGAACCAAATACTCATTCTAGTAAAAGTATAATAAACAAAATCTTTAAGTCTAACGCTTACCTTTCTTTTTCGTCCTACTTGTTTTTCAATTTTTGAAAGTTCTTCTCCTATTTTTTTTCTTGAAAAACATAAAAACACTTGCCAGTCCTGTAATGTTTTATTTCTATCCTCTTCTATTATTTTTTTATATTTTAAAAATATAGGATTATCAAAGCAATAATCATTAAATATTGAAATCCAATACCAAAAAATAGTTTTGTAATAATTCAAATACGTTTTTTGGCGTAGATCAATACTCAATTTTTCAGTAATAGGAAGGCTCTCAAGAATTTTTGATAAACCTTCTGCTTGTTCCCACCTACTAATCAATCCCCAATATGGATTTTGGCCATTTCCGCCTGTAATTGCCTCATTGTCAATATTTGTACTAGCATTTCTTTTTGTCTTACTTGTACTAACTAACTCTGTAAATCCATAATCGCCATATATCGAACAATATAAAGGTACAACAGTATGATTATATAATTTCCAATACATATTCCCTTTATTGTTTATTTCATCCCAAACCTGTTCCAAAATAACTCCGTTAATAATCATGCCACCAAAGTAATAAAAATTCTTATCCAAAACATATGAAAGAAGTTTATAGGAGCTAGCAGATAAGTGTTTTTCTTTCCCCTTAATAAGCGTTTTTTTATTCTCATCTAAATATGGAAATTGGAACACTGCATATTCACTATTTCTTTTTAAATAATCCAAAAGTGGTTCGAGAGATTTTACGTCAATGATATCATCATCACAAAGAACCATTCTAAATCTTCCATGCGCATTTTTTACCGATTGCATCAAATTCTCATAACCTATGTTCTTATCATTTCGATAGTAAAAAAAACGATTATTTTTTATTTCACTCAATTCCTTAAAAGTATCATCAGTTGAGCAATTATCAGTCACAACCACTTCACATTCTTCCGTAGAAATATCTAAACATTGCTCAACGGTATCTCTAACTATCTTGGCTCTATTATAAGTAGGGATACAAATACTAAAAAACGTATTATTTTTCATTATCAATCTATTCCCGCTATTTTTTCGTAAATGTTCATTTTTAAAATTTGTTCATCCAACTCAACCAACCGAGTATTATTATCATCCAAAAATGCTTGTGTTTCTTTATATAAACCCGGTTTAAAATCCACATCAATCATATCGTCTAATTCAACAAGATTCACCTGAACCGAACCTCTTTCTTGAATAAACAACTTCTCCATTGGTTTTAAATATAATCTATGCTCCGATGTAAGGATTTCTACACTCCAGCGTCCTGGCGCATCCCAATTTGCACAATAGTTAAATAATGCTCCCGAATCAGTTTTTCCTGCCCCTACATAATTACTTCCATTTTTATGCCAATCCAATTCACCTTGAACGAATGAGTACATTTCCACTGGTTCTCCGCCCAAATAAAACGCCAAATCAATTACATGCGAAGAATTTGCTAATAACCAGTTTGATTTTGTCTCAATATCGTGATCCGTCTTTTCAATAACATGTCCCCATTCTGTAAACTCAAAATTAAATGATTTAACTCCTCCATCAGCCTTAATTATTTCTTCTGCTTTATATACTGATGAATAAAATCTTCTGTTATAAGCAATATACACAGTTGTCGAAGTTTTGACTGCTTCATCTTGCATTTCAATCAAATCTTTTTTGTTTAATGCCCCTGGTTTTTCCACTAAAATTTTGTGTATTCCCTTTTTTATTAAATCTAGCGTTACTGTTTTTAATTGACTGACGGTTACAGCAACTATAGCATGGGTAATATCATTTATATTCGAAATTGGAATATTTTGAATTCCTCCATAATATACATCAGCACAACCCGTTTTTTCCTTAAATTCAATAGCTCTTTCTTCACTTCTTCCCACAACTACTGTTTTGATTCCCATAGCATCAAGGATTTTATAATACTCAAATGCCATGTTACCTGTTCCTATCAATAATACTTTTAAGTTATCGGACATAAATCTTTTTCTCCTCCATTTTTCTCAAAATATGTAATCATTGGCTTCAATAATTGCAAATGCTCGCACATAGCCTCTTCATAAGATGGTAGATTTGATTTACCATCAACTAGTATTCCCTCAGCTGATTTATGTGTTAAATTACTCTGATATTCAATAGCAAAATCCATAATACTATATTGTTCATCACATAATGGTATTCGGTATACTTTACCCATCCCCTCATTAACAATCCAATTTGCGAGTTTTGTTGCAATAGAAAAAGTACACGATATCTCCTCTCCTTCATAGCAAGAAATAGAAAAGTGCTTACAGATTTTCCCCTTACCATTAACACTTCCGAAAAGTTCTTTATATCCCTCTCGTTTGCTTGGTATGATTTTTTCAAAATAAGAGTCACAGACCACAATAGATGGATCAAAAAAATGTATCAAATCTAGCATATGTATGCTATTACATGCAAACCCCCAATTAGATCCCACAATGTTAATCTCTTTTAACCCTTCTTCTTCTATTCGTTTTTTTAACTCTCTCCAAGAATCCCATTCTCTCCGTGCGCAATTAACCCATGCTTGTATTTTATTCCTTCTAAGAACATCCTGAACAAATATATAGTCTTCTTCCCGTTGAAACAACACTTTTTCAAATATAATATTGTTAACCTTTGATGCTACAATTAATTTTTCAAACACTTCTCTCCTAGCTGCTGAAGAAGTTGCAATTATAACCAAATCTAATTCCTTAGGTAAACTATTATAATCACTATAAAATGATATTTGCTTTATACCATTAGTTTCCATTTTGCTTATTTCATCAA
>JAEEGL010249501.1_pt1 | contig 12630 bp, 9 predicted proteins | sample 9134231 | NCBI WGS metagenome assembly JAEEGL01 (sample SAMN16246548, study PRJNA631951) | gut metagenome | biome: gut microbiome; feature: rumen; material: fiber-attached | host: Bos | place: Iran: Karaj | collected 2018-10
CTCTTCCGGTCCAGCGCCTTCATATTTCGTAACGATTGTAATCTGCGGATATTCCATTGCAGGAAACAATTCCTGAGGAATTCTTGTCCAAGAAATAACACCCATAAGAATTACAGATAAAAATATCATTACGGTTGTTACCGGTCTATCTACAGGCAATCTTAATAAACTCATAATTTTTTCTCTCTCTTATTTGGGTTATCGGGTTATTAGTTTATTAGGTTATCGGTTATTTTTTTAGTTATTTTGTTTTCTCTTGTTCAACCTATAACCTTATAATCCAATAATCCTATAATCTGTTTTTTATATATTTTCAAAGTCTTCTCTATCCCTATTTGAAAACTTCTTGTATATTTTAATAAATAAATCAAATAAAAACATAAGGCCGAGTGCTCTAAAGAATTTATAGAAACTGCTTTTAGGTCTTTCCAACACATAATACGCTGTAGGAATTATAAGCATCGTTAGCAAAGTTCCCGTTATTGTTCCGCATAAAACAGTAAGGCCTAAAGATCTCCACATGGATGAAGACTCATCTCTACTTAAAACCATCGGCAAAAGGCCCAATGTTTTCATAAGCATGGTTATGAGTTCCGGTCTTAATCTTTCTTTACAACTTTCAAAAATAACTCTCAATAAATTTGTTCTACCCACTCTTCTCTGATTTATTTTATCAACGATAATAATAGAACTGTAAACAATACAGCCGAACAAAATCATAATACCTATCCACACACCTAAACTGATAGGTTTTTTAAATATCCATAGTGAAAAAGCTACTCCTATCATACTTAAAGGTAATGCAAACATTATTAGAGCCGGCTGCATATAAGATTCAAAAATCGAAGCAAGAACAAAAAATATGAGTATAACAGTAAGTGCAACAGCAAGCATAAACTGCCCTCTGTTTTTAACGGTCTTTTCATAATCGCCGGAAATATTAAACGAATAATCTTGCGGGAAAGCCACGCCTTTTAATGTTGCTTTTATTTTCTCGGCTGCGGTTGTAAGACCTATTTTTGCTCTGTTTGCACTTATTTGTATAAATCTTTTTTTATTTTTTCTCCAAATTTCCTGATTTGATTTTAACTGACTCATATCGGTAACCTGACCGACATAAACAATATCTTTTCTCGGATTCACAACACCTATAAAAGGTATCTGTTCGACATTCGTTATGCTATCAGGATATAATCTACAAATTGTTTCTATCTGTTTGCCTTCTGTTCTATACTGTGTTGCAATAAGACCTCTCAACTGACAATGTAATGTATTACTAAAATAATAAGTCGTTAAACCGAAAATAGCTAATCTGTCATAATCAACGGTAAGTATCACTTCCGGTTCATCTTCTCTCATTCTTATTTTAACATCGGTAAGACCTTTTACTTGTTGCAATCTTCCGGAAGCAGAAAAAGCCAACTGCTTTAAAGTGTCATAATTCTGTCCGTAAAAATCCACATATATTTCTTTTGAAGCGGCACTTTGAGAATCTTGGAAATACACAAATGCCGGAGAAAATTCGCCGAAGCGCTTTCTAAATTCTTCTTTAAATTCTTCAGGTTTTTCATAAACAGTAACCTCAACGAAAGTATGAAGCTTTTCAACTTTTGAAGAAACTCTTTCAACCCAATCGTGATAACTCATTAAAGCCTGTTCCATCTTCCTTACAACTTCGTTTGAAACTTCTATTCTTGTTGCCGGAGGAAATTGAACACCTATACGGAAAGTATTAACACTTCCCGGATCCATAAACTCCGAATCTCTTGTCATCATTATCTTTGCTGATATTAAAAACAAAACCAATGTAAATATCCAAACGTAGGTTTGCCACTTAAAACAAAACTTTAATATTCTTCCGTAAACATGTCTTACTTTTATGTACCATCTCTGGAAATCCAAATCAAATTTATTTTGCCATCTGTAAATTTCCGTAGGAATAAACATCATTGTAGCAATAACGGATGCAACCAATGCAAATGTTATAGTTAAACCAAACGGAACATACATCTGCCTTATTTCCGGTTCCAAAAATACTAACGGTAAAAATACAATTATAGTTGTAACGGTAGAAGCGAATATCGGTTGCCACAACTCTGCAGTTCCTTTAACAACAAGTTCCATCTTATTGGCAAAAGTTTTTCTCTCATGATGAAATGCAATATTTTCCAAAACAACAATGGAATTATCCATAACATTTGCCATACCCATGGCAAGACCGCTCAATGTCATTATATTAAACGTTTGATTTGTAAAATATATAAGTATTACTGACATAAACAAACTCAAAGGCATTGTAGTTGCAACTATGAAAATACTTCTTATATTTTTCATAAAAAGGAAAAGAACACCTGCAAGAATTATTCCTCCCAAAACAAGTGCTTCAACAAGCGAAGAAATAGCTTTTTGAATATATTCGGCATCATTTTTAACAATGGTTATATTGATATCCGGATCTAAAATTTCTTTAAGTTTATCGATTATTTGTAGCGTTTCTTTTGCAACAGTTATTGTGTTCGCGGTAGATTCTTTCTGAACATAAACAGAAACAACATCTTGAACATTAAGTCTTGAATAAGATGTTGGTTCATAATAAGAATCTCTTATAGATGCAATATCACCAATTCTTACAATAGAGCCCGACGGGGTTATTGCAATAGCGGTATTTTGTATTTCTTCTATATTACTGTATTCACCGGTAGCTCTTATAACGAATTTGTTACTGTTTCGTGTAATTTCTCCTGCAGAAATAGATAAATTTGCAAGATTAATTTTTTGAACAACTTCAAGTATGGAAAGTTTATATCCTAAAAGTTTTGCATTATCCATTTCTATTAAAAACTTTCTTTCTCTTCCGCCACCGAACTCAACATTTGCAACACCCGCAACTCTCATAATTTTTTCTTTTAACTGTTCTTCTGCTATTTCTCTTAATTGTTCCGGAGTTTTTTCCTGTGAACTTAAAGACATTATAAGTATAGGACTGTCAGATTGTTCGAATTTTGCAATAATAGGTTTTTCTGTTTCTTTAGGCAAGTTATGCCTTATCATTGCTATTTTTTCTCTTATATCAATAACAATGAAATCGGTATCTATATTATGATGAAACATCATCATAATATTTGATTCCGATTCTTTTGAGGAAGAAATCATTTCTTTTAAACCGTTAAGTTCGGCAAAAACCTCTTCCAACGGTTTTGTTACATATTTTTCAACTTCACTGGCGGCAACACCACCTCTAAGTCTTGTAATAACACTTACCAAACCTGATTGTGCACTTGGATTTAATTCTACGGGGATTCTAAAGGTTGTGATAGCGGAAAATAAAATCATGGCAATAACAAGCATTAACGTTGTTACCGGCTTTTTTATTCCGAATTCTATCATTTATTATCCCTTAAGATGAAATGTATAACATAGATCAAAACAGCTATTTTTCAAGTTTACAAAGCCATGGTTATATGCAAAATTGTAGCTATTTATACTATTTTTTTGCTGTTGTATCAACGGTATCTTCTATTGCTTCAAGGAATTTAACTTTTATACCATCACTTAATTGACCTTGCGTTTCCGTAACAACAAACTCCCCTACTTGTATTCCTTCTTCTACAACTGTTTTATCTGTGAGTCTTTCTCCTAATTTACACGGTCTCATCAAAACAGTTCCTTCACCCGGTGTTCTGTAATCCGGAGAAACAACCGGAACCAAGAAAGCATTTTCTCCTAAGTTAACTATACTGTCATTTGGAACGAGCATAACATTTTTTAATTCTTTAAGAAGTATTACTCCTCTTCCGAACATACCTGATCTTAATTTTCCTTCATCGTTTTCAACATTCACTTTTATCGTAGACGTTCTTGTTCTTTCTTTAACCGTTGGAGCAATTTCTGTCAATGTTCCTATAAATTCTTTACCGTGATAAGAATCGCAATTTATAGTTACCGTCTGGCCTACGGCAAGTTTGTGAACATCTTTTTCAGGAATATCAACTTCGAAGTTTGTTCCTTTATCACTAATAAATTTTGCTATAACATCTGGAGGTGTAATATAATCACCGGGCTTTATTATTATCTCAGCTAAAATACCGTCACTCGGTGCTAACATATTGGTTTTTGCTAAATTAGATTGAGATAACTCAACTTCCGACAAAGCTGCTTTTACTTTTGAACGAGCAGATTGTATTTCATATTTTGCCTCATACAATTTACTTTCGGAAAGAGCTTTCATTCTGTATAATTCTTCATAAACTTTATATCTTTCCATTGCGGAATTATACGCGGAAACTTCACTCTTGTACTTACTTTGTGCATAATCAGCTTTTGTCATAGCGTCTCTAGGATCCAAAGAACAGATAACATCGCCCTGTTTAAGCCTTGCACCCTCTTTGTAGTTGTAAGATGCAAGCTGCCCGTCAAGCTCAAATCTCATTTCATTTTCAACGGCACCTTTTATAGTACCCATTACGGTATAAGTATCCTTATAGTCTTCCTTTTTCGCTTTTTTAACTTTTACCGTTATCATATCTTGCTTTTCTTCAACAGTTTTTTCTTTTGCAAAGTACACGAAATAAATTAAAATTCCCAAAAGGATAAGGCCCAAACATGCAAGTGTAATCATTGCATTTCTTTTAAATCTCGGATACTTTTGAGAGATTTGGTTGTACCTGTAAGTGACATTTTCTATAAACTTGTAATATAAATACTTGAAATTCAAAATAATCCTCCAAATTTATCTTAAACTCATCAAGGTAAGTTTTTCCAGCTCGACTATTGCTGCATGATTTGCATAAAGAGATTTTGCAAATGCAGCTATTGCTTCAGCATAGTTCCAACTTTCCTCCATAAGAGCTACTGTTTCTACTTCATATAAATCATTTCTTTTTTTCATAAGTGCAAGTTTCCTTTCTTTAACGGTTAACTCGTTTCTTGTAGTTCTTGCATTATTCAAAGAAAGAATATATTCGTTATATGCTTTTTCAACAGCCAATCTGCTGTTTTTCAATAAATCCGTCAATTCGGCATTCAATTGCTTTTGTGAAACGGCACTTTCTTTTGCATCTATAAAATATTGGATATCGTCCAAAACCCCTAACTGAATGGAAAAGGTATCAACTTCCGTTCTTTTACTTGCATCAACTATCGTTGTGGGATCGGTTCTGTCCATACTGTAACTTGCCGCGAGAGAATTTCCCCATAAGCCCCAAGAAAGCTTTGCAGCCAACGACCATTGAGTAGTAAGTTCAAGTGGTTCCGTAACAAAGGCTTCACCGGTTTTGCCATAAAAACCTTCGGCATAAAGTTGCGGATGAATTTTTGATTTACTTAGTTTAATCTTTTGTTCAGCCATTTGAAGCTGCAACCTTGCAAGTTGAACATCAAGGTTATTGGATTGAACGAAACTTACACAATCCTGTGCCGTAAATGCTATCTCAAAAGCATCCGAAGGTAACTCATCCGAAACGGTTGCCGGAATTTCTTCCAATGTATTTACACCGACAACTTCTATCAATTTCTGTGTGGAAAATTCAAGATTAATTCTTGAAGAACTTAATAAATTTGCTACTTTATCTCTAAAATTTTCCGATTCAGCCAAATCAAGGTTTGATATAGCTTTCGCTTTATATTCAACTCTTGTTTTTAAAAACAATGTTTCAACCTGCTCGAAAGCTTTACTTAAAGCTGCATACTCCATTTTTAAAGTAAGATATTCGTAGTAAGCGAGTTTCACATTTGCATACAAATCTTCTTTTGCTTTGGTATAATTATACCTTGCAGCATCTTTCATCATCTTGTTATATTTATAATTTGCCTTATTGCCTCCACCGGTATATATCGGCATTGTTGCTCTTGCACCATAAGTCTCAGACTTGTAATCACTATCATATGTACTCTGTGTCTGAATATTATCAAACAACATTGTTTTACCTTTGGAAAGTTCACTTTGTAAAGATAACTGCGGAAAATAAGAACGGATAGAATTTACGACTCTCAATTGAGCCAAATCCACCTGTTCCGCCGCTACTGCTATTTTTTGATCTCTAGCCTGTGCAAGTTTTAAGCACTCTTCCAAGAAAGCATCCATGCAAAAACAAGGCTGAGAAAACAAAAATCCTATGATAGTTAAAAATAATATTTTTTTTATCACAAAAATTCCTTTTACTATTCCTAAAAGTATATAAGAAAAACTCGAATTTGTCAACAAAAATCAATAAGAAAAATCAATACGTTTTTTCATTTTTATATTTTTTAAATATTTTCTTTCTGTAAACAAACAAAAATACTATTACAACCGCTAAAGTAACAAAGACTGCCGGAACTATATATTTGGTCACATAATTTTTAATTATATACTCGGCATAAGGCTTTCCGCATAGCAAAACACCTACCGAAAGCATAATCCAAGACAAAATATAAATAACCGCAGATAAAACATAAAAGAACTTTTTACCGGTTTTTTGGCCATAATATCCGCAAATTAAAGCTCCGCCCCAACCGAAAGGTACATTTATTAAAATTAAAATAATTCCTATTATAACTTCTAATGTCATTTTACTTTTTCATGTAAAAGAATTTCGTCTAAACAAGAAATGTTTTGCTTTATTCTTGCAAGCAAACTTTCATATTCTGCCAAATTAGGATTATATTTTAATAACTGCTCTAAACCGGACACGATATCTTTTTTTATATCTCCGGTAGATTTTTTAGTTTTCGGAATCGTATGTAATACACACAAATTTCTTGCCTTTGAAGGTTTTATTTTTATCAAATCAAGTTCTATTCTTTTTGCTATAAAATTCAATATATCTATTTCGTCTTTTATATAGTCTTCGTTCTTCAATGTATTTATTAAATCTTCTATACCGAAATAAAGTATCGGTTCATAATCGATTTTTTCAAACCCGTCTATTGTTTTTGATATTTCTTTGAATTCGGACAACATCTTTTTTCTCAATTCGGTTGCCATACTTTTATCGGATTGAGGGTATATATAGGCAATCATTTCGTTTTCTAAATCCTGATAAATAAAAAAATGTTCATGATAGAAAACTTTATGACATTTCGGACATTCAACCGTGTTAAACCTGCCCGACAAAATAACTTCTTTTAAATCGGGATCATCAAACACATTTACGGCTTTCCAAATTTCTGCTTCAAAGGTTTCACCGCAACTACATTTAATTTCACAATTAGATAATATAGACATTTGGTATATTTTATAATTTTTGAGCACTGTTTTTCAAACAAAATGAAAAAATTTTTAGTATAATATGTTAACGGTTTTATAAAAAGAGGTATTAACATTGAACGGAAATTCAATAAAAACTTTTTTTCTGTTATTATTGATGACTCTTTTCTTTTTGTTCATAGGTCAATTGCTCGGCGGAGTTAGAGGCATGCAAATTGCCTTAATTCTTGCCATAGCGATGAATTTTATATCCTATTTCTTTTCCGATTCTATAGTTTTGGCATCATATAAAGCAAAATCGGTTTCACCCGAACAAGATCCAAGATTACACAGTATTGTAAAAGAACTTGCCATGTCCGCAAAAATTCCTGTTCCGAAAATATATAAAATAAACACAACTATGCCCAACGCTTTTGCTACGGGAAGAAATCCGCAACATGCCGCAGTTGCGGTTACTGAAGGTATTTTAAGATTGTTGGATGACAGAGAATTAAGAGGAGTTTTAGCTCACGAACTTTCGCATGTAAAAAACAGAGATATTTTAATAAGTTGTATCGCTGCGACTTTGGCAGGAGCCATTATGATACTTGTAAGAATGGGTCTTGTTTTTAGCGGAGGAAGAAACAACAGAAACAATTCAAATCTTATAGTTGCTTTGTTACTTGTGATACTTGCTCCTGTTGCGGCATCTCTCATACAAATGGCAATTTCAAGATCAAGAGAATATATTGCCGATGCCGACGGCGCAAAAATTTCCGGTGATCCTTTAGCTCTTGCTTCGGCTTTAAGAAAGTTGGCTTACGGTAACTCAAGACAACAGAACAATGTCAGCGAACATACGGCACACATGTTCATAGTTAGCCCTTTAACGGGAAAAAGTTTCGCAGGTTTGTTTTCTACTCATCCTCCTATAGATGAAAGAATAAAAAGGCTTGAAGGAATGGTTGGTACTTTTAATAATATCAGACAAGAAACTCCGAGGGTAATATATTAATGGCTAAACAAAAAAAACAATTTTTATTGGATATAGAGCCTAAACAATTATATTCGGTTTTAAAACCGTTTGTCAGCGAAAATTACAGAACAGACCAAATAATTCAGTGGATATATTCCAAAAAAGTTTTAGACTTTGAAGGATTCACAAACATATCTAAAGATATAAGAGGAAACCTTGAATCTTCTTTTACGTTAAGAAGTTTTACAAACGTTATTAAAGACGAATCAATTTTGGACGGAACTGTTCGTTACACATTCAGAACTTACGATAACAAGTATATTTATGCCGTATGCTTACCGGCAGAAAACAAAAAAACGGTTTGTATTTCAACTCAAGTAGGGTGTCCCGTTTCTTGTAAATTTTGTTTGTCGGGTAAAACAAAGTTTGTAAGAAATTTGTCCAGAGGCGAAATATTGGAAGAAATTTTGCATATAGAAAACGATATTAAAGAAAGAGTTTCCGGCGTTTTATTTATGGGTATGGGCGAACCGATGCTGAACTATAAAAATTTAACGTCGGTAATAAAAACGCTTATATCAAAAAAAGAAATGAATATCGGTAAAAGACATATTACTGTTTCATCCATGGGAATAATTCCCGCAATAAAAAATCTTGCCAACGAAATGTACGGTGTAAGGTTTGCTCTTTCGTTGCACGCAACCGACGATAAACAAAGAACAAAAATTATACCGAATAATTTCGGCACAACAATAGCAGACTTACTTAATGTATGCAAGTACTATTTGAAAAAAACAAGTTCAAGAGTTACGATAGAATATATTTTGTTAAAAGATTTTAACGACACATCAACCGATGCACACAAACTTGCCCGTCTTATGAAAACGGCAGGTCTTGTAAATCCAAGCGTGCAGGTCAACTTAATTCCTTACAACGAAACAAACAGTTTCGACTATAAAACTCCATTACAGGTATCTATACTAAACTTCAAAAAAATATTAAAATTAAACGGTATAACAGTAAACATAAGAGAACCCAAAGGGTTGGATATCGGTGCGGCATGCGGACAATTAGGCAAGAAATAAAAAAGGGGATTGCAGCATGAAAACAGCAATAGCGTTGGGCGGTGGCGGAGCAAGAGCTTTAGCACATATCGGTGTGTTAAAAGTTTTGGAAGCAAACAACATCAAGTTCGACTATATCACCGGAACTTCTATGGGTTCCGTTATCGGCTGTTTAAAAGCTACAGGTGAGAAACCCGAAATTATAGAAAAAAATTTAAAAGATTATTTTTTCAATAAACTGTTTTCCAAAATGAACATGCAAAAAATGCAGGACGAAAACCAGGTAACTTCCGCAAGAAGCTTAATAAGGAAAGCAAGGGAGTTCGTTAAGTATGGTTCTCAGGAAGGCGGCAGTTCATTTTTATCACATTCGATTTTAGAAGATTTGGTTAGCACTGTTATTCCCGACATGGATATTTCCGAAACAACAATTCCGTTTGCCTGTGTGGCAACAGATATTACTAACGGTAAAGAAAAAATATTTACTAAAGGACCCTTAAGAAAAATCGTATTGGCATCCGCTTCAATACCCGGAGTTTTCCCTCCCGTAAACATAGATAATGTTTGGTACACGGACGGAGCACACGTAAATGTTACACCTGTATCTGTAGCAAAAATGTTCGGAGCTGATTTTGTTTTAGCTTCCGATGTTAAAAGCAAATTAAAAGTATTGGAAACATTACCGACAAACTCCAAAGATATAATGAACAGATGCAACTTTATAGCAAGTCATTTGTTTTACGAAATACTTATAAAACAGGCCGATGTTATAATTGAACCGAATATAAAACAAATATCTTGGTCGGAATTTAACAAATTTAGTTTGATGGTAAACGAAGGTAAGAAAGCTGCCGAATCAAAGATAGCGGAAATAAAAAACAAATTAAAAAAATATAACACTCCCACGGCAAAATGTAAAAGATTTATTAAAAAAATCTTTAAGCACGAAGATAAAAATCTAAAAGCAGCATTGTTCTAAAATTTATATTCAAATAAAAAAAAGGCAAAGAGTTTTTTACTCTTTGCCTTTTTTATTTTTATTGTTTATTATTTCTTTGCTTTTTTATCTTTTTTGTCAGTCTTTTTATCAGCTTTTTTATCGACTTTTTTCTCAACTTTATCTTGTACTGCTTTAAATTTTTCTGCTTTATCTTGTTTAAACTTTTCTATCATTTCTTTTCTGCTTTGTTCCATTTTAGTGTACTGTTCAAAAGAAAGAACACTTCTTACTTTCAATTTGCTTTCAACGTTTATTCTTGAAATGTCTGCACTTGTCTGTTGAATTTCAGCAGCTAAAGCATTTATTACATTCATATCAACATTTTCTTTCAAAAGTTCTGCATCGATAGCTTCCATCTTTTGTTGGATTACTTGTCTCAATTCTTTTTTTCTAGACATATCTTCTTTCATCATCTCATTCAGCTTTTCTTTCTGTTCATCGGTAATTCCCAAATCTTTAGCTATCTTTTCAAAATCAGGTCCCATTTTTTGATGATGTTTTTGTGGTGGTTCAGGCATATCGCCTTTATCTTGCGGTGGTACTGCATACAACGAAGTTGTTACTAACAACGCTACTGCCAAACTTAAAAGTTTTTTCATACTATCCCCCTTAAAACTACAATTTATAATTTATATTTTACAATGTACAGTGCACAATTAAGACTACTTACAAACCAATAAAGTTACAAAAAAACACTCCGTGTTTTGGGTTATTGGTTTATTGGGTTATCAGGTTATTGGTTATTTTTTTAGTACTCTTGTAATTGTTTATCAACCTATAACCCTATAACCATATCACCTTATAACCTGTCGTTCTAGTCGTTAAACCTATAACCCTATAACCTTATAATCCTATAATCCATCTTTATCATTCGGTGCAATATTTTGAGTTTATGCTAGGCTTGCAGGAGCGAAGTTTACAATAACATGTAAATGAGCTACTGCGTAACAACGCATAAACTCAAAAGCTAAGCCGTCAATCGTGTCTTAAGGCTTCGATTGGCGATAGTTCTGAAGCTTTTTTTGCAGGCCATAAGCCGAACACTATACCCACAATAGCGGAAAAACCAACCGATAAAATAACAGAGAAAGACGATATAAACGTTGCCCAGCCCGCCACTTTAGATACAATAACCGATATCGCCACACCTAAACTTACACCTAATATTCCGCCCAGCAGTGATAACACTGAAGACTCTATCAAAAATTGTAATAGTACCGCTATCTTTGTTGCTCCGATAGCTTTTCTTAAACCGATTTCTCTTGTTCTTTCGCTTACACTTACAAGCATTATATTCATAATACCGATACCGCCGACTATCAACGATATACCTGCAACCGCACCTAAAAGCATGGTCATGGTTTGTGTTGTGGATGTAAGCATTTGTATCATGTCCGACATATTTCTTATTCTGAAAGCGTCTGCCTGTTCGGAAGTTAATTTATTTCTTTCAAGCATTGTTTTTAATAAATAAGTTTCCGTTTCGCTCATTTTACCGTCTTGAACTTCAACTGCAACGGAAGACACATAATTTGTTCCCAACAACCTTTTCATTGCAGTATTTAAAGGAACTATTATCATATCGTCACCGTCTCTGTAACCTTGTGCACCTTTAACAGGCAAAATACCTATAACTCTGAATTGTTTTCTGTTAATCTTAATATATTTACCTACAGGGTTTTCGTTACCGAACAAATTCTTTACTACCGTTGTTCCTATAACACACACTTTTGCCAAATTATCGTTTTCGGATTTTGTAAAAAATCTGCCGTACTGAGGAACAGAATTTTGCAAATATTGGTAAACAGGTGTAGCACCCGTAATTGAAGTATTCGAATTCTTATTACCGTAAACCACCTGTACGGATCCGCTGACATTAGGATCAATATTTTTTATCAGCTCCGTATTTTCGGCAAGAGCATCCACATCTTTCAAATATATTCTTCTTGCCACGGTACCGGAAACACCGCCCAACGAAATTCGTCCCGGCATCAAATATAATAAATTGGTTCCCATAGATGTTATTTGTTGTTCAAGCGCTTTTTGTGCTCCGCTACCTAACGCCAACATAGATATAATCGAAGCAACACCTATGATAATACCAAGCATAGTCAACATTGATCTTGTTTTGTTGGAAATAATTGCTCTTATTGCGGAAAAAAAGTTTTCAGCAAATTCCGCCATACTTAAATGCGAACTTTCTTTTTTTATCTTTAAAGGTTCGGTTTCTTTTTTTGCTTCTTTTTTCTTTTGTACCGTATCGGACAACACCTGTCCGTCTTTTATCATTATTAATCTGTCTGCCCATTTTGCAATGTCGGGTTCATGAGTAACCAAAATAACACTTATCCCTTTCTTGTTTAAATCTGTTAATATCTGCATTATTTCGTTAGACTGTTTTGAAGATAAGTTTCCGGTAGGTTCA
>JAEEGL011395078.1_pt1 | contig 12630 bp, 12 predicted proteins | sample 9134231 | NCBI WGS metagenome assembly JAEEGL01 (sample SAMN16246548, study PRJNA631951) | gut metagenome | biome: gut microbiome; feature: rumen; material: fiber-attached | host: Bos | place: Iran: Karaj | collected 2018-10
CCTGCTGATCCTCACTCCGGCAGGACCGTCCGCCATGACGAGAGGAACGAATCCTTTGTCCTTAAGGACGGATGTCGTTTCCCCGGCAGTGCCGGCGACGATGCCTCCTGCGCTTCCTATCACGCTGGCCAGACCTGCCTTCGGGTCGAAGGCGCCTACAGCAAGATATGCAAGCTCCTCATCAGTCAGAGAAGTGACCTCTGGATCGATCTCCTCAGGAAGCCCGTACTGCGCGGTCTCGGTGGCGACCGCATCCTCGGCAAGAGTCAGGACAGGGATCCCTTCCGGGAGCGTCTCCTGTAAGGGACTTTCCGGTATGTAGTCTTCGAATCCGGGATCGCCCAGAGCTCTGCGGACATCGAATACCGTCACGGAGTTCTCGATGTATATGACGGCTGCGGGGACCGTGTCGGTGCTGGAGCATCCGATCCTCACTATGTAATCCCCGTATTCCAGGATATATGCTCCGGTCTTCGTGTCGTATGAGGTCTGATCCCTGAGATCGAATGAAAGATCTATGACGCATTCTCCGCCGGGAGCCAGCTCCTCAGTCTTGGCGAAAGCTGCAAGCTGCTGATAAGGCTTGTCCAGAAGCACCTCCGGGCAGGAGAGATAGAGCTGAACTGTCTCCCTGCCGGGAAAACTGCCTGTGTTCCTTACCCGCACGGATGCGCTGAATAAACTGCCTTCCAGCCGTACGGATTCCGTCACAGCAGAGAAAGTAGTATAGCCGAGACCGTACCCGAAAGGATACATTGCTCTTTTCCCGACTGAATCGAACCAGCGGTATCCGACATAGATCCCTTCTCTGTAATGAGTGTCGTCCGGATCGCCGAAATCTCCGACTGCGGGATAATCGCTCCATGCAGTCCATGTGGTGGCCAGCTTTCCGGAGGGATATGCTTTTCCCAGAAGTATGTCAGCCAGAGCAGAACCTGTCTCCACGCCCAGCTGGGACAGGACCAGGATATTGCCTACTTCGCTGACTCCGCTGAGGTCGACGGGGCCGCCGACGTTCAGCACGAGCATGAATCTCTCAAAACGGCTGTTGAGATACAGTATGTCCCTTGTCTCGGATTCAGTCAGCATGACATCGCCGGGTGCGGGCACGCGGTCGTTGCCTTCTCCCGATATCCTGGATATGACATATACAGCCGCATCTCCGTCCGCATCAAGAGGCAGATCATAATCCGGTTCGGGCATGGTTTTTCCCATACCGTAATATACTACGTTCTGGCCTGCTGCCTTGGCCTGGCTCCTGAGATCGGCGATGAACTGTTTCCTGGCGTCTCTGAGGACTCCGTCATAGGAATCCAGCCATCTGCCGGTAGTCAGTTCGAAGCCCGCGTCCCTGAGACCGTCTTCCACGTTTACGAAGAAACGCGAGTTCACTTCTCCGGAGCCTGTTCCTCCTTTTATCGTGTGTCTCACGCCGCTGCCGAATGCGGCTATCCGGCATGGGCTTTCAAGAGGAAAACTGCCGTCGTATCTGAGCAGCACCGTACACTCTGCGAGTCGGCTGCGTAGAACGGAAAGGTGTTCTCTCTCATAATCAAGAAGTTCCATTATTAATTCTCCTTTGGTTCCTGAACGGGACCGGATGGTTTTTTCTCCGTGAGGCGGAACGTAGCGCAGATCGCGTGCTTCGGGCACACATCGGCACATTTTCCGCAGCGTATGCATTCTGCGCAGTTTATGTCTTCAGTGACTTTAACAGCCATGGGGCAGGCTTTCTCGCACATTCCGCAGCCGATGCAGGAGTTTTTGTCATACTCCATCCGGTACATGCTGAATCTGTTGAACAGAGAATAGAAAGCCCCGAGAGGACAGAGATACCGGCAGAAGAATCTCGGTATCAGTACGGATCCTATGATGACGGCTGCCAGCACCAGTGTCTTCCATGTAAAGATTACGCCTGCCAGTTTTCTGAGTTCAGGATTCAGAAGCACCAGCGGCATTCCTCCCTCCAGAGTTCCGGCGGGACAGATGTACTTGCAGAACCAGGGAGCGTATGAACCGTAGCTGTCTCTCCAGAACGCGGGAAGAACGATCACGAAGACGAGAAGGATCACATATTTAAGATATCTGAGAGGTCTGTCCGCTTTCTCAGGCACCCTTATCTTCTTTCCGGGTATCCTGTGAAGAAGGTCCTGGATCAGCCCGAAAGGACAGAGCAGTCCGCAGACCAGTCTCCCCATGACAACTCCGAACACCATCAGGCTTCCCAGAACATAGAACGGGAACCTTCCGGAGCCCAGCACAGCCTGCAGGGATCCAATCGGACAGGCTCCCAGAGCGCCAGGGCATGAATAGCAGTTGAGCACCGGTACGCAGAAAGCCTTGGTCTTTCCCGTGAAGATGCTCTTCTTGGTGAAGCCGGCGATATAGCCATTGAAAAGAACGGCCGCGCAGGCTCTGATCATGGCGCGGATCTTCTGTCCGGCGCCTGGCTTCATCCTATCCCTATGCATTCCAGACATATCCTCACTGCCTTTGAGAGTACTGAAAGATGTTCCGAGGTGAGCACTCCCAGAACGACAAAGACCGCTCCGAGGAGCAGGAATACGATCCTCAGAACGGTCAGGCTATTTGTTTTGCGATCCTGTTTAATCATCATTCTGTCACCGCTTCCGTGACACCGGGCAGTTCGATGCGCTCGTGGCCGGCTTCCTCCAGACTCCTGTTCAGCACTGCCAGGTAGTAGCCTGCAAGGTTCTCATTGGGCGAGCCTACGATGACCTGAAGTATCGTGCCGCTGCTGTCGACGAAAACAGTAGTGGGAACGTACATCAGAGCTGACATCAGGTTTCCTACGTCTCCGCTTCCGGAGATGACGGTCTTCCCCTTGTAGCTGACGCTTTCGAGGATGGAACGGGTCTTTGCGGGGTCTTCGCTTCCGTCGCTGCAGATGGTAATGAAGCCGACGTTGCCGGGCAGTTTCGCTGCGAATTCGGCAAGTTCAGGCAGTTCCTGCCTGCATGGACCGCACCATGTAGCCCACATGTGGACTATGGTAACATCCTTGGACGAAAGATCTTCAGGAGTGAATGAATCCTCGTCAAGGGTCGTTGCCTTGAATTTCTTGAGATCCGGAAAACCGCTCATGCCGTCACCCTTGTATGTGTAGTCAGGATCCTGAACGAAAGCGTTCATTCCTTTGCTGCTCTTTCCGCAGGAGCAGAGCGCAGCAGCTATGACGAGTATGATCAGAACAGACGTGATTCGTTTAATTAACATGATGATTCTCCATGGAGCTGATGATGCTCAGAGCCACTCCTTTGCCCAGTCACAGAGCACTTCCGCAGAAGCGTTCTTGTCGAAACGTTTTCCGGGAACGACCTTCGCTGTAGGCGCGAGAGCCTGCATATTCTCAGATGAATCACCTATCCCGCTGCTGCCGGATGTGGCGAAGGGAACTACGGTCTTGCCGGTGAAGTCATAGGCTTCCATGAAGGTGTCGATTATGGAAGGTTCACGGTACCACCATACGGGGAAACCGACGAACACCGTCTCATACTGGGACATGTCATCCACTTTGCTTCCGATGGCGGGACGGGCGCTCCTGTCATTCATCTCGACCGAGCTTCTGCTGTTCTTGTCGCGCCAGTCAAGATCTGCTGCGGTGTACAGCGTTTCGGGAACGATCTCGAAAAGATCGGCGCCTGCGGCGTCAGCCAGTCTTTTAGCGAGAGCAGCTGTCACGCCGCTGGCGCTGAAATATGCTACCAGTGTCTTTTTCATGGTTGATATCCTTTCCTTTAGATGTAAATCTTTCTTTGTTCTAATTTTATCATATCAGTACAGACTGTTTGGAAATAAGATCAGCCCCGCAGGACTTCACTGCATGCTGAACAGCATTGCAAAAACTGCGGACCTGATGCAATATTTTAGAGGAAAACAAACGGGGCAGGTGTCCGGAATGAGCGGATTTGATTTCATCGTCAGAACGAAGCAGGATATGATCGACGCGGTGGAGACCTTCGGGTTCCTGCCGTTCTTTACCTGTGCTGTTCCCGGGTTCTCCCTGGAGGAGCATGTCGCGAGGGAACTGTGGTATTCCTCCGGTGACGAATGGGAAGTATGGGAATGGAAGGGACCTGTCATCAGGGAGACCGGATGCGCATACGGGAAGTTCTTCGAGAACAAGGCGGTCTTCATAAGCAGGGAATGGTTCCCGGACTTCGCGAACTACCGCAGGGACGGATACGATTTTGACGCACGGTACGAGGACGGACTCGCATCTTTCAAGGATAAGGAACTGTACGATCTTCTCGACGCGAATGCACCGATATCTTCCAGAGATCTCAAGAGGAAGGGCGGATACGGAAAGAACGGGAAGACAGGTTTCGATACGTCAGTGACGCGCCTTCAGGCGCAGGGATACGTCACGACGAGCGACTTCGTTTATGCCCTGGACAGGAACGGAAACAGATACGGCTGGGGGATCGCGGAATACACCACTCCCGAAAGACGTTACGGAGAAGAGTTCACGGAGACTGTCTACAGGCGCACTCCGGAAGAATCCTACGCAAGACTGTTCGAACATATAAGTTCGATGTTCCCGGCGGCTGATGAAAGAACGATACGGAAACTGCTGAAGTGAGGTAACTGCAGCTTATATCCCTTATATCTCTAAACTGAGCGAGGGTAAAAATGAGGCTTAAAAAGGCCGCTGTGTTTTAGATCACAGCGGCCTTTCTGACTATAATCCGGCTTATTCGATTATGCCTTTTTCTTTAAGCTGTTCGAATACTACTCTGGCACGGAATTTCACTACAGGCGAATCGGCTTTTCCGAAGCGGCCGATCCTGTCTTCATTCAGGTACTGGATGTAGTAGTCATCCGCAGTGGCGCTCTTCCATTCGGGCATAGGAGTGCCGTCGGCATCGAGGCCGTTGGGGTTTCCGTTCCTAGCGAAGTTCGTCCAGTAGTTGCAGACTATGCGGGCAAGATCATAGTGTTTGCCCTTGAACGGCCTCCAGCACTTGGCCAGCGTCTCAAAGACGAACCAGAGTTCTGAGGAGTGGAAGGAGCCGGGACGGTCCCATCCGGGCATTGACGCGTCAAAGACATACATCCAGTTGTCCTTCTTGCCTGCGCGGACGCGCTGATCAAGGAACAGATAGTTGTTCATGAAGCGGCCGCGGAAGGAATCATCGGTGTGGGACAGCATGTCGACTTCCGCATCATCACGGCATCCGCAGACTTCCATGAACTCATCTATATACTTCTCGCCAACGCGGATCAATCCGTATTCGCGCAGCTCCTTGAGGTTTCTCGGAGGAGTATATCCGGGGGCTGGGATGTCTCCCTCACCGCCGGTGCATCCGAACAGATAGCTGATGTCGGGATAGTTGCCTCTTGCCATGGTGTCGGAAGGATCTTCCGGCAGGAAGACGCCGTCGATGACGGGCTCCCAGCGGTTCTTGCGGACATATTCCATTCCGATCCTGTTGAGCTCTTCGGCATCCATCGCCCTGGCTTCAGCCAGATCCTTTATGCCGTAAGTCTGGAAGAAGTCTTCAGCGTTGCTGAGTGCTTTTTCAAGTGAGATGCATCCGCCGCCCTGTCCGTAGGACCTGAGACCGCCGCCGCTCTCAAAGATGGCTCTCTGGAAGAGACCCTTGTTCATGGGTGAGCCGACCTGGCACAGTGTGGAGCCGGCGCCTGCCGACTGTCCGAATATCGTGATGTTCTCAGGATCCCCGCCGAAGGCTTCGATGTTGCGCTTTACCCACTGAACACCTGCACGCTGGTCGAGCAGACCGTAGTTGCCGACAGGTTCTCCCGGGGATTCCTCCATAAGTTCCTTATGGGCCAGGAATCCGAATACACCGAGACGGTACTGCACGGATACGAGGATGACTCCTCTTCTGGCAATGCGCTCGCCGTCGAACTCCATCTCGGCGGTGTTGCCTGCAGTGAATCCGCCTCCGAAGAACCATACCATTACAGGCATCTTCTCATCGCCTGTCTTTGCATTGGTCCAGACGTTGAGATAGAGGCTGTCCTCGCTCATCTCGATGGTGGGATCCACGTTCCACTCCCTGGCATAGATGTTGGTCACATCAAGTCCGGGAGGAGTCTGCATATTGATCTTTGCGAAGGTATAGCATTTGCGCTCTCCCTCCCAGTCATCAGCAGGCTGCGGCGCTTTCCAGCGCAGATCGCCTACAGGAGGCTTCGCGAACGGTATACCAAGGAAAGCCGTCACACGGGGATCCGCAGCGGGTATCCCGCGCACGACGCCGTTCTCTGTCTTTACACTTCTCAGCATGGGACATATCTCCTTTTCTTTATTATCTATTCTTTTTTTAATTATATATTGCAGAAAGGCGGCCTGAACGCGCCGAAGAGCATGGAAAACAAATTCGGCGAAAAAGCGGAAAAGCAGCATGAGGTCTTGTGCGAAATGCTGATTGGTTCATGTATCCACATGGAAGAAGTGATCCGATGCTGCGGAAATAATGCGCAGGACCGCATCTGGCATGCAGAGGCTCATGCAAATACTGTATAATCTTAATAGAAATCTTTTTTGACGGCAGGAGAATCTCTTTTGGACAGGGAAACGGACGAGATCATATATTCCCGGTATATAGAGAACAGGGATGAGGACGACCTGCGCACGCTTCTTGAGCGGCACAGGGACAGTCTTACGCTGTTCATCTACGGTATCGTCCGGAACATGGAAGACGCCGAGGACATAATGATAGGAGCTTTCGCAGCGGCAGCAAGCGCTGAATCTCCCTTTGCCGGAAGAAGCTCATTCCGAACATGGCTGTTCGGCATCGCCAGGAACCTTGCGAGGAAGCACCTCAGGAGATCAAGGCATATTTACGGCGCGGACACGCTTGACACAGCAGGCGCTGAGGAAGCAGAGGACGAACTGATAAGGAGCGAGTCCAGAAGAGAACTGTACGATGCCATGATGGATCTGCCGCAAGATTACAGGAACGCCATCTACCTGGCATACTTCGAGGATATGAGCCACGAGGAAATAGCGAGGATAATGCATAAGACCAGAAAACAGGTCTACAATCTTATATTCAGAGGAAAGCAGTCACTGAAAGGACTGCTGGAAGAGCAGGAGTCAGCCGATGAGAAGCATTGATGAGCAGCTGAGAGAGATCACTGTCAGAAGCGAAGAGATGAGAGAGACGCGGGCCGTCAGGCGGTCGCGTTTCATTCAGTGCGCAGCAGCGGTCTTCTGTCTCGCTGTTCTGACAGCGCTTCCTGCGCTGGTGATGAGGGTGCCTGTCGCACAGCAGGACATATCCTGGAGCGAACAGTTCGGCAGCATAGTCATTATCGGACCCTACATCCCGTACGTCATCATAGGCTTCGTCGCCTTCCTGCTGGGGATATCCTTCACGATGCTTTGCATCCATGTCCAGAAGAACAAGAGGAGCAAGTGATGACTGCATATGCGCACATTTCCACAACCCTGATGGTCGCGGAGTTCGTCGTTCTGCTGACGGCGCTGCTCCTGGGCTTCAGGCTGGAGAGGATACATCCGGTCACAAAACTCAACTATCTTCTGTGGATCTCGACCGTCTCCACCAGCAACCTCTACTATCTGATGCACAACCTTCAGAACAAGGGACTGTATCTGCCGTTCAGCGTGATGGACGTAGTGGACATCGGGATCTATGTCCTGCTGCCTGCAGCGCTTCAGAATCATTTCTCCATCAGTCTGAAAAAATGGACGCCGGCCGGAACGGCAGGGGCTTTGTTCGGAGCTGTCAATATCTGGCTCTGGATCCTGTGGTCCGGCAAGTGGCTCGGCAATCTGATGAACGCGGTGCCGTTCATCTATCTTATGTTCATATGCGCGCGCTCGCTGCAGGAGAGCGGCGCTTTCACCCGAACGGAGGCGGTATGCCTTCTGTCTGCGCTCACGGTCGCGATGATCGGCGAGAGCATACTCTATTTCATGACGGGAACTGTCTATATGGTTCTGGACATACTGGGCTATATCGTACTGTTCTCATGTACACTGTATTTTATTTTCAAGACGGTAGATGCCCTCAAGCGGGGAAGAGGGGACAAGGCGTTCGCACTGTCGGCATCGTCATACGCTATGTCAGCGGTGACGGGCTATCTGAGCTATGAACCGATATATTTCGTGGCTGAAGGCATGGTGATACTGTCGATGCTTCTCACATATCTGGCACTGAGGAAGAAAGACAGGGAGGCGGTCACATGATATATTCCGAAAACGTTCTGCTCTGTCTTACGATACCGCTGCTGATCACCGTTCTCTTCCTGAGAGACACGCCCAGAAAGGTCATAGAGGCATTCATCCTCGGCATGATCATATGTCTCGTATCAGGATACATCAGTGGATTCGCCAAGATAGCGTCGGGCATGTCAGCGGAAGATACTGCCATATACGTCTCCCCGCTGATCGAGGAGACCATGAAGCTGCTTCCGGTGCTGTTCACGATGTATGTGCTGGAGGACGGCGACAGCGAACTGTTCCTCACGTCGGTAGCCAGCGGCGCCGGATTTGCCACGTTCGAGAATATCTGCTACCTGCTCTCCGGCAGCGAGACGAGGCTCTCGTTCGTGCTTATCAGAGGCTTTGCAGTAGGAACGATGCATATAGCAAGCATGATACTTCTGGCAGGAACGATCATCGTCGTACACCGATATAATGCGGTGTCTCTGCCTGCGTTGGCCGGAGCCCTGGCAATGTCTTCCACACTGCACGGATTATACAATCTGCTTGTATCGGAACCGGGACTGTTCTCCGCGATAGGGTACGCGATGCCCTTCGGAATCGCAGTACTGCTGTATATCGCGTTCAATATGAACATAAATCCTTATATCAGAGGCGAGGAAGAAATTAAAAAATAAAATAACAGATACGGTGAGAAAAAAGAGAGAAACAGGGGCACTAATGGATAGAAGAAAAATACTATCCTGAAAGGTGCCCTTTTTTGATGAGATACAACACCGACACAGCTCTTAAAGAGATAATCAGCCGCAGCGAAGACATAAGAAGGAAGAAGAGCGCGGGAACGACCGCTCTGCTCACTACCGTGAGCGGTGCGCTGCTCCTGGCGCTCTTTGCTGTTTTCTCAGCATTCGTTGACAGGTCGTCCGCAGGCATAGTGTTCGCACAGTATGGGGCACTCATGATGGACGAGGCTGCGGGGGGCTATGTGCTCACCGCCGTCATCAGCTTCACAGCCGGCACCGGCATCACCGCTGCGGTGAGCAGACTCAGACGCAGATAAGGCAGGGCAATAGAGGTCATGGAAGAATCCGGATCCAAAATCGGAAAGAGCATCTGGCTCAGGATACTGGCGGCAGTCCTGCTGGCAGTGTTCTGCCTGAGCCTTTATCTCAATGTCCAGGCAAGGATCATATTCTCCGGCAGCCAGTTCGTCGGAAAGGTCGCGGAGTACGCCGCCGGAGTCACTGAGGATACTACAGGATATCTCACAAAGGGCAGGCTGGAAAGGGCGTGGGACGTGCTCACGACGCTGGTCAGGAAACCCAGGACGTTCGACCAGTACGAGACCTACGCGTCCATCGCCATCGCAAGGGAAGACTATCAGAACGCCGTGCAGTACATGCAGGGCTGTGTGGATACATATGATGCAGGAAACGAAAAGGAGCTTGCAGTACTCGAGCTGAGGCTTGCGAGCCTTTATGTCCTCACGGGCAGGTACAGTGAGGCGCTCGCGCAGCTCGACAAAGCGGCACAGCATGACAAGGAGCTCAGCGCAGCGTATTTCATGAGAGCCGAGATGAAGATGATCCTCGGAGACATGGACGGCGCTTCGGAAGACGTGAAAAAGTATCTGGAGATCGACGGAGGAGATCCGGTGATCATGGTGAGCCTGGGACAGCTCTACGAGAGCGCAGGCGAGCCTGCCAGGGCGGCAGAATGCTATGCGCTTGCCGTGAATGAAGAGCCGCACTCCTATGTGGACATGGCAAGATGCCTGATACTCACGGAGGATATCGCGCAGGCGAGGCAGTGCCTTGAAAGATTCCGCGCAGTCTCATCGGAAGATGTGAACGGCGAAGTGTCCGCGATGATGGGAGTGTGTCTGATGAATGACCGCGAGTACGCTGATGCGGCAGGGGAATTCCGGCGCGCAGTGGAGAACGGATATCAAGCCGTGCACCTCATGTACGAGCAGGCAATGATGTGCTCCTACCTTTCGGAGAACTATGCTGATGCGGCATCCGACGGAAGAAAGGCAGTAGAAGCAAAGAAAGCAGCAGGAGAACCGGCAGCGTCAGCAGCTGTATGGACGGGCCTCAGCTTCCTGATGCAGGGAGAGTATACAGAGGCGAGATCCTTCTTTGAGACAGCGCTGAAAGAAGATGACGGCACACAGCAGGTCAGATATTATCTCGGCCTGTGCGATATGAGCCTCGGAGAATACGACAGCGCAGAACAGCTGTTCACCCAGTCGATGGACATGGATGAGAGCATCACGGCGTGCCTGTACAACAGAGCAGTATGCCGTATCGCGCTGGGAGATACGAAAGCAGCCAGGCAGGATCTCAATCTCGTCATAAAGAGAGGCGACGACGCAGATCTCACAAAACAGGCAAGACAGCTGCTGAAAGAGATCTGAACGATGAGAAGAGGAACGGCAGGTTCCTTACTATATAAATAAAGACAGCTACCCGGAAGGGGCAGATAACATAACAGAAGGCCGGACGGCCAAAAGGAGCGCGTTATGTCAGCGAATGGCGATCGCACGCAAAGATCCAGAACTGTGAAAGGAAATGCAGCAAAAGGGCTGTTGGCCTTGCTGCTGGTCATGATACTGGTGTTCTTCATGAACGCCCCTGCTGTAATGGCAGAGGGCACGGAAGAACAGGAAACAGAGACTGTAGCGCTGGAGACTGCTCCGGGTACCGCCACGGTCGCTGAGGTAGTGGAAGAGACCTCAGGAGAACCTGTCAACACTGTTGCGGATGATCAGGACTCGTTCACCAATGACGCTCCTTCGGTGACGATCACTGAGACATATGTGACAGAGGATACATCCGAAACCGCTCCGCAGGACAAGATCTACGGACTTGAACCGGAGAGCACCGATTATACCCTTACTGATACCGGAGAGCATCTGGACAAGAACAGCCAGGCGAAGGTCAATAAGACAGACGTGGAAGTCACCGTGGAAGCATCTGAACCTGTGACTCCCGAAGCACCGGAAGGATCTACTGAACCTCAGAAACCCCAGGTGACCATCACAAAGAAGACGGTCACAAAGTCCGAGAGCGCGATCGAGAAGGCTGTGAGGGACGCGCTGGAGAAAGCTACAGAAGACACGACTGCCATAGCTATCACCGTGGCAGCCGGAACATACAACGGAGATATAGATATAAAAGCGGCTCCCCTGGATACCGTCAGCGACGATCTTGTCCTGTATATCCTGGGAGCCGGTTCGTATACAGAACCGAAGGAAGGCGAACTGATAGACAAGACTTTTCTCAATGAGAAAGCAGAACCTTCCGTCAAGGTCACAGGCAACATAAATATCGACGGCATCAACGTGGTGCTCGCCGGAATCTATCTGTCGCTGGACTACAAGGTCAAGATAGAGAACGGCGCCAAGGTGACGGTATACGGCACCGCCGGCGACGACGGCGTTGACGTCACCATGGATCATCACGACAACAGCCTCACCGTGAAAGCCGGAGAGGGCGACGACACCCTGAACGTCGAGACCAGATACGGAGAGCTCGGCTCGGGAGGAGGGTTCACCAACGCCGTCAACGCGGATATGGGAAAGGGAGACAACAAAGTGTCTCTCAGCAACACCGCAGGAGTCATGGAAGCAGATATAAAGGCGGGTGACGGCGACGACACCGTCACAGTAACCCAGACAGGCACCTACACCTCGGCGGACATCGACGCGGGAGAAGGCGGCAACGATATCACGTTCGCTCTCAACGAAGGAGCTGCAAAAGCGGATATCAAGGCAGGAGACGGAAACGACAGAGTCACACTTACTGGAACAGGGAAAGCCAAACGTTCGGTCAAGGATGGAAACAGGACCTACGAGGGATCTCTCACAGTGAACCTCGGGGCCGGAGACAATACAGTGTCGGCAGACGCTGCGTTCGGCAACGGATACTCTGCTGCTGAGATAGTCGCCGGTTCCGGATACGATGTGCTTATGATGACCGGACAGCTCAACAGTTCCGACAAGGATCCGCTCTCGGGCACGCTGCAGAAGACAGGCGACAGTTACTCCGGATCCGTAAGGATGGTCCCCATTGGCAGGGAAGACGCATTTACCCTTAATGTCACATCATTTGAGTTCCTGCAGGATACACTGGAAGGAAAACCCACGGTCGTACTGGACAGTCTGGCCGGAGAAAAGATAAAGTCATTCACCAACTACACCTACAAGTACAGGAAAGAGACAGATCCGGTCTCCGGGAAAGAGACGGCTCTTTCCGCTGACTGGACGCAGTACACGGTACTTCTGACGAACCTCGTCATCACCGGTTCGTCGGTACTGCTCGGAAATATAAATATCCCGACAGTCAACCTCACAGTCGACTCCCCGAAGATCAAGGCGGACGGAAAGATCAATGCCGCTTCGGTCACGTTCAGGGCGTCTGACAACGACACTCTCTTCGATCTCG
>JAEEGL011865132.1_pt1 | contig 12630 bp, 16 predicted proteins | sample 9134231 | NCBI WGS metagenome assembly JAEEGL01 (sample SAMN16246548, study PRJNA631951) | gut metagenome | biome: gut microbiome; feature: rumen; material: fiber-attached | host: Bos | place: Iran: Karaj | collected 2018-10
ATTATACAAATAAAGATAAAGATATTTCTTCTCTTGCTAAAATGCCAGACGGGTTATATGATTGGCTAGTTGATAAATTAAAAAATGAAACTGATATAACAGAATATGTTAATGCATCAATAAATAAGCTTACTAATTCAGAAGAGTTTTATAATATGAGCGAAGATATTAGAAGAAAAAGTTGTGATTCTTTACTTAGAAAACTAAAAAGAAGAGGAAAAATAAATAGTTATACTTACTCAAGTACAAATAAAATATATACTTTTGAATATGCGAATGGTGCTAAAGGTGGTATATCAATTAGAGTATGGGATATAGAATAAATATAAGTCATTAAAGATTCTTTAATGATTTTTTTTCACTTTTATTTCACATTTATATCACTTTTAATTCATAATCTATAGCTATAATTATATACATCAAGGAGGGAAAATATGAATTTTTTTCAAAGAATAGAGCAGAAATATGTTTTATCAGAAAGTGAATTTTTAATTCTTTTTGAAAAGATAAAAGAGTATATTGAAAAAGACAAATATTTTAAAAGTACTGTGTGTAATATATACTTTGATAATGATTGCGATGATTTAATTGTTAAATCTCTTGAAAAACCTGTTTATAAAGAAAAGGTTAGAATAAGGAGTTATAATACACCAAATATAAATGATAATGTCTTTTTAGAATTGAAAGGAAAATATAAAGGGGTTGTTTTTAAAAGAAGGGTGGAAATTCAATTAAATGAACTTTATAAATATATTGATACAGGAATAATGCCCAATGTTAGTAATATGCAAATAATGAAGGAAATTGATTATATTATAAAAAAATATGATTTGAAACCAAAGATTTATTTAGCATATGATAGATTATCTTTTTATGATAAAAATGATATGAATTTTAGAATTACTTTTGATAGTAATTTAAGAAGTAGAAATGATTGTTTGAAACTTGAATATGGTGATAGGGGTAATCTTTATAATAAAAACAAGTTTTATATTATGGAATTAAAATCATTAACCGCTATACCTTTATGGTTTATTAAAATCCTGTCTGAGTTAAAAATATATCCAAAATCTTTTTCTAAATATGGAAACATTTATAGTAAAAATAAGGAGGTGCATTTAAATGTTTAATAGTATTATAAGTTCGGGTTTAACGATTGTTAATTTTTCTATTTGTATTGTAGTTGCAATTATTTTAGGTTTAGTTGTGGCATTCTTTCATATGAAAACCACAAGATCTAATCAAAATTTTATAAATACTTTAGTTATATTACCGGCACTAGTTACAATTGTAATTTTGCTAGTAAATGGAAATTTAGGTACATCTGTAGCTGTTGTTGGTGCTTTTTCTTTAGTTAGATTTAGATCAATTCCAGGTAACTCTAAAGAGATATTGGATGTCTTCTTTGCAATGTCTATTGGTTTGGCTCTTTGAACTGGATATATTGCATTTGCTATAATTTATACTTTATTTATTGGGATTTTATCATTTGTATTATATAAACTTAAATTTGGTGTTAATAAGTCAAAAAGTAGGATTATGAAAATTGCGATTCCAGAAGATTTAGATTATGAAAATGTATTTGAAGAATTGTTTAATAAATATACAGATAAGGTTGAACTTTTTCAATCTAAAACAATTAATATGGGATCTATGTTTGAATTAACATATTTAGTTAATTTGAAAGATGATATTTCCGAAAAAGAATTTATGGATGACATTAGAATTAAAAATGGTAATTTGAAGGTTATCTTGACACATGAGTTAGAAAATAAAGAGGTATTATGATGACTGAAGAAAAGAAAAGAGATATAATAATTATTATGATAGTATGTTTATCACTTGTTGGATGGAGCCTAGTTATTCATAAATATATTGATAATAATAATTATAATGATATTGCATATAGAATTAATTATGAAGGAGATGATATTAGTGAGTAAAAGAAAGAAAATAATAAATGTTTTAGTAGTATTTGGACTATTACTAGTAGGAGGATTAGTTACATATGTATTGGGTAGTAAATCTACTTCTTTATTAACTGAATCTAGTAGTAAAGCTTCTAAAGATGAGTCTGGAGTAGATTGGTCTAAATATCAGGTTTATGATGTAGATTTAGGAAGTGGTAATGTTAATATTACTAAAGCCGGTGTTTATAATTTAAAGGGAACACTTAAAAATGGATCTGTAGTAGTATCTACTAATGATAATGTAAAAATTCTTTTAAATGGAGTTACTATTAGTTCAAATGGACCAGCAATTAATATAAAGAAGGTAAAGAATGCTTATATTGAATTAGTTGGTAAATCTAAAATAACATCTAAGACTAATGATAGTTTGGATGCGGCAATATTTTCTAAAGATGATTTATATTTATATGGTTCTGGTAGTTTAGAAATTAATTCTAATAAGGATGGTATTAGTAGTAAAGATGATTTATATATTTTATCAGGTACTTATACTATTAATAGTGATAATGATGGTATTAAAGGAAAAGATTCTGTTAATATTACTAAGGGTACTTTTACAATTACTTCAGGAGAGGATGGTATTAAATCAACTAATGAAGAAGAAAAGGGAGAAGTATTAATTGAAAATGGGACATTTAAGATTACTGCTAATTTAGATGGTATAAGTGCAAGTTCAGATTTAAATATTAAAGATGGTAAATTTACAATTGTATCTGGTACTAAAGCTAGTGAGGATTCTCAAAAAGGTTTAAAAGGAATAAAAAGTGTTGTAATTAATAATGGAGATTTTTCAATTATTTCTATAGATGATGCAATTCACTCAAATGGAGATATTACTATCAATAATGGTACTTATAGTATTTCAAGTAATGATGATGGAATACATGCTGATAGTAGTGTAACTATTAAAGATGGAAAGATTAAAATTACAAAATCATATGAAGGTATTGAAGGATATAAAATAAATTTAAATGGAGGAACTATAGATATTTATGCATCTGATGATGGAGTAAATGTTGGAGGAGGAAATGATTCTTCTGGTACTCAAAATGGTAGAGGAGATGCATTTGACCAGAATAATGGAGGACTTCTTACTATTAGTGGAGGTGTGATATATGTTAATGCTGATGGTGATGGTCTAGATTCAAATGGAAGTATTAAAATGAGTGGTGGTACTGTTCATGTTGATGGTCCTACTAACAATGGAAATGGTGCTCTTGATTATAATGGTACATTTGATATTACAGGTGGAGAATTAATTGCAGTTGGATCATCAGGTATGATGCAAAATGTTTCAAATAGTTCTACTCAAAACACAATTTTGGTTAGTTTAAGTTCTTCAACTTCTGGAGATATATCTTTAGGAAATATAAGTTATTCTCCTAAGAAACAATATCAATCTATACTTATATCTTCAAATAGTTTAGAGTTAAATAAGGAATACACATTAAAGACTGGATCAACTTCACAAACTGTTACTTTAACAAGCACAGTAACAGGAAGTGGAAGTCAAGCTGGACCTGGTGGTAATCCCGGAATGAATGGAAATATGGGACCAGGAGGAGGAAGAAGATAAGATGAAAAAAGATTTAGTAAAAGTTGCTTTAATTCCTTCACTAGAACCTGATGAAAACTTAATTGAGATAGTTAATAAATTATTAAAAAGTGACTATGAAGTGGTGGTTGTAGATGATGGGTCAGGATCTGATTATAAAAAGATATTTGATAAATGTAAGTGTAAAGTTATTTCATATGATGTAAATAGAGGAAAAGGTTATGCTTTAAAAACAGGATTAAAATTTATTAAGGATAACTATAATAATGCAATTGTAGTTACAATGGACTCTGATGGTCAACATACTGTAGAAGATGCTGAAAAGATTATAAAATATGCAAAAAATCATAAAGATACATTAGTTTTAGGCTCAAGAAAAAGAGGGGAGAATACTCCTCTTAGGAGCTTTTTTGGAAATACTATCACTTGTTTTATTTTTGATTTGGTTACGCATACAAAAATATATGATACTCAAACTGGATTAAGGGCTTTTTCATCTAAATTAATAGATTACTTACTTGAGGTTGAAGGTGATAGATTTGAATATGAGATGAATGTTTTACTAAATCTTTCTAGAAATAATATTAAAGTACATGAGATAACTATACAAACAATATATATCAATAAGAATGGTGGCTCTCATTTTAATGCGTTTAAAGATTCATACAAAATATATAAAGAGATATTTAAGTATTCTTTATCTTCTATTATGTCTTTTATAATTGATTATATTTTATTTATTTTATTTAATTTGTTAACTAGCAATGTAATATTATCAAATATATTTGCAAGAATAATAAGCGGTACAACTAATTACTGTGTTAATAGGAGCTTGGTTTTTAAATCTACTAAATCTGTAAAAAGTACTTTTTATAAGTATGTAGTTCTTGCTGTAACAATTTTATTATTTAATACTTTTTTAGTAATGTGTTTTTCTAAGATTATGAATGTTTATCTTGCTAAAATTATTACGGAAATTATATTGTTCTTTGCAAGTTGGTTAGTTCAGAAATTGTTCATTTTTAGAGGAGATGATTATAATAAAAAATTTTAAGTTATTAAGTATTTATTTTATTTTTCTTGTTATTTTTACTGTTTATGTTATTTTAGATACATTTGTATTATCTACTTCGTATGATACAATTATCTCAAACAATAATAAAGATATTGATACTGGTGTAATAACTTCTGATAAAATGAGTTATAAGGATGATAATATAAAAATAAAAATAAGTGAATATATAGAGAATGATACAAAAATCTATGTTGCTGATGTGGAAGTGAATGATTCTTCCTATTTGAAAACGGCGTTTGCGAAAGATACATATGGTAAAAATATAACTGATAAAACATCTTCTATTTCAGAAAGTGTTAATGCAATTCTTTCTATCAATGGAGATTTTTACGGTGTACAAAGAAAAGGGTTTGTCCTTAAAAATGGTAAAATTTATAGGTCAATTTCTAATTCTAATGAGGATTTAGTTATTTATAGTGATGGGAATTGGGATATTATAAATGAAAATAATACAGATATTGATAGCCTTTTAAATAATGGTGCCTATAATCTTTTATCTTTTGGGCCAGCATTAATAAAGAATTATAATATTTCTGTATCTGTTAATGATGAAGTTGATAAAGCTAGAACTGATAATCCAAGAACTGCAATTGGAAAAATAAGTAATAATCATTATTTATTTGTTGTTAGTGATGGAAGAACTACAGAATCAAAGGGTCTTACTTTATATCAGCTTGCTACATTTATGAAAAAATTAGATTGTGAAGTTGCATATAATCTTGATGGTGGAGGATCTTCTACAATGTATTTCAATGGAGAAATAATAAATAATCCTACTTCAGGTCATGGAGGAATAAAGGAAAGGAGTGTGTCAGATATTGTATATATTGGATATTAAAGATTTAAAAAAAGAAAATATTTTTATAATTGGATTTAGTATTTTTACTTTAGTATTTGCAATTATATATGAATGTTTTTCTCATGGAGTTGTCTCATACTTTATGATATTAGCTTTTCTTATACCTTTATTGAATTTAATTCTAAATTGTATTTTTATATATAGTAAATTCAAGGTTACTAGATTATCAAAAAATTTAATTTCAATGAGTATTTATACTTTTACATTTTTTTCGATAATGAAGGGTGTATTAGATATATTTGGAACTACTAATAATTTAATATTCATATATTTAATTGTGGGGTTATTATTATTTATATTTGGAGTATTTTCATTATTAAAAAAAGGATAGAGAAAATCTGAAATGCACCCCTTAGAGTAGACACAATAAAAAAAGGAATTTACAAATAATATGATAAAATACACTTTCGAAAGGAGGTGTATTTTATTATGGCTTCAAAAGGGCAAAAGTTTAAAAAATATACTTTAGCTCAAAAAGAAGAAGTTTTAGCTAAATATATTGAAGGTTATTCAGCAAAATATTTAGAAGAGATATATGGAATATCTAGAAAAACAATTGAGACTTGGAAACAAAAAATTCTTCATCCAGAAAAATATATGAACACAGGCAAACGTGGACGACCGAAAGAAAAAGATTTAACTAAAGAAGATTATAAAGAAAGATATGAAATATTAAAAAAATACCAGGCCTTCCTCAAGGCACAACGAGAGAGAAAGTAACTTTTATAAATCTATATAGAGATAATTATAAGTTATATAATATGTGTGCTGTATTAGAAATAAGTCCTAAAACTTATTATAAATATCGAAATATGGAAGATCCTGATTATTATGATTATCTAATAATTAAAGAAATATTTGATGATTCTAAAGGCACATATGGTTATCGTAGAATTGTGGAAGGCCTAAAAATCAAATATGGGGTTGTAATGAATGGAAAGAAGGTTTTAAGAATAATGAAAAAATATAATTTAATGCCCGAATATATAAGAAAGGCAAAAAAGAAAAATAAAAATGAGAGAATTGAAGACAATGTTAAGCCAAATTTATTAAATAGAAATTTTACTACTGATGCACCAAATAAAGTATGGGATACAGATGTAACATATCTTATATTTAAAGGTTCTAGAGCTTATCTATCAACAATAATTGATTTATATGATAGAAAAGTAGTTGCTTACAAAATATCTAAACGTAATGATAATAAACTAGTTATGGATACTTTAAATGAAGCAATAGCCAAAATAAAAGATGTATCTGGGTTAATCTTGCATTCAGATCAAGGTTTCCAGTATACATCCTACGAATACAAAGCTATCTGTGAGTCAAATGGTATTACTATTTCAATGGCCCGAAAAGGAACACCGATTGACGATTCTCCAATTGAGAGTTGGCACTCACTTTTGAAAAAAGAAACTTTGTATAACAATAATATCACATCTTTGGAAAAATATATAGAGTTAGTTGAAGAATGGATAGAATTCTACAACACAACTAGAATCAAAGGCAAGAAAGTTAATAAAAAGAAAGGATATAAGAAAAATGATAAATAAAGATGAATTAATATATAAATTAGAAGCAGTAATAGAATATTTAAAAAATAATGGTGGATATGATTACGAATTATATAATAGATTATGTCCAGGTATGGGAGAACCAGATTCGAATATAGTTGAATATGCAGAAGATGTTTTATATTTAGTTAATTTATTAATTGATAACAAATAAAGACAAGCTTTATTTGAATAAATATTATAATTACATAATAAAAATCAAGGGTCTAGATGAACTCATTAAAGTTCGCCCTTGATTTTTCCTTTTTATATGATGTCTCCTATTTGGGGTTCACATCAAAAACAATCCTTTTTTTTATTAATCATTATAGGGAACAAAAACGTTATCCTTACCAAATTCATCATTAATAATAAGATTATCATTATCAAATCTAAATGGATAACTCTTAGTCTTTTTCTCTCCTTTAAATAAAATATTTATTTTTACATCATCTATCTCATAAGTACAATCTAATTTAGCATTTGGCATTATATAAGAACATGTTTTATCCTTATTAAATATATAATAATAATTATCTCCAGAATTTAAGGCTCTCCATCTTCCAACAAGTCTATTCCTCTTAGGTATAAACAAAACAAAAACAACTATAGCTAATAATAAAAAAATACCTATTCCTACAATATACTTCTTCATTTTATCACCTAAAATAATTATATATCTAATAGTAAGAAAATACAAATTTAATAAGGTAATACAACCACTCAAAATTGACAAAACTCCCTTTTTTTGGTATAATCTAGCCACTAATGGGGGCTGTCGTATATGAGTTTTTTTAAGGATATATCAAACACTTTAGCAAGAAAGTATCCTGATAGAAAGGTATTTGTAATAAGTGACCAACATTTTGATCATAAGAATATAATTAATCATACAAGAGCAGATTTATTTGGATCTAAAGAAGATTCATTAAATGAAATGAATAAACATATTATTTTAAAGCATAATGAGGTAGTTGGAGAAGATGATATTGTAATAATTTTAGGAGACTTTTCATTTAAAACAGGAATAGAGAGATTAAAAGAATTAACTACAAGACTAAATGGTCATAAATTTCTAGTTATGGGTAATCATGATACTATTGATAAACCAGATTTATATTTAAGAGCAGGATTTGAAGATATCTTTCTATCACCAGTTAAGTTTAATGGAGATTACTACTCTCACTATCCTTTAAATGCATCAATAGATAGTGGTGAAAGACCAGATACAGTATTATATAAATTTTTATGCGAAGAATTTAAAAATGCTGACTCAGGAATAAACTTCCATGGTCATCAACATACTTTAGTTAATAACGGAGAAAGAGAAAAAAATGTTTCATGTGAACAAGTTGATTATAGACCTATATTGGTTGGAAGAACTAAATCATATTTAGGCTTAACCGAAAATAATCTTCCATACTTAGGAGAAGAATTCTTTGAAATATTACATAAAATTATGTCTAAATATAATCATTTTCAAGAAAATGGAATAGTTACAGATTATTTATATACTATTCTTCTAGAAATATTATCTCAATATGAAGATAAGATAGTAACTTTTGGATCAGTAATGTTAAATAAAAAATATAATACTAATTTTAATCCATCAGATTTAGACGTCACTAGATTATTTGATAAAACAAAATCAATTAGAACCAATAGAAATTCATTTAAAGAATTTGGAAATGAAGTATATGAAAAAATGACTCAAATAGAAGGAGTTAATCCTGATTTTTATAAAAAAATAGACTTCATATGTATTTTGTCATTTATATATGCTACTAAGAATAGTAGATTTAAAGGGTATTTAGATATGAATATATTTTTAGATGAATTTTACAAATCGGAAGATTTTATAAAAGAAAGTGGTAAATCCTTATTAGAAGAATGTACTAATAAATTAGGAATAGATAATCCAAAGACAATTAGATATCCAAAGTTTAATGTTCAAACAACCAATGCTTTTGCTGACTTAGTAAACAGCTTTTTACAATACATTTATTCAATAGATAACGAAAAGAAAATACTTGCATTAAAAAAGATGCATAAGATTATGGAAAAAACAGATATTTCATCTCAAATAGATATTGATAAATTACAGAATATGGTAATTAGATATTTATTAAGAAATATATATTTTTATGAAAGTTGTAGAAGAAAAAAAGATTCTGATATAGTTCTATTAAAAAGAGATATTGAAGTACCAGAATTTGTAGGTGTGAATAAATCTTTTGGAGACGCATTAAAAATAATAGTAAGTGATAAAGAATACTTTAATGTTCTTGACTCAATAAATAATTCTCAAAATAGAAGACAAGAGATAACAAAAATATTAAAACACTTCAAGTAGATTATAAAAGTAAAAAAGTGTAAAAACAGAATTAAAAGAACTAATTTGTAATAAAAAAACAAATGATATTGATATAATTATCATAGGTGATACCATGAAAGAAGGTAAAAAGTGCTCAAACTGTGGAGCACCTATTACAACAGAAATATGTCCATATTGTCATAATGCTACAGGACTTGATACTGCAAAAGCAAATATGGAATATCCAGTAATAGAATGCAAAGAAGCTAATATACATTTTTGGAATACAGCCTTTCCTATGATATTCGCAGTTGGATTTGGATTTGCTGGGTTTATAGTTCCAATAATTGCGCTTTTAAACAAAGAAGAAAATTTACTATCAATATTCTTATTTTGTAGTATCTTTGGAATTATAGGTTTAGTTGCCTTTATAATTAGTTTTAGATCTGTTATTAGATACCTAAAAGTAAAAACTAAAGGAAAAGAAATAGAAGCAACTGTATATGGCTATATGAATGATAATGTATATTTAAATGGTATGCCTGCTCAAATAGTAAAATTATTAGTTACAACAAATGATGGACCTAAATTCATATTATATCAATTAGGTGATATTAAACGTCCATATGAAATAAATAGTAAGATTAAACTATTGGCTTATAAAGATTTATTTATGACGAAAAAAGATACTAAATATCATTTTGAATAATAATAAAAAATAAACTCTAAAGTTTATTTTTTTTATCTTATTTTCTTTACTTTATCAGATATTTCTTTTAGTTCTTTTTTAGATAGATTTTGTAAATTCTCTAATTTTTCAAGAAATACTGATACTGTTTCTTCTTTTCTGCTATTTAAATATTCCATATAATAACTAACTACAACACCTGTCATCATTGCAAATACAAATATTCCACATAAAGAAACTAATATAGTAATACATCTACCTAATGTAGTAGTAGCATATATATCACCAAATCCAATTGTAGTAGAAGCAACAAAACAATACCAGATTCCATCTCCTATAGTCTTAATACCAGGTTCTATATGTTTTAATAATATGGATGCAACTAAACATAATAATATAAATCCCAAAAAAGTCTTTAAAGCCCCAGTTTTTCTTAAAACAAACCATACTCTTTTAAATGCTTTCATAATAACACTTCCCTCACTTAAATTTTATCAATAATTTATTTATATTTCAATTAACTATTGTTATAATAAAAGCATAAATGAGGTGTCATATGAAAAAAATAAAAAATAGAATTCTATTTATTATATATACTATGATAATAGGAGCAATCGCAGGATTAATAATATGGACATTCCTAAAAGCAATGAGTATAGGAATAGAGTTCTTCTGGATATATCTACCAAAAAAGATAAATTTTAAATATTATACAATTATAATATGTTTAATAGGTGGAATAATAATTGGATTATGGAAATGGAAATTTGGTGAATCTCCAGAAGAGTTAGAAGTTGTAATAAAAAAGGTAAAAAAAGATAAGAGATATCAATATAATAATATATTCTCATCAATAGGATCAGCTTTATTTCCATTATTGATAGGAGCAAGTGTTGGTCCTGAAGCAGGTCTAACAGGTATAATCGCAGGTCTATGTACTTGGGTAGGAGACAAATTAAAACATCTATTTAAGGAAATTCAGGACATAACTGCTATTGGAGTAACTGCAACATTAGGTACAATATTCAAATCCCCTATGTTTGGTTTTATAGAACCATTAGAAGGTGAGGAGGAGACTCATCTACCAAAGACTTCAAAAATAGTATTATACTTTACAGCAATATTAAGTTCATTTGGAGTATTTATGTTACTAAATAAATTAGTAGGTGGAGAAATGGGTATGCCATCAGTAGGTGTCGCATCATTTAAACACTTAAACTACTTTTATGTGGTTCTACTAACACTAATTGGAATAATACTAGGTTATATATACTTTATAAGTCATAAAATAGTAAAAATAGCCTTTAAACCTAAAACTAATATTATAATAAAATGTACTATAGGAGGATTAATACTAGGTATTGTAGGAACAATCCTACCTCTAACAATGTTTTCAGGAGAAGAACAAATAATAACAGTCATAGAAACAGGAAGAAATATAGGAATAATTATATTAATAGTAACAAGTATAATAAAAATATTCTTAACAAATATTTGTATAGAATCAGGTTTAAAAGGAGGACACTTCTTCCCAATGATCTTCTCAGGAATAGCCTTTGGTTATGCAATGAGTATTATATTAAATATGGATCCAGTAATATCAATGGCAGTAGTAACATCATCATTCCTAGCAAACATTATGAAAAAACCTCTCGCAGTAGTACTATTATTAATGATAGTATTCCCATCTAACTTAATACCTATAATGTTGGCTTCATCAATAATTGCTTGTTTATTTAAAACTCCAAAAATACTAGAAAACAAATAGAATAAATATATGATATAATATATATATATAGTGAGATAATCTTTTGGAGGGTTAACAATGGATAATGAATTAAGAAATAATAACACAGTATCCCCTGAAAAATGGGATAATATGAGTAACGATGAAAAAATTACTTTTATTCAATTAAAAATGAATGAAGCAAAAGATCTAAATGATGAAGATCAATATGCTTATTGGAATGCTAACTTACAAAAACTACAAGAGAAAAAAGATAATCATTACCAACAATTAATGAATGCAATAAATAAAAGAAGAACAAATAATAATATTTCAGAAGAAGAAAAACAACAAATTCTTGGAGAAATATATTTCTGTATAGATAACTTAGTAAAAGAAGCAAATACAGATGAAGAAGTAATAAATCTAGTTTCAAAAGTTATAGATGATTTAAATAGAGATGATTTTGAAAAAAATATTCAACAACATATTATTACAGATCTACAAGAAAAACTAGCTAAAAAGAAAGAACTGTCCACTCAAACAACAAATGATAATAAGGAACCAGATACTAAAAAATCAGAATTACAAAATAGTTTAGATGACTTACGAGGAAAGCTAAATAAATTACAAGAAGAGTATCATGAAATGTTTTCAGATGGTGTAATAGATGAAAATGAGTTAGAAGTATTAATAAGAAAGATAAATGAGTTATCAAAAGATGCAGATGGATTATTAATGTTCATAACAACACAGACAGAAAGACAAATACTAAATTTAATAATTGATAATATTCAAGAAGAAAAAATGAAAATGAAAAAAACACTAAACAACATGAAAGATGTCGCAAGAACATCAATGTAATATTGATGTTTTTTTTGTGACATTTA
>JAEEGL014227602.1_pt1 | contig 12630 bp, 9 predicted proteins | sample 9134231 | NCBI WGS metagenome assembly JAEEGL01 (sample SAMN16246548, study PRJNA631951) | gut metagenome | biome: gut microbiome; feature: rumen; material: fiber-attached | host: Bos | place: Iran: Karaj | collected 2018-10
ATTAACAATCGATTTGTATGCAAGCAATTATTTTGGCAGCCGGAATGGGGCGCAGATTGGGCGAACTGACGAAGGAGAACACCAAGTGTATGGTGGAGGTGAATGGTGTGCGGTTGATTGACCGGCTTTTGGGACAACTGTCTGGGCTCTCGTTGCGTCGTGTCATCATCGTGGTGGGCTATCAGGGTCAGAATCTGATGGATTATATCGGACACCGCTATGACGGGCGTCTGACCATCGAGTATGCGGAAAACCCCATCTATGACAAGACGAACAATATCTATTCGCTCTCGCTGGTGAAGGAGAAGATGCTGGAGGATGACACGTTGCTGATTGAGAGTGACCTGATTTTCAGTGACAGGCTATTCCGGATGATTCTGGAAAACGAGTACCCCAACGTGGCATTGGTGGCGAAGTATGAGTCGTGGATGGATGGCACGATGGTGCGCATTGATGAGGCGCGGAACATTGTGAATTTCGTGCCGAAGAAGGCTTTCAGATATGAGGATGTGGATGAGTATTACAAGACGGTGAACATCTACAAGTTCTCACGTGATTTCTGCGAACAGAAGTATGTGCCCTTCTTGGAGGCTTATTGCCACGCATTGGGTAACAACGAATATTACGAACAGGTGTTGCGCGTCATCACGCTGCTGGATTCTGCTGAGTTGAAGGCTTTGCCGGTCGGCGATGAGAAGTGGTATGAGATTGATGACATTCAGGATTTGGACATTGCAGAGACCATCTTTGCAGAGGGGGATGAGATGATTCACCGTTTCAACTACCGTTATGGTGGACACTGGCGATTCCCGAAAATGCTGGATTACTGCTACCTTGTCAATCCTTATTTCCCCACCCGCCGCATGAAGGACGAGCTGCGTTCGAGCTTTGACACCTTGCTGACGGAGTACCCTTCGGGCATGTATGTCAATTCTCTGCTGGCGGGCAAGTATTTCGGTGTGCGTCAGGACTATATGGTGGTGGGCAATGGTGCTGCCGAACTCATCAAAAGCCTGATGGAACAGTGTCAGGGAAAGATGGGCGTGGTTTATCCCACCTTTGAGGAGTATCCCAACCGTCTGGAGAAGGATGCGATTGTCTCTTACATCCCCGATGGTGAGGATTTGCAATATGACGAGCAAGACTTGATGACGTTCTTCGCAGATAAGGATATTCAGCATTTGCTGCTCATCAATCCCGACAACCCTTCGGGCAATTTCATCCCGATGGAGGGGCTGCTTCGTCTCTTGAGGTGGACGAAGGAACGGGGCATTCAGCTGATTGTGGATGAGTCGTTTGTGGATTTCAGCGATGACTTCGAGCATAACACCTTGTTGCGAAACGATATTTTGGAGGATAATCCACATTTGGCAGTGATGAAGAGCATCTCGAAGTCGTATGGCGTGCCGGGGTTGCGCTTGGGTGTGCTCGCATCTGCAGATGTGGCACTGATTCGGAGGATTCGCAAGGACATCTCCATCTGGAACATCAATTCCTTTGCGGAGTTTTACATGCAGATTTTCGGCAAGTATGAGAAGGAATACAAGCAGGCGTGCCATCAGTTCATTGCTGAACGCCGACGCTTTGAAGCCCTGCTGAGGGAGATTCCTTACATTCGCCTTATTCCCACCCAGGCAAACTTTTTCTGTCTGGAAGTCATTGACAGGTATTCTTCAGCAGAACTCACCAAATTGCTGCTGGAGCGGTATAACATCATGGTGAAGGACTGCAACTCCAAGACCTCGCTGAAAGGTAGGAATTATATCCGCATCTCTGTGCGTGACGAGAAAGACAATGATGCACTGATTGCGGCATTGAGGGAGTTGCGCTGCGCTAAATGAGAAATGAAAAATGAGGGAATGACGGCATGAAGGTCTGTATTTGTGGAGGTGGCAATTTGGGTCATGTGGTGGCGGGATTTCTTGCTGCAAAGAGTGACTGCGAGGTGAGTGTGCTGACTCGTCGCCCTGAGTGTTGGCAGCAGCAGTTGAGCATCACCACACCCGATGGTGATACGCTGAATGGAAATATCCGACGGATTACTGCATCGGCAGAGGAGGTGGTGAAGGAGGCTGATATGGTGCTGCTTTGCTTGCCGGGGTTTCTCATCAAGGAGATGCTGCAGACCATCAAGCCTTTCTTGCAGCAGGGCGTGGCAGTGGGCAGCGTGGTGAGCAGTACGGGCTTCTTCTTTCAGGCATTTGAGGTTTTGCCGCCTCAGACGCCGTTGTTTGGTTTTCAACGGGTTCCATTCATCTCGCGTGTTACGGAGTACGGAAAATCTGCAGCGCTTTTAGGGTATAAACCTTCCCTTTCCATCAGCGTGGAGCAGACAGACCGTAAGGAGTCGCTGAGACAGACCATCGAGCAACTCTTTCATGTGCCTGTACAATTGTTGAAAAACTACTATGAGGTGAGCCTCACCAACAGCAATCCCATCTTGCATCCATCCCGTTTGTACAGCATGTGGAAAAACTGGAAGGAGGGAGTGGTCTATCCCACACAGACACTGTTTTATGAGGAATGGACGGATGAGGCATCGGAACTGCTCATGGCGATGGACAAGGAGTTCATGGCGCTTTTGGACACTTTGCCCGTCACAAAAGGCAGCATTCCGACCATTTTGGATTATTACGAGAGTCACGATGCTGTTTCCCTTACACGAAAATTGCGTTCCATTCAGGCATTCATGGGCATTCCATCCCCGATGAAGAAAGTGGAGGGTGGGTTTGTGCCTGACTTCCAAAGCCGCTATTTTACAGAAGATTTCCCTTATGGTTTGCAGCTCATTAAGAATTTGGCACAGCAACAGGGAGTGCAAACCCCGATGATAGATAAAGTGCTGAAATGGGGCACTCAACACATCCAGCAAGCCTCTCTTCGTGAGCGGTTCAACCCCGATGGTTCACAACTGCGTGGTTTGCAGCTCCGCATGCTGGACATCCTGCTCGAAATTGACCGCATCTGCAAGAAACACCAGATTCGTTACTGGTTGAGCAGTGGCACACTGATAGGTGCCATGCGGCATGGCGGGTTCATTCCGTGGGATGATGACCTCGACATCGAGATGATGCGTGAGGACTACCTGAAACTGATGAAAGTGCTGCCTGAAGAGCTTCCCGACTGGCTTGCCTTGCAAAACAGCGATACGGATCCCCATTACTTCTTTTTCTATGCGAAGATACGTGACAGATGTTCCAAGATGCTGGAAAACACCAACTATGACCGCATCTGGAAGGAACAGGGCATCTATATCGACATCTTCCCGATGGAAAGGCATCCGATAGGCTTGCACAAGTTCACGGAAAAGACAGTGGGACACATGTATAAGATTTGGCGCACCAGCACTGATGATGCCAAGAGCATCAAGCAGGTTCGCCGCATCTTCGACTTCAACGACAAGTTCCTCTTTCCCTGCTTACGCTTCATCTGTCGCTTGCTCCCCAACAAGGTGGTGACCAGCGGTATGGGCATCCCTTATCACAACCCTCGCTACGAAGAGGAGATATTCCCCTTGACCACCCACGAATTTGAAGGACACGAACTTCCAGTGCCAGGCAATGCTGATGCCCACCTCCGCCATATCTATGGCGATTACATGCAACTGCCCGATTTGAATAAGCTCGCACCACACATGGCAAAGCTGGAGATGTGGTGAAAGATTATTCATAATTAGGAATAAGGAATGAGGAAAAAAGAACGGGAGGTCAGCTTTGCCGACCTCCCGTCATTATGCTTGTATATATCTTTCGATTAGAAGCTTACGTAAGCACCGAAAGAGATGTTGTTAGCAAGACCAATGCTGAATTCGTTAGTCTTAGTGTCACCAACCTTACCGAAGTCGTAACCGAGCTTACCAACGTGTGCAACGAGGCTCACCTTGTCGCTAAGACCGTAAGCGATACCAGGCTTGAAACCAAGCTCCCAAGCGTTACCATTGTCTTCGATACCGCTGTAGTGGATGTACTTGTAAGCGAAACCACCGTCAACGAAGAAAGTGAAGTCACCAGACTTAACGAACTTGTAACGAACGTATGGGTTGAGGATGAAAGTGTTTCTGTTTGCATCAGCAAGAGCACCAATTGAATAGTCGTCCTTGTCGTTGAAGCTCAGATAAGCGTCACCGTTACCATTGAAGTGAGTGAAACCAATGCCTACAGCAATGTCAAACTTGTCGTTGAGAGTGTAACCAATTTCAGGGAGAAAGCTGAAATTAGCGCCAGTGCCCTGCTTGTTGCCGTCAAATGTAGTCTTACCTGCGCTGAAACCTACTTCACCGCCGACCCAAACTTGTGCGTTAGCTGAAAGAGATGCAACTGCTACGAGAGCAGCAAGAATCATTTTTTTCATAATTTTCTCATTTAATCAATTAGTTTTTCCTACTCTGTTAACAACGTCATTCTGAGGTTTTCGGATTCCCCTCGGATAGGATGACGGTGCAAAGATATGACCTTTTCATATACCTACCAACAATTTTTAACAAAAAACAACCTTAATGAACAACAATGGATACAAAAGGAACAAAACAAGGTCGTAAACTGTGGTTTTTCATCACATTATGTGCTAAAAACCATAAAATGGTGTATGGAGACTTCACGAAAGCGCTGATATGCCGTAAAAAGATACCCGTATTCGGAAAATGGTGGAAAAATTTGTTTTTTCTCTCACTTATTTATACCTTTGCATGCTTTTAACATTGAATTATGGGAGATAGCAACGATTATAAGTACTTAACGAAGATTGATTACCCGATTGACCTGCGGAAGTTGAAGGTGGAAGAATTGCCAGCTGTGTGTGAGGAGTTGAGGCGTGACATTATTGAGGAACTGGCAACGAATCCAGGGCATCTGGCTTCAAGCCTCGGGGCGGTGGAACTGACGGTGGCGTTGCATTATGTGTTTAACACCCCTTACGACCGAATTGTGTGGGACGTGGGACATCAGGCTTACGGGCACAAGATACTGACGGGAAGGCGAGACCGCTTTTGCACCAACCGAAAACTGAATGGGTTGAAACCCTTCCCCCATCCTGATGAGAGCGAATATGACACGTTCTGTTGCGGACATGCTAGCAATTCCATTTCTGCGGGGCTGGGCATGGCAGTGGCGGCTAAGATGAAGGGTGAGGACAGAAAGGTGGTGGCTGTGATTGGCGATGGTGCCATGAGTGGCGGCTTGGCTTTCGAGGGACTAAACAACACAGCTGGTACGCCCAATGATATGTTGATTGTGCTGAACGACAACAATATGTCGATTGACCGCAGTGTGGGTGGCATGCGAAAGTATCTCTTGCGGTTGACCACGAACACCACTTATAACAATATTCGATATAAGATTTCTAAGAAGCTGTTTGGCTGGGGCATCCTGAACGAGAAGCGTCGCAGGGGGCTCATCCGTTTGAGCAACAGCGTGAAGTCTGTGCTGGCTCGTCAGAAGAACATCTTCGAGGGTATGGACATCCGTTATTTCGGTCCTGCCGATGGAAACAATGTGGTGGAGCTGGTGCGCATCTTGCAGGTCATCAAGGACATGAAGGGACCTAAGTTGCTCTACATCCACACCACGAAGGGTTACGGCTATGCACCAGCCGAGGAGGATGCCACCATTTGGCATGCCCCGGGCAAGTTCGACCCCGACACGGGTGAGCGCATCAAGAGTGACAGCGGCAATCCGTGCCCCCCTAAGTTTCAGGAGGTGTTTGGCAAGACACTGCTGGAACTGGCACAGAGGAACGAGCGGATTGTGGGTGTGACTCCTGCCATGCCGACGGGCTGTTCGATGAACATCATGATGAATGCCATGCCCGACCGTGTGTTTGACGTGGGCATTGCGGAGGGACATGCGGTGACGTTCTCAGGTGGTATGGCTAAGGACGGGCTCCTGCCTTTCTGCAACATCTATTCGTCGTTCATGCAGCGTGCCTACGACAATATTATACATGATGCGGCTACGATGCGGCTGAACATGGTGCTGTGTCTGGATCGTGCGGGATTGGTGGGTGAGGATGGTTCCACGCATCACGGGGCTTTCGATTTGGCTTTCCTGCGTCCCATCCCGAACCTGACCATCGCGTCGCCTTACAACGAGATGGAATTGCGTCGGCTGATGTACACGGCTCAGTTGCCTGACAAGGGGGTGTTCGTCATCCGCTATCCTCGTGGCAGAGGCAACATGGTGGATTGGCAGTGTGAGCTGGAGGAGGTGCCTGTGGGCAAGGGACGCAAATTGAAAGAGGGTAAGGACATTGCCGTGCTGAGCATCGGTCCACTGGGTGTGGAGGCTGAGAAGGCAATTGCCATTGCAGAGTTGAAGTCGCTGAACACCAACCCGTCAGCACCGTTGAACATCGCACATTATGACATGCGCTTCCTGAAGCCGATTGACGAGGAGATTCTTCATGAGGTGGGCAAGAACTTCAAGAAGGTTGTGACGGTGGAGGATGGCGTGATAGCCGGTGGTCTGGGCAGTGCGGTGCTGGAGTTCTTTGCCGACCATGGTTATGAAGTAGAAGTGAAACGCATAGGCATCCCCAACCAATTCGTGATGCACGGCACTGTGGCTGAGTTGCGACGGATTTGTGGTATGGATGCGCAGAGCATAGCGGAGGTACTGATATGAAAATCGTGATTGCTGGTGCGGGTGCCGTGGGCACTCATTTGGCACGCATGTTGTCGAGCGACCGTCAGGATGTGGTGCTTATTGATGCAGACGAGGGAAAACTCTTTCGTCTGGGCAACGAATTGGACATCAAGACGCTGGTGCGTGAACCCTCGTCTATTCAGGGTCTGCAGGATGCAGAGGTGAACCGTGCGGATTTGTTCATTGCTGTGACTCCCAACGAGAGTGAGAATGTGGCATGTGCCGTGCTCGCCCGACAGTTGGGGGCGAAAAGGACGGTGGCTCGGGTGGACAACTACGAATACATGAAGCCCGAGAATCTGGAACTGTTCAGGAACATGGGCGTGGAGTCGCTGATTTATCCGGAACTGCTGGCTGCTGAGGACATCAAGGCGAGCGCACGGTACAGTTGGGTGCGTCAGATGTGGGAGTTCAACAATGGGGAGCTGCTGCTGCTGAGTGTGAAGATGCATGATGCCAACCCCATCGGCGAGAAGGAAATCAGCAATAAGGACAACCAGTTGGTGGGGCACACCCTGAAGGAGATAGGTATGGCGCATGGGCACAATTTCCATGTGGTGGCTATTAAGCGTGATGGCGAAACCATCAGCCCTTATGGCGATGAGAAGATTCTGCCGCGCGACCTCGTGTTTTTCATGACCACCAAGGAGAATCTGGCTGAGATTAGGCACTTGACGGGCAAGGATGACTATCCTGCCGTGAAGAACAGCCTCCTGATTGGCGGTGGAAAGCTTTCGGTGCGTGCCACTTGGAAATTGGCTACCATCCACGACAGCATCAAGCTGATTGAGCCTGACAGGAAACGGACGGAGGAACTGCAGTCGCTCGTGTCGCCCAAGACGATGATTCTGGAGGGGGAGGGCTACGACATGGACTTGCTGAATGATGAGGGCTATGGCAACATGGAGGCGCTTATTGCCCTGACCGATAATGACCAGCAGAACATCCTCGCCTGTGTGGCAGCCCGTCGTAGGGGCATCCGCAAGACGATTGCCCAGGTGGAGAATCTTGACTATTTCGACATGGCTGATGACCTTGACATCGGCACCATCATCAATAAGAAACTGATTGCTGCCAGCCACATCTACCGTATGCTTCTGAAGGGGGATGTGGACAATGTGAAGATGCTCACCATCGGCAATGCTGACGTGGCTGAGTTTGTGGTGAAGGCAGGTTCGAAGGTGACGAAACAGAAGGTGATGGACTTGCATTTCCCTTATGGCGTGAACATCGGTGGTATGTCGAGGGACGGAAAGTCCATGCTGGTGGGTGGCGGCACCCAACTGCAAGCGGATGACAAGGTGGTGGTGTTCTGTGTGGGCAACACGCTCAAGAAGTTGGATAAATTCTTTAAGTAATGCATAATTCACAATGCACAATGCATAATTAGGATGGTGAACTGGAAACTCATAGCGAAAATCATGGGGTTTCTCCTCTTTATCGAGGCGGGACTGATGATGCTGTGCCAGTTTGTCTGTTGGATATATGGAGAGGGTGTGAGGGCATTTTCTCCTGCCATTGCCCTTGCATTGTTGCTGGGTGTTGCGGGTGTGCTGCTCGGACGGCGTGCCGGCAAGAAGATGGGCAGAAAGGATGGATACATCGTGGTGTCTTTTGTGTGGACACTCTTCACCCTCATCGGCATGATACCCTTCCTGCTCGACGGGCATGTGCCTGATGTGGCAAGTGCCTTCTTTGAAACGATGTCGGGTTTCACTAGCACGGGTGCCACCATCATCGATGACCTTGATGCCATGCCTAAGGGCTTGCTTTTTTGGCGAAGCCTGACACAGTGGATTGGTGGTATCGGCATTGTGTTCTTCACCATTGCCATCTTGCCAGCCTTCGGTGTGGGTGAGGTGAAACTCTTTGCGGCAGAATCGACAGGACCGCTCCATGACAAGGTGCATCCACGCATCTCGGTGGCGGCTAAGTGGATTGGCGGTATCTATGTGATGCTGACCTTGCTTTGCATTCTCTCCCTGCTGCTCTGTGGAATGCCTGCCTTCGACGCCATCAACTATTCACTCTGCACCACAGCCACGGGAGGTTACGGCACCCATTCAGCCTTGTTGGGCGACTATTACCATTCACCTGCCATTGAGTATGTGCTTATTTTCTTCATGTTCGCTTCGGGCGTGAACTACACATTAATTTATTATACCATTCTCAAAGGCAAGGTGAGGAAGTTTTTCTCTGATGCCGAGCTGAAAGCCTATCTCATCATCGTGTTGGGGGCTTCACTGATATGCACCGTGGCACTGATGTGGAGCAACACCGTCAATGATTTGGAAGAGGCCTTTCGCCAAAGCCTGTTTACAGTCATTTCCATGCAAACCACCACGGGATTGGCAACGGTGGATTACACATTGTGGCCTGTCCAGTTGATGCCCGTCATCTTGTTTGTCATGTTTGCGGGAGCTTGCTCCGGAAGTACCTGCGGTGGGTTCAAATGTGTGCGTCTCAGCATCATCTATAGGGTGCTGAAGAATGAGTTCATCCACATTCTTCATCCTCGTGCTGTCACGCCAGTGCGGATGAACGGGAATATTGTTCCTTCCAAGGTTGTGCAGACACTTATGGGCTTTGTGGCTCTCTTTGTTTGTGCACTTTTCATGGGTGCATTCGTTTTGGCACTCAGTGGTGTCGACCCCAACGATGTACACCCCAATTTTGATTATTATGAGGCGTTTGGCATTGCCATGTCAAGCATCAGCAATGTGGGACCAGGCATGGGATATTATGGTCCTGTACATTCATGGGCGATTCTCAGTCCTGAAGCCAAGTATGTCTGCTCTTTCCTCATGCTTATCGGACGTCTGGAGATTTTTCCCATCATCATCCTTTTCACTCGTGGTTTCTGGACTTCGCGTTGAATAAAAAGCCGATGCATTCACGCAGAATTTTGGCGCCAAACAACCAAAGAGAACCGAGGTAGATGAGGGCGGCGAGGAGGATGCGGCAGAGAAGCAGCAATGGTTTGTTCTCTATCCAACATGTGGCAAAATAAGTGATGACCATTGTCGTGGCAGCAATGAGCAGGAAGGGGAGAATGTCCTTGAGTGCCGAGAGGAAGGGATAACGGATTTCCTGCTGGAGGAAACGGTGCCAGATGCCTGTCCAGAGAATGATGATGGCAACATAGGCTGTGACCATGAGCTCAATACTGTGAAATGAAAAGTGGAAGGCGAACAGTGAAAAATCCAAATTGTTCCCCAAGGTGGAAATCATGAGGATAGTGCCCAGGATGGCACAGCCTTGGGCAATCACATTCCACATATAAACATCAGACTTACCGCGTGAAATGATGAGGTTGTAGTAGAGGGTGGCGATGGGAAGGAAAGCACCACCGATGCAGAGGATTTGCATGAGGTGGGCGGAAGGCAACCACTTCTCCTTGATGAGCGTGACGATGAATTCGGGTGCCACAAGCGATAGCCCGAACATGAGAGGGAAGGAGATGAAGCAAGTGAAACGGAGCATTTTGGAGAAGGCGCGACGAAGCCTCTCAAGGTCGTCGCCCACTTCGACAAAGGTGGGTTGAGCCACTCCTTGCACCATGCCGGTGATGGTGTTGGCTCCCATGGTGTTCCACTTGTTGGCTTGGGTGTAAGTGCCTACCACTCCCTTGTCGTAAATCTTGCCGAGCACAACGGAGAAGATGTTGTTGTTGACCTGATTGATGATGCTGGTGATAAGCATCTTGCATGAGAATGGGAACATCTCACGGATGGGTGCGAAGGAAAACTGGAAGGACGGTTTCCATCTCGAGAAGACCCAACTGATGATGCTGACCATCAGATTGAACGTGATGGTCTGTGTGGCAAGTCCCCAGAACGCCATACCATTATATGCCATCACAATGCCGACAGTACCGGAGACGAGCAAGGAGATAATTGCCATGATGGCGAGTTCTTTCTGCTTGATTTGGCGGAACAGGATGGCACGTGGCACGATGCTGAACGAGGCGATGAAGAAACTGATGAAATAGTAGCGTGAGAGGTCTGTCAGGATGGGTTCATGGAAGAAGTGGGCGATGAAAGGTGCACAAAAGAAGAAGAGGATGTAGAGGATAAGACTGACGCAGATGTTGAACCAGAACACAGCATTATAATCGTGATGGGTGGCATCCCGTTTGTTGGTGAGTGCCGTAACGAAACCACTGTCTTGCAATGAGTTGGCAACGAGCGTGAAGATGGTGAGCATGCCAATCAAACCATAATCGGCTTGATCAAGCTTACGCGCCAACACGATGCCGAACACAGCGTTCAGCACCTGCATGGCCCCATTGTTCAAGGCTCCCCACATGAAACCACGAGCTGTCTTCGATTTCAGGTCAGTTGTAGGCATTGACAATTTGTCCGTTAAAGTTGATTCGGTAGCGGTAAAGTCCGCGACGTGTATTCAATTGTGCATTTTCAGGCACTTCGTATATGACGCCGTAATTGTTCAGGTCGTAGTTAACTCCACATTTGGCGCATTTGGCATGACCGTCGGCGGTGAGTGTCAACCGTCTGTCTGAACGGTCACAAATGGGACAGGCGAGGTCGTAGCAGAGGGCTTCGCCAAAGTTGTTGGTGCCTACGATGAGACCTCCCAATCCAAGCCCGAAATTATTGCTTAATTGGTCAACGGGATAATAGCCTTTGAGTCCAGTGCTGCTGACGAGTTCTATCTGGGTCTTGCCCTCCATGGTACGTTTCCGAATACTGGCAAACTGTCCGTAATTACCCATCACATTGAACAACACATCAGCCCTCAACACGTCGAAAGCACAATACACGTGTTCACGGTTGGAGAAGGTGCTGGTGGCGTCATCGCTGCATCCGTAAAGTGAGAGCAGCAGACAAAGAAGTACGGTGAATTTCTTCATGGTCAAAACCAAAGTAAGGGGTTGTTGATGATGTTGTTGATGCGTTCCATCTCTTCCTCGCTGAAAGTCAGGTTATTGAGCGTCTCCAGATTGTTCTCCAGCTGTGCCACCGATGAGGTGCCGATGATGCAGCTCGTCACACGCTCGTCTGCCAGCACCCATGCGAGTGCCATCTGTGCGATGCTCTGTCCGCGCTCCTCGGCAATGGCGGCGAGTTTCTTCACAGCCTCCACACGTTCGGGCGTCACTTGGCTCTGCTGCAGGAAACCAGTGCTCCGTGCTGCACGGCTGCCTTCGGGAATGCCATTGTTATACTTCCCTGTCAGCAACCCCTGTGCAAGGGGTGAAAAACAGATGATGCCACTGCCGTTGTCGGCGGCTATCTGGAAGTTGTTCATCTTGGCTTTCGGGTCGAACATCGAACAACGGTATTGACTCAGCAGGCAAGGCACATGCGCCTCCTTCAAGATGTCGTAGCACCTTTGCTGCAACTCTGGCGGATATTTCGAGATGCCCACATAGAGCGCCTTTCCCTGCCGCACCAAGTCAATGAGAGCCTGCATCGTCTCCTCGATGGGTGTCACCCCGTCGTAGCGGTGACTATAGAAGATGTCGAAATATTCCAGTCCTGTCCGCTTCAAACTCTGGTCGCACGAGGCAATCAGGTTCTTTCGGCTGCTTCCCGTGCCATACACGCCTGACCACATGTCGTGCCCTGCCTTTGACGAGATGAACATCTCATCGCGATGACTTGCCAGCTGGTTCTTCAGAATCCTTCCGAAGTTCGTCTCTGCCGACCCAGGCACAGGCCCATAGTTGTTTGCCAAATCAAAATGACAGATGCCCGCATCGAACGCCCTCACCACCATCTGGGTGGCTACAGAGAAGTCATCCACGCTGCCAAAGTTGTGCCACAAGCCGAGACTCAGCACAGGGAGTTGCACTCCTGAATGTCCGCTGTATCTGTAAATCATATTCTTCTATTTGCTTTTTTCATCTGATGATGGTTTTTTATTCGTTGGCGGAAGAACCTCTATTTCGCTACTTTCGAGGGGTTTGATGTAGTCGGAGGCACGTTCAGATGAAACGACTGAACGACCGAGACGACGTTCCATGGTG
>JAEEGL016286075.1_pt1 | contig 12630 bp, 8 predicted proteins | sample 9134231 | NCBI WGS metagenome assembly JAEEGL01 (sample SAMN16246548, study PRJNA631951) | gut metagenome | biome: gut microbiome; feature: rumen; material: fiber-attached | host: Bos | place: Iran: Karaj | collected 2018-10
AGGAGGTCATCAACGTCATCTGCCACTTCCGCGGCAACATCGTCGGCGGCAAGCGCATCATGAAACTCATGGGCCTCGACCTGGGACGCAACCGCACGCCCTTCCGCAACATCACCGACGAGGAGGAGCAGCAACTGCGCCGCGAGCTCGAAGCCATCGCCTTCTTCGGCCACTGCAACCAGTAGCAGCCGACACACTTTGCAGACGTGTCCCAAAGGCAACGGCTGCGCGAAACGAAAACGGATATAATATGCACGAAAACGGATTTAGGTCGCTCTAAATCCGTTTTCGTCTTTTCAAACCGGGCGGTCCGGCCGGCTTTCCCGGGCCGGAGCCAGTCTATTTCCTCCGTCTGAGCCAGTGACGCTCGATGTCCTCAAGCGAGCGGCCGGCAGTCTCGGGTATGTAGCGCCACATGATAAACAGATACGGCAGACACATCACGGCGAAGATGACAAACGTGCCCGTGGGGGTAGCGTTAGCCAGCAGCCACGGGGTGAGCTGGCTCACCAGATAGGTGCCTATCCACAGGGCAAAGCCGGCTATCGACATGGCCAGGCCACGCACCCGGGTGGGATACATCTCGCTGAGCAGCACCCACACCACGGCACTGATGCTGACGGCGGTGAAGAACACGTAGAGCAGGAAGAACACCAGCATGACCAGACTCGACCAGTGCCACGACTCGCCGAAGGAGAAATAGACGGCAATGAGCAGCAGCGACACTATCATGCCGCTCACACCGTAGTAAACCAGCTGCTTGCGCCCCACGCGGTCGATGATGAGCAGAGCCAGCACGGTGGTAAGCATATTGACCATGCCCACCAGCACCTGGTAGAACAGCGAGTCGCCGCTCGACAGACCGGCATCCTCGAAAATCTTGGGGCCATAGTAAAGCACGGCATTCACTCCCATGAACTGTCCCAGAATGGCAATGCACACCCCAGCCACCAGAGCTGTGCGGATGCCCCGGCTGAAGAGGTAGCCCACGTCGCTCTTTTCCTTATTCTGCAGCGTAGCGGCCACTTCGTCCACCTGACGGGCAGCATCTTCCTGGCGACGGTAGATGCGGCCAAAGATGGACTTGGCGCGCCTGTCCTGACCGCGGACGATGAGCCAGCGCGGACTTTCGGGCAAAAGAAAGATGACGATGAAGAACAGCAGGGCGGGCACAGTCTCCAGTCCCAGCATGCCGCGGTACACTTCATCGACCAGCACCTTGTGCCACAGCCCCTGCCCTGCGACCACACCCTGCGACCACTGGAGGAGCAGGTAGTTGGCCAAGTAGGCAGCCACGAAACCGATGGTGATGGCCAGTTGGTAGGTGGAGACCAGACGCCCGCGGAACTGGGTGATGGCAATCTCACTGATGTACATGGGACAGACGATGCTGGCCACTCCGATGCCCACACCGCCAATGATGCGGTAAACGACGAGCTGGTCAAACGTGTTGCACAGGGCACAGCCTACGGCCGAAAGGGTAAACAGCGTGGCGGCCACAATCATGGCCGGTTTACGGCCCAAGCGGTCGCTCAGCGTGCCGGCCACGGCCACACCCGCAATGGAACCCACCAGGGCGCAGCCCACGTACCACCCCTGCTGCAACACGTCGAGGTGGTAGAGACGGGTCACCTGACCGATGGTGCCGCTGATGACTGCCGTGTCGTAACCGAAGAGAAATCCGCCGCCGGCAGCGACCAGTGCCAAAAACAGCACATAGCCGAAACGATAGTCTTTCATCATGGTGCCTCGTTTAACTGAAGAACCGGGTAAAGGCACGCACACAGTATTCATGGTCGGCCACGCTGCCGGTTTCACGGCAAGAGTGCATGGCCAGTATGGCATTGCCCATATCGACACCCCGCAGGGGGATGGACGAAGCCAGAATGTTGCCCAGCGTGCTGCCGCCGGCCACGTCGCTGTGGTTCACAAAGCGCTGGCAGGGGACACCGGCTTCGCGGCACACCTCGGCAAAGACGGCGGCCGAGACGGCGTCGCTGGCATACTTCTGGGCGGCATTGAACTTGATGACCGGTCCGCCGCCGAGAACGGGATGATTGGTGAGGTCGTACTTTTCCGGGTAGTTGGGATGCCAGGCATGGGCGTTGTCGGCCGACACCATGAAGGCACGCTCCACGGCCTGGTAGAAAGCCTCCTCGGTGCCGCTCTGCGACAGGGCGATGCGCTTGAGCAGCGAGGCCAGGAAGGGGCTGCCGGCGCCTTGCTTGGTCTGCGAACCCGTTTCTTCGTTGTCGAAGATGGCCAGCACCTGGGTGGTATCGCCCGATGGGGCGGCCAACAGGGCTTCCAGTCCGGCGTAGCACATGGAAAGGTCGTCGAGGCGGCCGGAAGAGATAAACTCGTCGTGCACGCCGAAAGTGCAGGCCGGCGTGGCATCGGCCAGATAGAGGTCAAAGTCGAGCACATCGGCAGGCTTCACATCGAGTTCGCCGCAGATGACGTTCATCAGCAGGTTTCCCTTCTCCAGTTCATCGGAGATGATGCCCAGCAGGGGGAGCATATCCTTTTGCTTGCTCAGTTTCACGCCGTCGTTGACCTGACGGTTGAAGTGGATGGCGAGATTGCTGATTTGCAGCAGCGGCCGCTTCACATGGAGCAGCAGGGTGCGGGGCGACAGGGCGTCGTCGCCCTTGACGATGACACGCCCCGCCAGCGTGAGGGGCCGGTCGAACCATGTGGACATGATGGGGCCGCCATAGACTTCGGTATTGAGTTTCACCAGTCCGCCCTCACACGCGATTTCGGCATTGGGCTTGATGCGGAACGTGGGCGAGTCGCAGTGGGCGCAAATCATACGGAACCCAGCCTCGGCCATAGGCTTGCGGCCCAGACGGAAGGCATAGACGGAGGAGTCGTTTTTAGTTACAAAAAACTGGTCACCGGCCTTCACCTTGCCCAACGGTTCGCAAGGGTCGAGACGGCGGAAACCCGCCTGCGACAGCGCATCGGAAAGTTGCTTCGCGGCCAGAAAGTTCACGGGCGAAGCATCGAGAAATTTCAGTAATCGGTCTATCATTACGTTTCTATTAATAATATGTGTTGATTTCAGCCGTACAGGCTTGATGTTACAAAGTTAAGGATTCTTCGCCGTTCGACAGCCTGCTGACAGAAAAAAATCAAAGGCGGCGCTTCGGAAAAACGAAACGGCGCCTCGAAATTTTGAGGCGCCGTTTCTGATTTGCCTTATCCTCCAACCAATGACAAACGAATGCTCTTTTATCAGGAGCAGATGACAGAATGGCGGTGAAATGAGGCTGTTGTCAAAAAAAAACGTATATTTGCAACCGGAAAACCTAAAAAATCCTGCAGATGAAAAGAGTCAGACACCTTCTTTTAGTGGCATTCTTATGCACGGCATGGGGTCATGCGCCCGCACAGCAGATGTACCCCTTCCAAAACCCTGAACTGTCATTCGACCAACGGGCCGACGACCTGCTCGGCCGTCTCACGCTCGAAGAAAAAGCCAGCCTGATGCAACACGCGTCGCCGGCCATAGAACGGCTCGGCATCCCGCAGTTCAACTGGTGGAGCGAAGCCCTCCACGGTGTCGCACGCAACGGCGTGGCCACCGTGTTCCCCATCACCATGGGCATGGCGTCTTCTTTCAACACACAGTTGCTCTACGAGGTCTTCAACGCCGTAAGCGATGAGGCCCGCGCCAAAAACAACGAGGCCCGACGTCACAACCGTTGCCGGCAATACGAAGGGCTTTCCTTCTGGACGCCCAACATCAATATCTTCCGCGACCCACGGTGGGGACGCGGCCAGGAAACTTACGGCGAAGACCCGTTCCTTACCGCCCAAATGGGCTCGGCTGTCGTGCACGGACTGCAAGGCACCAAACCCGGAGAGGCCAACAAAAGCCCTTATTACAAACTCTACGCCTGTGCCAAGCACTTCGCCGTGCACAGCGGTCCGGAATGGAACCGCCATACCTTCAACGTCGAAGACCTGTCACTGCGCGACCTTTTTGAGACCTACCTGCCTGCTTTCAAGGCTCTCGTCCAAGAAGCCGGCGTCAAAGAAATCATGTGCGCCTATCAGCGCTTCGACGGACAACCTTGCTGCGGCAGCAACCAACTGCTGCAACAGATTCTCCGCCAGGAATGGGGCTTCAAGGGTATGGTCACCAGCGACTGCTGGGCTGTCAGCGACTTCTGGAAACCCGGTTACCACGGATTCAGCGACACGCGCGAAGCGGCGGTGGCCCATGCCGTGCGCACCGGCACCGACTTGGAGTGCGGACAAGACTACGCATCGTTGCCCGAGGCCGTACGCCAGGGCAAGGTGTCAGAAGCCGACATCGACGTGAGCTTGCGCCGCCTGCTCCGGGCCCGCTTCGAGCTCGGTGACTTCGACTCTGACGAACGGGTGCCTTGGCGCCACTTGTCTCTGAGCACCATTGCCTCGCCGGAGCACAAACAGCTGGCCCTCCAGATGGCCCGGCAGAGCATCGTGCTGCTCCAAAACCGCAACGGCGTCTTGCCCCTCAGCCGCGACCAGAAGATTGCCGTCGTGGGTCCTAACGCCAACGATGCCGAAATGCTGTGGGGCAACTACAACGGATTCCCCTCCGTGCCCCGTACACTGCTTGACGGTCTCCGGGACAAATGCCCTGAAATCATGTGGCTGCAAGGCTGCACCCACACCGGGCGTACGGCCGACGACCGTGCCATTGTGGCTGCCGTGGCCGATGCCGACGCGGTGATTTTCATCGGGGGCATCTCTCCGCGGCTTGAAGGCGAGGAGATGAAAGTCAACGTCAAAGGGTTCAAAGGGGGCGACCGCACGTCCATCGAACTGCCCCAGGTCCAGCGCGACATTCTGGCAGCCCTGCACCGTGCCGGCAAACGCGTAATCTACGTCAACTGCTCGGGCAGCGCTGTGGCTCTGGAACCGGAAAGCCAGAATGCCGACGCCATCGTGCAGGCATGGTATGGCGGCGAGGCCGGCCCGCAAGCCCTGGCCGATGTGCTCTTCGGTGACTACAATCCCAGCGGCAAACTGCCTGTCACCTTCTACCGCAACACCGGACAACTGCCCGACTATGAGGACTACGCCATGAAAGGACGCACCTACCGCTATTTTACCGGCTCACCCCTCTATGCTTTCGGCTACGGACTGAGCTACACCACGTTCGAGTGTTCCAATCCCGTGTTCAAACGCAACCGCATCACCGTCAACGTGAAGAACACCGGCACACGCGACGGTGACGAAATCGTACAGGTTTATCTGCGCCGCCCCGCCGACGTCAACGGTCCCGCCAAGTCGCTCCGCGGCTTCCAGCGCGTCCACCTGAAGGCCGGAGAGCAGGCCACCGTCACCATCGCCATGCCGCGCGACCGCTTTGAGACGTGGGACGAAGCGAGCAACACCATGCGCGTCGTGCCCGGCCAGTTCCAACTCATGGTCGGCAGCAGCAGCCGCGACACCGACCTGCACACTATTGACGTAAAAATAAAATAAAACCTACGGTGCTCACCGGCCTGCCAACACCAAAGCGGCGCCTCAACATTTTGAGGCGCCGCTTCGTTTTTCCGAAACGGCGCCCCGGCTCAACGAGCGCGGAAGAGGCGAAACCGAAAACGGAGTCGGGCGACACGAAAACGGAGTTAGACAAAACGAAAACGGAGTTAGTTCTGCCGGCCTGCCGGCCCAGCGGTCGTAATAATTATTAAAAAACAGGCGGGCATGACGTCGGAATGTAAGGAAATGAGTAACTTTGCCCAGCTAAAAGAAAGGCGGAAACTATAAACTACAAAATCCATACAGAAAATGAAACAATTTTTACTCTCCGTGCTCACCGGCCTGCTGTGCTTCTCAGCCAGTGCCACAGCACAAACCTACCGCGACGTGACCGACACCATAGACGGCGGCCACTGCTGGTTCATGCTCAACGACGAGCCCTTCAACGACAGGGACGGTGCCATCAAGAAGACGGGCAGCCTCACCACATGGCCCACCAACTACCGCGCCGTCATTTGCTACTATGCCCACATACCCAAAGGCACCTTCCGCGCCGACATGCAGATGAAAACCCGCAGCTCGCGCACGGCCGCCCTCAACATCCTGCTCCGCGACCGCATCACGGGCGACACCCTGTGCGTCAACACCGCCCAGGCCCTGGAGAAAGGCACGACCAATGTCATTGAAATCATTCCCGCCACCAACATCGCCAAAGACGGCTGGTATGAAATCCAGGTGAGCAGCCGCAACGGCAGCACCACCGTGCAGAGCATCGACTACCTGCTCTTCCAGCGCACCGCCTCGGCCAAAATAGTCACCAACGACAACTTCATGGCCCCCAGCGTTCACCTGTGGTACAACACCAACAACTCCGCCGCAGGCTGCCCCAGCGGCGAATCGTTCGACGCCGTCTACATGGAAGGCATGGTGCCCGCCGACAAACAAGTGCTCAGCACCTACGCCATGACCGTGGGCGCCTCCGGCTGGTACATGGGCCAGCAGATGCCCCAGCGCTTCGACGGCGACTACACCCACATATGGCACACCATCCGTTTCTCGGCCTGGGACAACGGTAACACCGACGAAGACAAGAACCTGCCCGACTACCTGCGCTCTGGCTCGCTCGACAAAGGCAGCAACATGAAGATAGACCGCTTCGGCGGCGAAGGCACAGGCACCACGGCCTTCTCCACCGACAACCACTGGTGGAAAGCCGACGAATGGGTGCAATACATCGTCACCAGCCAGCCCGAAGACATCTACGTGGCCATCAACGACGGCAAGGACACCCTCATCTACAGCAACACCCTGCTCTCGGCCTGGTATAAACCCGCCAGCGACACCGAATGGCACTACATCGCCACCCACCGCATGAGCGGACGCAACTATAACCTGGGCACCAGCGGCCTCTACTCGTTCCTGGAGAACTGGAACGGCTGGGGAGGCAACGTGCAACGCCGCGCCTACTACCGCCGCGGCTGCCTCCACTCCATGGCCAGCGGCAAATGGTATAACTTCAACTCCGCAGGCTACGGAAACACCCAGGCCACCGGCGCACGCTATTCCCGAAGCGACTTCGGACACGGCATGACGGAAGCCTACGACGACGCCTTCTATCTGGAAACCGGCGGATTCGGACGGCTCAAAAACGACAGTGCTTCCACCTATCCCTTGATGACCGACTACACCTGCGTGGACACCATCGACCTTGACGCCCTGCGCGACCGCGTCAACCAAGCCATCATCAAGGACAAGGGAACTGAAATCACAACTCTCTCAGGACAGCTCAAAAACATCGAGGAGATGAAGGACTTCGCCGAACTGCTGCTCAGCCAGGCCAACAAGTTCAACGGCTATGCCGCCGCCGACCTCGAAAACCTCAGGACCGTGTTCGACAACGGCAACGTGACCGACAAAACCGCGCTGAAGAACGCCATCACCGCCCTCGGCCACAGCGCCATGCCGCTGAAGTACTTTGCCCTGCAAAAGAAGGACCACATCAGCTCATTCCACGCTTACCAGTTACGCACCCGAACCAACTCGCTTGCCTTGGGCGTAGGACAGCAGGACGGCAAGGAGACCATCATCGTGCCCGAAGCCAACGGCGAGAGCGTCGACGTGACCGACCCCTACCGCAACTGGATGATTCTGCGCATGGAACTGACTGGAAAGTACTATCTCTACAACATCGGTGCCAAGAAATACCTTGACCTCAACAATACCTCCATGCTCAGCGAAAGCCCCGTGGAAGTGACCGTCAACCTGTCAAACAAGAACTTCACGTTCAAGCAGGGTAACCTCTACCTGTCGGTCAACAACGGCATTGTAGAGCCGGCCGCTTCGTCGTCGGCCAAGTGCAACTTCGAGGTGTGCGACAACTTCTACATGAAGCCCGTCAACAGCGAAGGCATGGCACTGCTCGAAAACATTGAGAAATTCCAAAGCATCAACAAGACCCTCAGCAATCTCGGCAAACAGCTGAGCATCGAAGAGGGCATCGTGGGCAGCATCGTCGACCCTGACGAACGGGCCAAGGCTGAAGAGCTGTCGAATACCGAAACGTCTGACCTCACCATGCCCGAAGTGGAAGAACTGCTCCAAAGGGTTGAGGCCATCAACTACCTGAAGTTTGAACCGGCCACCACGGCCTACCGCCTGCGCACACTCAACACCACGCTGGTAAACAAACCTTTCATGACCATCGGCACCGGCGGTCTGGTGAGCGTCAAGGCTGAAGACAATTCTCCCGCCCAGGTATGGACCTTCGCCCCCTCCGGCTCGGGCTACATCATCCAGTCGCAGGGCAACGCCTTCAGCACGCTTCCCAAGAACAACTCCGTTGCCGTTGCCACCGTGGAGAAGAGCGAGGGCATGACCAATTATGTTGAAAACCGCGATAACTTCAAGTTTGCCATCGTGGGCTCTCCCAATGGCACCTACGGCATTGCCGGAAGCAACTTGACCAACCTGCGCACGGCCACCACGGCCAACGCTTCGGGCCTGTGGTATCTGGAGGCCGTGAAGACCATCACCGTCACCACCGACGGCAGCGGCGTGGCTCCGCTCTGCGCTGACTTCGGTGTAGTGCTGCCCAGCGGCCTTGAAGCCTACACGGCCATCGGCATCACCAACGAAGGCGTTGTCGGACTCACCAAAGTGGAATCCCAGTTCATTCCTGCCGGCTCGCCTGTCATCCTCAAGGGTGACAAGAACACGGCCTACGAGCTCACCATCGACCTCACCGCAACGGGTGCTCCCGTCGAGAACAATGTATTCGCCGGCAACCTGCTGCCCCTAAAAGATATGGAAGAAGGCGGCGCTTACATTGTGAAGGCCCTCGACGACAACACCGCCGCCATGCAGCCTTGCCCCGAATCGGGCGTGCCCGCCAACCAAGTGTATATCCTCAAGGGCGAAAACGTGCCTGACGTAGATCACCTCACGTTCGACTTCAACGGAGCCGAAGGCATCAAGGGCGTTACCAGCGACACGGCCGCCGGCGTGCGCTACGACCTGCAGGGACGCCGCGCCGCAGAAAACGCCCAGGGCATCCTGGTCGAAAAAGGCAAGAAAGTGAAAAAATAAAGGGAACACCCCTCCCCGAACGCACAAAACGCAGTTGGAAAAAACCAACTGCGTTTTCCTTTTTTCTATATCGGCTTTCGTTTGACAGAAGCGAACCTCTGCCTTTGCGACCGTTTATTTGCAACTTTACAGAAGTTTCTCCCACTCGGCAGAGCACGAACATGAAAACTTCGTTCTCTTTTTCGTGCTCTGCGCTCGTTTATTCGTAACTTTGCAAAAAGATAACTCTGTTCATGGAACGCACTTTCAAAGACCGCTTGGCCGAGAGCCTGGTGCCGCTGGTTGTGGCACTGGCCTGTGCCGCCGCCGCATGGAGCGCCGGCCCCATGGCCGACCCGTGGCACTGGGGCGGACTGGCCGCCACGGTGGCCGTGGCCTATGCCATCCACAAGGTGTGCTCGGTCAACAGCGTCATACCCCTGCGCACCTGGATGACCGCCGCCGTGCTGTTGCTCTTGGCCGCCATGTGTACCTTCGCCCACCGCGGCGATGTCACGCTGGGCGGCGCCCTGTGTTATGCCGTGTCGCTCCACTTCCTCTTCCAGAGCTACCAGCAATACTACGCCGAGCGCTGGGTGTTCCAGGCTTTCCTTTTCCTGGGGCTCGCATGCCTCACGTTGCCGCCGCTCTATCTGCTGGCCCCGCTCTACCTGCTCTCCATGTTCGTGCAACTGGGCTCGCTCACGCTGCGGAGCCTGCTGGCCGCCATGTTCGGGCTGTTCATCCCGTTGGAATTCTACGCCGGGGTGCTGCTGCTCACGGGCAACACGGAACCGCTGCTCCTGCTGTGGCAGCAACTCACCGCCTTCGCCCCCACGGCCATCGCGGAATGGCCCCTGCAGCCCGCCGTGAGTTTTCTGCTCGTGGCCCTGCTCTTTTCGGTGGCAGCCATCCACTACGCCTATACCAATTATAACGACAAGATTCGCCCGCGCATGTTCAACTACGTGCTCATCTCACAAAGCGCCCTGCTGCTGGCCCTGCTGCTGCTGCAACCCCACCACTATGTCCGGCTCACACCCTTCATCCTGGTGGCCGTGTCGCCCGTGGTGGCGCGCTATTTTGCCTTGGGCCGCGGACGCTGGGCGCTGTTCTTCTTCCTGCTCGGCACCCTGCTGCTGATGGGCGCCACCGTGTTCAACCTATGGAGCCAGTCGTTGAATTTCTTGTAAACTACGGCTACGGCGGCATGCTGGTGGCGGCGTTTCTGGGAGGCAGCTTCGTGCCGTTCACCTCCGAAGCCGTGCTGACGGCGCTCTACCTCACTGGGCTCGACATTTGGCAACTGGTCATCTGCGCCTCCATAGGCAACTCGCTGGGCGGCATGTTCAACTACGGCGTGGGGCTCTTGGGCAGCGACACGTGGATATACCGGCTGTTCCACCTGCGCCAGGACCGGCTGGAAAGGGCCAAGAAGCAAATCCGCCGGCACGGAGCGTGGATGGGCCTGCTGGCCTGGTTGCCCTTTCTGGGCAGCGTCATCACCATTGCCCTGGGCCTGTTGCGCGTCAGCCTGTGGCGCTCCGCCCTGACCGTCACGCTGGGCAAGGTGGCACGCTACATCCTGCTGGCTTTCCTCTTACAAGGCATATAAATATTGCATCATGAAACCTATAAACATACTTCTTAGCCTGCTTCTGCTGCTGACGATGGTCTCGTGCGGCGACAGCCGCCCCGCGTCGGGCCGGCCGTGCGTAGTGGTGAGCATCGAGCCCTTGCGCTACTTCACGCAGCAGATAGCCGGCGACCGCATGGAGGTGGTGAGCCTGGTGCCCGAGGGCATGAGCCCCGAGATGTACGAGCCCACCCCGCAGCAAATGGTCATGCTCAGCAACGCCAAAGCCTACTTCAAGGTGGGCCAGCTCGGTTTTGAGACCACCTGGCTGCCCAAGGTCGGCGAGAACGTGCCCGGCCTGCCCGTCATCGACACCTCGCAGGACCTCTCCGCCCTCGACATGCGCTCCTCGGCCTTCGATCCCCACACATGGACTTCGCCGCGCCTGGCCGCCACCATCTGCCGTACCATCTGCGACGCCCTCTGCGCCATAGACACGGCCGGCGCCACCGCCTACCGCCTGCGGCTCGACACCCTCACACGGCGCATCGCCGACGTGGAGATGCAGATACACGAAGAGTTGAAAGACTTGGCCTGCCGCACGTTTGTCATCGCCCACCCCGCCCTCACCGAGTTTGCCGCCGACTTCGGCCTGAAGCAGCTCAGCATCGAAAAGGACGGCAAGGAGCCCGGCGCCCAGTGGATGCAGTCGCTCGTGGCGCAGTGCCGGCAGGACAGTGTCAGGGTCATCCTGGTGCAGCCGGAGTTCAGCCCCGCCATGGCCCGCACCCTGGCCGGCGAGACGGGGGCCGCCATTGTCTCCGTCAATCCCCTCAGCTACGATTGGGAAAACGAGATGTTACACATTGCCAAAGCTCTGAAAAATGGAAAATAGCCCCATCATCACCCTCGACCACGTGAGCGCGGCCTACGACGGCCTGACGGTGCTCGACGACGCCACCCTGCAGGTGACGGCCAACGATTTTCTGGGCATCATCGGCCCCAACGGCGGCGGCAAGACCACGCTGGTAAAGGTCATCCTGGGCCTGATTGCCCCCGCGGCGGGAACGGTAAGGTTCTGGCGCGACGGCCGGCCCTGCGACGCTCTGCGCACGGGCTATCTGCCGCAGTACAGCACCTTCGACGCCAAGTTTCCCATCACCGTGCGCGACGTGGTGCTCTCCGGCCTCCACAGCCGGCGCCGCGTGTGGCACCGCTTCAGCGCCGCCGACCGGCAGAAGGCCGACCGCGCCCTGGCTCTCATGGAACTCACCGGCTACAGCGGACGCCCCATCGGCGAACTCAGCGGCGGACAGCGTCAGCGCGTGCTCGTGGCACGGGCTCTGGTGTGCGACCCCGAGGTGCTCATTCTCGACGAACCCGCCACATACATTGACCAAAAGCACCAGGAGCGCCTTTACCAGCTTCTGGGCGAGGTCAACCGCCACTGTGCCGTCATTCTGGTGAGCCACGATGTGGGAACGGTGGTGCGCAATGTCAAAAACATCGCCTGCGTCAACCGCCACGTCCACTACCACGCCGCCAGCGAGGTCACCGGCGAGATGCTCGGCGAAGCCTTCGGCTGTCCCTTCGAGATGGTGGCCCATGGCCACGTGCCCCACCGCATCCTGAGCGACCACGCCGAAGGGTGAGACGCTTGGGCGGCGCCAAAACGGCGTTGGAACGAACGAAAACGGAGTTAGACTGTTCTAACTCCGTTTTCCTTTTCAATCGGCGGCGATGCGGCTGCGCGGATGGTGGTCCAGAATTTCCTGGCGCAGACGGCTGCGGTCGATGTGGGTATAGATTTCGGTCGTGGCGATGCTTTCGTGGCCCAGCATGGCCTGGATGGCGCGCAGGTCGGCCCCGCCCTCCAGCAGATGGGTGGCAAAGGAGTGGCGCAGCGTGTGGGGGCTGATGTTCTTCCGGATGCCGGCCACGACGGCCAGTTCCTTTATGAGATGGAACACCATGATGCGCCCGATGTTCTTGATGCTGCGCCT
>JAEEGL016593508.1_pt1 | contig 12630 bp, 14 predicted proteins | sample 9134231 | NCBI WGS metagenome assembly JAEEGL01 (sample SAMN16246548, study PRJNA631951) | gut metagenome | biome: gut microbiome; feature: rumen; material: fiber-attached | host: Bos | place: Iran: Karaj | collected 2018-10
AAGGCGCTGGCTTGGAAAGGAAAATAGCTTCAGGAAAGGATGGTCGCCTTCTCGCGGTTGAGCCAGACTTCCTGGCCGAGGGCGTTGACTACCGCGACGTACCTGCGGCCGTCGCGGCACTCCGTGCCGGAAACGCGATATCGCACATCCGGGATGAGCGAGTAGATCTTCGCGACATCGGCGCCGAAGACCGCGTGGATTTCGCCGGCCGGCCCGGCGGAATCCTTCGTGATCCCGTCAACCGGCCCGGCGGTCCCGGCCATCTTCACCGCGAACCGCTGCCAGCGGTTGAAGGGCATCGCCAGCGCCGGCCTTCCTTCGGCATACTTGACCACGCCGTAGGTCGAAATGCCGTAGCATTTTCTGCATCCGGCGGGGAATACCGCGGTCGACAGCCACGGCAGACCGGCGAGGACGGCGGTCTCCTTGCCGGAAATCCCGACGATCAGCGGATCGCCGTCGTCGGTTTCGCGGTAGGACAGGTCGGCCACGAAAATCCTCGCGACGGCGGCCTTCACCGCGCGCATGCAGGCTTTCAGCGCCGGCTCCCACGCGGCCTTGCTGGTATGGCTGGCGTCGCTGAACCACCGCGCGCCCCTGAAGGTCATGGTCACGCTGTCATACATGCACCGGAGGCCGTTGAGGATGTCCAGCAGTTCCTCGGTGGAGAAAGCCCTGACGAATCCGTCGTGGCTCAGCTCCGGCTCCGGCAGGTAGACGTCCGTCTTCCGCATGCGCCTGAGCAGCGACTCGCCGGCGCTGCCCGGCTCGGGCATCGCCTTCGGGCAGACGCCCAGGTACGAACCTTCCTCCTGGGCATGCGGCCTGGCGTATTCGCAGCAGAAGTATTCCTCCCCCCTTTCGTCGATGAAGGTCATCGCGAACACCGGCTCGCTTTCAGGGCCGAAAAACGCCGGCGACGCCCCGAGCGACCGCAGGATGCTCTCTGACGGGATTCCGATGGAGATGGTTTTGAGCATGGCTGATGGATGATGGAAATGGATGGCTGATGGATGATGGAAATGGACGGATCGCGTGGCGGCCGGCGGATCGGCGGCGTGGCGGGCGCCTTCGCGGGATCGGCGGGGCGTTCGCCGGATTGGAATCCGGCGGGCCCGCCGTCACCCGACGACGATGGCCTTCTCGCTGGAGAGCCAGACCTCCTCCCCCCTGACATTGACGAACTTCAGGTACTGGACGCCGTTCTGGCATTCCGACTCCGCGATCTCGTATGGCGTGTCCGGCCGCAGCCCGAATACGGCGGCGACATCCGGATTGAAGAACGCCCTCGCCCTCGCGATGTCGACGGGCGGCGCCGGCGCTTCCGGCTCGGCCACGCGGAACCACTGGCACGGATCGAATTTCGCGGCGAAGACCGGCGTGTCCTTTTCGTAGGCGACCATGCCGAAACCGCCGATGCCGTATGCCCTGTCGGATCCGAACACGTGCTTGACGTTGCGCTGCCAGGAGCGCGCGTCCGGTTCCTCGACCATGTCCGCCTTCAGCGTGAAAAGCGCGACGGAATCGAGATTGCTGTCCATCACGCGCCGGTCGATGACGGACTTGGCGGCCGCGACAAGCCGGGAGATCGTCTGGTAGAAGACGTAGTCCCAGATCTTCTTGGGCGAACCGCAGTGCTTGGTGAACTGGAGCTTCGCCGACGCGGTGGCGTACTGTGCGCTGTAGAACCACGCCAGCGCATTGACCATGTTCAGGATCTCCTCCAGGGAGAAGCGCCGGACGATTTCCTTCCGCTCCGCCATGATTTCGGAGTAGCTCCTCCTGCCGGAGATCCAGATGCGCATCTCCCGTCGGGATTCGTCCGGGGAATACTCCTTCCGGACAATCCGCTTCCAGGAAAGCGGTCTCTGCATTGCGACATCGTCGGTGTCGTCGCGGCCGAGCTCGATGTCCATGTATTCGCTGCCCTCATCGTCGATGAGCTTGATGGACACGGCGAAGCGCTTCCCGTCAGAGGGCTTCGGGATTCCGATGGCGAAGGAGTCTAGCATGGTTTCGTAAATGGTTTCTTGGTTGCGATGAAAGTGTCGTGACGAAGACGGCGCGGCCGCCGGCGGTGAACGAAGGCTCTCCCCCCTTGTACTGTCACTATACCGAGGATTTCGGGGATTGCAGCGGCGGTCGAATGATTCTTCGCGGCGGAAGCCCCCTCCCTCCTCCTGCCGGAGGGACCGCTATCCCGTGATGGTGGATGTCGCCTTCTCGCGGTTGATCCAGATCTCCTCGCCGTTGTCGTTGACGACCTTGAGGTATTCCCGGCCGTTCTGGGACTCGGATCCGACCACCTCGTAGATTGCCTGCCGGATCATCCCGTATGCGCCGGCGACCGTCTCCGGAACCGCGACGCCGAGGATTTTCCCGGCCTGCGTGCAGACGGGGGCCACGCCGGCGTCCTCCGCCACGGGACGGAAGAACTCGCTGCGCTCCGCGAGGCAGAACAGATAGTCGACTTCGCCAGTCATCCGGTCGCGGTGCTCCACGAAGCCGCCGGAAATCCGCCATTCGTGGCTGACCGGCGGGACGCGGCAGGAGCGGAAGACGCTCCTTTTCAGCTCGGCATTCCGGAATTCGTCGCCGACGAGGCGGTCGAAGCGGAACAACCCGTCGATGCGGACGCTCTCGCCAAACTGCTCCAGGCGGCTTATGCGGGAGTTGGTGAATGACGCCAGCACCGAGATGATGCTGCCGAACCACTTCTTCCAGGTGTCGCTGCGCTTGCATTCGAATGCGCGGTTCATCATCGTCACATTCCTGCGGGTGCCGCCCATTTCATCGAGGCAGTCGTAAAGGAAGCGGATGGTGTTCAGGAGGTCGCAGACGCCGAAGGAGCCCAGGAAGCCGGGGTTCGTCCAGATCGTGGAATGGCCGAAGAACTCCACGCCGTCAACCGGATTGAGCTTGTCGTAGACGGTTTGCAGGCTGTTCGAGATCAGCGTCTGCCCATGGCCGGAACCGGCATGGTTCTTGGCATGAACCATCATGAACCATATGTCCCGGCGCTTGTCGAAGTCGCGCCCCTGCTGGAAGGCGAGGACGATCTGCTTCGTGCCTTCGGTGTCGATTTCGTCGTTCAGGCGGAGCTTCCCGATGAAGTCGTCGGTGTAGAGCTTGATGCATTGGATCTTGAACATTGCGGTATCTGGCTGGGAGGTTGAACAATGAAACGGCGGATTCCCTACATTGTCACTATACCGAGGATTTCGTGGATTGCATCCTCCGCCGCAGGAAAATGCGCCGATTTTTTCAAGGCTCGGCCGGCAGCGCCTTCTCGCGATTCACCCAGATCTCCTCGCCGGCCTCGTTGCGGATCTTCAGGTACTGCCTGCCGCAGTCGTCGGAAGTCTCGAGCACCTGGTACCGCTTTCCGTCGAGCAGCCGGTAGGACGACATTCCGGAGAATGCCGCCAGCTCGACCGCGGATCGCCCGGCGGCGGAATCGACGGGCTCCTCGGGCGCGGCAGAGGCGCAGCATATCCACGACCAGTCCTGGTCCATCCGGATGAATTTCACCGGCTCGAACCTGCCTTCATGGGTCTCGGCGTAGCAGATCAGCTTCTCGTCGCGGAATTCCCATCCGGCGGAACGGCCATCCTCCATGACGCACTCCGCGCTCAGGTAGGTGGTGGCGTTTTCGCGATGGATGTACTCGTCGGTATAATGGCCGTCTTCAAATTTCCTGGAAAACAGCGAAGACCGTTCGGAAAAGGCGTCCGGGCCGCCGGAGGGAAGGCAGAGCACGCCGAGCGCGGTCTCGTAGTTCTCGATGGCGTTGCGGATCCACTGGCAGATCACCCTCGCCGGCCGGCCGGCGAGGAATTCCAGCCGGTCGGCGAGCGGCGACGGAATGGCCTGTGCCTTGGCGAAGATGTTCCACAGGAGGATGTCGGCGTTGAGGAGCTGCTCGGCGCCGATGCCGCGCAGGCCCGTCGCCGCATCGGCCTGCCGGCCGATCCGGAGCTCCTCCTTGCCGGCCATGTCGACGGAGTAGAGATCGTCCACCACATGGCACTGGATCGAGCCGTTGCGGCGGAACGCCACGATGCCGAAATCCCTTTCGGAAAGGCAGGGGTCCTGCTGGAAGATCAGCATTATCTGCGGATCGTCGGCGTCGTAGACATGGCAGATCTTCTCTGCGTGGCGGCCGAAGTGGATGTAGGTGCGGTTGAGTCTGAACTGGTTGGCTGACATGGCTGGTTGACTGGGTGGATGAGATTGATTTCGGTGCGGGGAATCCTCCCCGCACTGTCACTATACCGAGGATTTCGGGAATTGCAGCGCCGTCGGATCGGACTGTCGGGAAAACCGCCCATCCACGGCAATCCGATTGCCGGCGGAGGATGACCGCGCCGGATTCAATCCGGCGGATTCCAGGCGGAGAAAAAGCCCCGCCGGAAGGAAAGGCTCCTTCCGGCGGGGCCGCCCTTCTGCCGCCCGGCAGAAATCAGGCGGTCTTCACCTCCTTCGACCTGTCGAGCCAAATCTCCTCGCCATTCTCGTTCCGTATCTTGAGGTACTCCCTGCCCAGTTCGCTGACCAGTTCAAGCACCTCGTATGCCTTTTCGGACAGCACGCAATACCGTGCGTCCACCGAGAACACCGCCGTCTTCGGGATGTCCCCAGCGGCTGCCGGCGCCGGCGCGTAATAACTCGCGGCGCCGGTCTCGAACCAGGTGCACGGGTCATTGAGGTCGGAGAACCGGAGCGGGATGGCGGGACCGCCGTCCGTGGGGGTTTTGTACAATACGACGCGGTTCCTGATGTAGTGCCAGCCGGGCTCCAGACCGTCCTCCAGCTGCAGGCTGACCGTCCTGCCGTCCTCCGGGCAGCAGTACTTTTTCGTCCAGTCGCCGCCCAGATCCCGATCGTGTTTCAGGCGGAGGAAGCACCCCGTGCCGGAGATGCCTTCCGCGTTCGCGGGAAGCCGCTTGAGGTTGACGATGTATTCGTCCATCTGGGCAATCGCGTCGGTGAAACGGGACACGATGTCGCCGGCGCCGCCCGCGCCGGCGATCATCTCGACCGCGCCGATCAGCGCGTTGTCCTCAAGAAGCGAGTGGCGCATCAGCCGCATCAGGCATACCGTGTTCAGCAGCGGGATGATTCCGAGGTTGTGGCAGAAGAGATGCTCCTCCTTGTGCCAGCCGGTCTTGATTTCGTCTCCGTTGGAGCAGTCGAAGTCCTTGAAATGCTCCACTACGTCGATGCGGATGTGCTTCTTGCCGGCGCGGAATGCCGTGAACCCCACGGCCTTTCCGTCGCGGCGGTCGTCCTCGTCGCGGAATTCGACGAGTATCTGCGGGCCAGGAAGGGCGTCGGTCCCGAAGTTGGTCTTGGCGTAGTTGCCGAAGTAGATGTAGGTGTGCGTGGACATCGTGTGGCGAAGGGATTGTTGAGTTGTCGTCGGGTTGCGGATGGGGGGAGAGTAGTCGTCTTGCACTGTCACTATACCGAGGATTTCGGCAGTTGCAGCCGCGCCGGCGGGGATTTATCCGTCCGCGAGTCTCGTCTCGTCGATCCACACCGGCTCGGCGCGGTCGTTGGAAATCATCACGTACTTCCTGCCGAAGTCCTCCGACACCGCGAGGACGGCGTAGGACTTCTCCGGAGCGGCGTGGAACAACCGCGCGGCGTCTGCGGTCAGGCGGACCACCTTCAGGTCTTCCCGCCGAACAGGACGGCAGTCTCCGGCGCGGCGCCGGAGGAATCCGCCGGTCGGCGCGAATATTCCGACGCCGTCCACCAGCCGGATGGCGGAGAACACGCCGTCGCGCTTGCGGCAGTTCGGCGCGCTCCTGTCGCAACGCACGAAGAAGTCGCCGTCGTTGGAGATGGCGTATGAGCAGTCGAGCATTCCGAGGCAGACCGGTATGTCGGCGCGGGAATTCGTTGCCTCGTCGTAGAAAGCCTGCGTCTTCCGGTTGAACTGGAAGGACGCCTTTCGCGCCCTGTCGTCGGAGGAGGAGTAGCCGATCTCTTCCGCCGGATTGACGCCGGGCTGCTGGAGCACCGAGTTGATGTACGTGATGAACGGCTTCATCATCATGGACCTGATGTCGTCGATGAACCAGTCGTACTGCACGCCGTGCGAGCTGTACACCCTCCTGAATTCGTCGTTGGGGACATGGCTGCGGTTTTCGGCGCAGTAGATGATCCGCCGGAGCATCTGGTAGCAGTCGAGCAGGTCGGCTGCGCCGAAGGAATCGCCGGGCAGCCGCTTCATCAGACCGGTGTCCGTGTCGATGCCGTAGTCGCCGCTGCCGAATGGACGCAGGTCGAGGCGCGACGCGCCGCAGACGCGTCCGAGCATCCCGTCGTCGACATCGGGGATCAGCGCGATGCGCACCACGCCGTCGTTCCAGGCCGCGATGCCGAAATCGGATTTCGCGGGCGCATGGGATGACTGCGACAGAATGACGATCATGTTCCGGTCCGATGCGCCGAAGAAGGGCGAGTCGTCCGGGACGAGATTCCGACCGATGTATAAGCGGTGGTACTTTGCAGACATGGCTGGTGGTGGCTCGTGGTTGATGAACTGGGAAAAGAAGACAATGGGGATGATTCCCCCGCACTGTCACTATACCGAGCAAAATGCGGTTTGCAGCCGATGGCTGCAAAAAAATCAGTACACCGTCGGCCCCGGAATCGTGTCCCTAAATGCGTGGTCCACGCAGGGGAAATCTTTTAGTTAAAGTCACATTATTGGTGTGCAGCCGCACTGGCCGGCCCTTCCGGCGGCCTTCCCGCCGTCCTCTCGACGCGCCTTCTCCTGAGCCCGCTCCGGTCCGCCTCGTAGTGCTCGGCGAACCCCACCGTGTCGTTCACCGCGTCGCAGACGACCTCGATGCCCGTCTTCCGGCAGATGTCCGGCACGTTCGTCATCTGGGCATTCCATGCCGGATTGCCCTCGTTGTCGTATGGCGTGGCGTTTCCGAAGAGGACATTGCAGGAGTACTCCGTCCAGCCCTCGATGTCGAGTGCGAACTTCCCGTCCTCCTCGCGGATTTCCGAGCACCTCGCCTGGTTGACGCGGTACAGGAAGAAGTCCGGGTCACGGTAGGTCACGATGTCGCGGAACTTCTCTGCGTAGTGCCTGCTCGGCGCGACGACCTTCATCTTGAATCTGCTGATTTCCATTGTGTGTGTGCGTGTGTATGCGCCGGCATTCCTTCCGGCGGCTATGCGATGTCGGAGACTACCCCGGCGTCCTCCAGCGAGTAGTAGATTTCCCCGACAGTATGATACTTCAGGAAGTCCGGGAATCCGCCGGAGGTGACCGGCTCGTCCAGTTCGTTTCCGTCGTCGTCTTCCCAGTCCTCGTGCCATTCCTCGACATCCTCGATCTTGGTGAAGCCGGCGTGGTCGGTGAGGAGGTGCTCCTGGAAGCAGCACCCCGGCTCGCTGCTCCAGATCTCGATGCCGAAGTCCAGTGCCTTGCAGAGCGTCTCGAAGCCGGTGCAGTGGGCATTCTCGGTGCCGGGCGTGGACGCGGATTCCCCGATGACTTGTTCGGGCTGGTCGGGATCGTCCACGAGGTGCTGGGCGTTCCACGCGGTGTCGCCGTAGACATCCGCGAACCAGAGACCGTCCCTGCCTTCGATCGCCTGCAGCGACTCGTCGCAGGAGAAGACCCGGTGGAGGCAGTATTCCGGATCCTTGTATTGCATGATGTCGATGACGCGCTGGACGACTTCCTTTGACTTGGCGACGATTCTCGCGTCGTAGCTGCAGTAGTTCGGCATGGTGGTTTCTCCTTTTTTGGGTTTGGACTGTGGTGGTTTGCTGCGGGGAGGCTTGTCCGCCCCGTCACACTGGCACTATACCGAGGATTCCGCCGATTGCAGCGCGTGCTCGGCAAAAAAAGCCGCGCCGCCGGCGGATGGCCGGATTCAATCCGGCGCAATCAAGCCCAAAAAAATGGGGCGGGGCGTTTGTCGCCCCGTCCCTCGCGGATGCCTACCGGCTATTGCGCTTCCCGCCGGCCGCCGACCGTCTTCGTCCTGTCGATCCAGATCTCCTCGCCGTTGTCGTTGACGACCTTGAGGTATTCCCGGCCGTTCTCGCTGATCGCCTCGAGGACCGGATAGCCCCTTCCTGCGGCGAGGCCATATCCGTCGACCGACCCGGCGCCGAAGACCGCGAAGTACGGCCCGGCCGGAATCTCGGCCGGGCCGATGGCGGCGACGGCGACATGGCTGAACCACGCGGTCTCCATGGAACGGCAGAAGAACCCGGCGCACTGGCAGAATTCCTCGCCGGGCTCCGCCGGGGCGAAGAACTCCAGCCGTTCCGTGCCCGTGCGCCAGCCCTGCTTGTCTTTCGCGACCGCGCCGGTGTCGCAGTACTTCGACTTGCGGCCGGCGCCCTCGTCGTCGCACTCGAACCGCGCCAGCCAGTGCCTGTCCTTGGCGTCGCGGAGCCGCCGGAAGTACGCCTTCCCGGAGATTCCGAAGAACTCCTTCGGGAGCCGGATCCTCGCGTTGATGTATTCGTCGAAGACCGAGCACGCCGTGTCCATCCAGCCGAAGCACTCGTCGGGCGTCACGCCGCACTCCTTCATCGCATCGATGAACTCCGGGTTCACCATGATGCCGTAGTAGATGTTCCACAGGAGGACGCTGATGTTCAGGACCGCGGCCGGATCCGACGCGGCGATGCGCTCGAGCACCGGCGACGCCTCGGCCAGCCGCAACTCGGTGAGGTCGGTGAGGTCGAAGCCGGTGTGGGTGTCGAACTCGTCGATGTCGCCGCCCACCCAGCGGGTGACGACCTTTCCGTCAACGCGCAGGGCGACGATTCCGATGTCGTCGTTCTGCGGGGACTCCTGCTGCTGGAAGACGAGCATCGCCTGCAGCGGATCGACGGACCGGCCCTCCGCCAGCTCGGGGTGCTTCCGGGCGAAGTCGGCGAGGTAGAGCCTGGTGCAGTAGCATTGGGTGAATTTGTCTGGCATGGTGGAAGAAGGACTGAATCCGATTGGGTGCTTGGGATGGCTGGGGATTTCGGGGAAGGGGCGTTTGATACGCCCCTTCCCCCTGCACTGTCACTATACCGAGGAAATCGGGGATTGCAGCGCGTCAGGCGGTGACGAAGGACACCGCCTTTGCCTTGTCGATCCAGATCTCCTCGCCGTTGTCGTTGACGACCTTGAGGTATGTCTTTCCACGGATGCCGTCGTCGATTTCAACCACCTCATACACGGCCTGGCCGGAAAGGCGGTATGCCTGCGCGGTGCGGTCGTCCACGGACAGCCCGACGACGCGGGCGGATTCCGCCGGCTTCTCGCCGGATGGCGCCTTGCCGGAGCAGAACTGCTCGCCGTCGATGTTGAGGTCGTATACGAAGTCGCATTTCCCGGTGGACTTGTCGGTGTGCTTGAGCAGGTGCAGTCCGCGATAGACGCGCCATTCGGTCTTCTCCGGACGGCAAAGCGCGTTGATTTCGAGGCCGGTGCCCGGGCGGATGTACGACACGCGGCTGTCGCCGTGCACGGCGAACTTGTGGACTGCGGAGATGGAGAAGCTCCGGCCGACATTCTCCAGCTCCTCGAAACGCTGGTTCAGGAGCCGGCCGACAATCGTGACCGGCGAGGAGAACCAGTCCGCCCACCTGGACTTCCTGGCGGCGCCGGTGGCCTTGTTCATCGCGGAGATGAACGCCCGGTTGTGATGGCAGAACTCCCGCAGGACGAGCAGCCAGTTCACGAACTGCAGGACCGTCCCGACCGGCAGGGCGCGCAGCGGCGAACACGCCGGAACGCCGTCCACGCCGTAGAAGCACTCGACGCCCGGGCCAGCAGGGCCAGGCGTCGACGGATCCGTCAGGCTGGAGTGGAGGATCGTCAGGCCCTTGCACGGCTCGCGGTACATCTCGAACCAGATGTCCGTGGCACGATTGAAGAAGTCTTTTTCCTGCTGGAACGCCAGCACGAGCCTCGGCTGGGCGGCAAGCCCCGAGTCGAAAAAAACGCCCGACAGGTCCCTGAAGTAGAGCTTGACCGACTTTGGAATGCCGTTGAACATGGTCGAAGAAAGAAGAAGGTGGTGGTTGAAGAATACGACGGGCGCGGCGTGGTCCGCGCCCCTCCGTTGGCACTATACCGATGATTTCGCGGATTGCAGCGCGGTGTCGGGAATCACGCGGCGGTTGGTTCACCGCGACACGAGCATGGCCTTCGACTTTTCGAGCCAGATGGATTCGCCACGGTCGTTGACGACGAGGACGTACTGCCGGTCGCCGTCGCGGCCGGTGTCGATCACGCCGTACGGGATTTCCCCGGTCAGGTGGTATCTGCCGGCGACTTCCGGCGCGAAGAACGCGTCCACCCGTCCGGTCCCGGGCTCTTCGGGCGCGGCTTTCCCGGCGCCGGATTCCTCGGCGGATTCCTTGCAGAAGAACCGCTGTCCGTCGCAGAAGGGCATCGCGGTCTGCTTCCGGCCGCCGTAGAGCGTCGTCAGCCCGTCCCACGAGAGGTGGTTCTGGAGCACGGACGGCATGGATTCGCCGATGAACCGCGTCCACTCATTGACCGCCGGGTCGTCGGGCGCGTACATCTTCTCTGCGGAGATGGGGAGCTTCTCCCTGTCGCAGATGGCGAGGTAGTCCTTGATGGCGTTGTAGAACGCCCCCGTCGCACGGGAGAGATACGGCTCCCACTGCGCGGACTTGTAGCCGGAATTCTTCGTGAATTCGAGCTTCGACGACCGGTCCCTCAGTATGTGGTGCAGCAGGAAGTGCAGCGCGTTGAACATATTGAGGCGTTCCTCGACGGAGAACGCGCTCCTGAGCTTCTCGGCGTTCTCCCGGATGACGTAGACGGCGGTGTTGTGGAGGAGCTTGACCTCCCGCCACGACGCGTCGGCGACGGTGGCGGAGCACGACCGCATGATGAAGCCGTAGTTCTTCATGTTCTGGAAGACCTCGATGTAGAATGCGGTCCTGTCCTCGGCGTCGATCATCTTGACCGACAGCGCCGGCACGAAGTCCGGATTCACGATTTCGTCGAGGAAGACGCTCCTGGTCGGAATGCCGACGACGACGGCGTTGGCGAGTTGTGGCTTCAAAATGGTCATGGCAGTCTGGGGAAGGGGTGGTGGTTGGATTGGGCGGCAATGGCGCGGGAGGCACTTCCTCCGCTGTCACTATACCGAGGATTTCCGCGCTTGCAGCGGACCGCGGGTGTCGGGAGTCTTTTTTCCAGCCCACGAGGCGTATACGAAAAAAAGGGAGGGCGGGGCTATTTTATCAGCCCCGTCCACCCGGAGAATCCGCCTCCGCCGTCAGTCCGCGACGGCGGTTCTTTCGATGGTGTATGAAGTCCCCTCGCCGTCGTCGTAGATGCCGGTCTGGTCGAGGATGCCGGAAATCCGTTCGCGCTCGCTGTCCTCGCCCGCCAAGTCGTTGACTGCGACGATGGTGTCCACCGCCTTGTCGATGGCGGTCTTTTTCGTCCGGCTCAGGAACACGCTGTCCTTTTCGGCGCAGTCGTCGTAGTAGTGGAAGGTCAGGACCCAGATGGTGCTGTCGTCTTGGTGGTTGCCGTTCATTGGATTTTCCTCTTGGTGGATTTGGGTTGAATTTGGGCTGGTGCTTGGCTGGTCAGCAGGAGAGGTGCCGGTCGTATGAATCCCGGATCTGCTCGATCACCTTTCCGTAGATGCGGTGCTCGTCGGTGCCCGGAGCGCACTTCCTGCGCATCTCCTCGAATGCGTTGATGGCGTTCAGCACGCGCTGGCGCGAGGCGTTGATGACGCTCTGGGCGATGGTCTGGTTGGAAAGTCGGCTGTTGTGCATGGCGTTTCTAATGTGTGGGGTTGAGGGCGATGAATTCGACAAGAAGAAGAAAAGTCTGGTCATGGCGAGTGGCGACTGCGGGAGCGACTGGCTCCCGACACTGGCACTATACCGAGGAATCTGCGGATTGCAGCCGACGGCTGGCGAAAAAAACGGGACTGCGATGCGCGTGCGGCTCCGCAGTCCGGATTCTCCGCCGCCTCAACGGCTACGGGTGCTTCGGAAGCTCGGCGGCATCCGGATTCTCGACCAGCCAGTCGGCTTCCTCGTCGAGCGCGTCGTTGAGGACCTCCCAGCACTCGTCCTCGAAGTCCGGCCCGAAGTCCGCCGAGGCGATTGCGTCGCTGATTCCTGCGGAGTTCTTCGACAGTTCGTCCAGCGCCTTGCGCTTGGCCGGATTGTCGCAGCGATTCTTGAGGGCTTCGATGTGCGAGCCGAGGTTCTCGTGGTCCATGCACCAGACGATCGCCGTCTGGAGGCGCTGCTCTTCGGTCATCTCGCTTAGGAATTTGAATGCCTGACTGCCGTTCATCATGGGTGGGTTCTCCTTTGGGTTTGGTTGGTTGGCTTGGACGGGGCGGCTGGAGGAATGCGCTTCCTCACGCTGGCACTATACCGAGGATTTCTCGGATTGCATCGCACGCGGCGGGAAAAGACGCGATTTCGGCTACTTCGTGACGACAATCGCCTTCGACCTGTCGATCCAGATCTCCTCGCCGTTGAGGTTCAGGACCTTGAGGTAGCTCTTTTCGCCGGAGGAATCCTGTTCGAGGATGTCGTATGGCGTGTCGGGGACGAGCGAATACGCCGCCGCCACTT
>JAEEGL010730269.1_pt1 | contig 12629 bp, 1 predicted proteins | sample 9134231 | NCBI WGS metagenome assembly JAEEGL01 (sample SAMN16246548, study PRJNA631951) | gut metagenome | biome: gut microbiome; feature: rumen; material: fiber-attached | host: Bos | place: Iran: Karaj | collected 2018-10
AATTGTTTTTGCCAGATTATATCCCAGGAGGTCTTTCTGATGATGAACTTGCATATCAGTTACCGTTACTATACAATTATATTGCATATATGAGACAATTAAGAATTGCATCAGATACAGAAAAGGCAGCAGCAAGATTCTAATGTTAATTATTAAACACTTTGTGACATGGCTATTGACAATGACAAGATAAATGGATACCAGTATCCTAGTGATTATCCTGAAGAACAAAAGAAGTGGGATGAGTTATCACAAAAAATACTGAAGGATGTAGAAGTATTTGATTCTGAAATAAACTCACAGATTAAGACACCATCAACATTAGGTGGTGTTTTGTCTTCAATGTCTGCAGTACAGAAACAGGCAGGTATGGATCCTTCGCCGACAATTGAGACTTTCTATACACATGATCCGTATGGAGATCCCAATATGTTCATCGACAGGTATCAGGCATTCCCAGCATTTAAGAAATTAGGATTTTCTCCATACAGGAATAATGAGGCATTATATAATCAGGCAGTATCCGGTGCAAATGAATGGGCCAGAACATTAAAGGCATTCAATCATCTTACATGGATTGCATTACAACAGAATTCATTTATTGCAAGTGGTTGGGGTGACAATGAACGTTCAAAGGAATTGGCATCTGAATACAACTATTGGAATGCAATAGGTATGTCATCCAAAGAAGGTGCAAATGCATTCATTCAGAATCTTGTTGTAACATATGGAAGTACTGCTGCAGTATTTGTAAAGATGGCTGCCGAAGAAATTGCAACATCAATAATACTTGGTGTTTGTACTGGTGGTGCAGGTGCAATTGCAGAAGGTGCCAATGCATCAGTACGTTTTGGAAAATTATTCAAGTCATTAAAGAATATTCTTAATGCAGGCAGATCATTGTCACGTGATTTAAAAGGTGGATGGAGGGCTGTTGAAATTGCATCGGACTTTATAGCACCTGGTGCAGTAAGATACGGCAGGAGTGCAGCAAATTTATTCAAACAAGGAAAGTACTTGAAGGGTGTAGTATCAACTGCAGCATCATTATACAGTCCAGTACGTTCATGGAAAATTACACAGTCGGAGGCATTATTGGAGGCAAACCTTGCTGCCGAACAATATGTAATGGATTTGTATCATAGTGGCAAGTCATTTACTGATGATGAAATAAACAAGATTAAAATTACTGCACAGGCAATAAGTAACGATGTATTCTGGAAGAACATTCCTGCAATATATGCGTCGAATCTTGTGATATTTAACAGTCTCATTATGCCGTCATTTGTAAGATGGGGTAGTAAGACATTCAACAAGACATTTAAGACGTTAGGCAAGTTGCCTGAAAGAATTACCGAAGGCAGTAAGAGAGGTAATGCAATGTACAAAGTATATAAGAATGGCAAGGCAATTATAAAACCACGTTCTGAATATGCAATGAAGGGTATTCCATTAATGTTGGGATATGGTGCATTACAAGGCACAAAAATGTTTCTTGCAGGTTCCGTTGAAGGTCTGCAGGAAAACGTACAGGATATAATTGCAATAGGTACTAGAAAATACTATGAAGACCTGTACGAAGATGACAATAGGTTTAAGGAGTTGTATGGTGCATATCTTGATGGATTTGGAGTTACTGATGTTAATATGGGATACAATAGTATTGCACTTGACAACCAGTTTACCAAACAAGGATTTGAAACATTTATCACCGGTACTTTGATGGGTGGTCCTACTGCTGCCGTATCTGCAACATTCAAGGCAGGTGCAAGTGGTGTAAATAGACTGTCCGACAAGGTAAAACTCAATAATATAAAGAAGAAATACGGAGAAGATTCTGATGAATACAAATCTGAATTAAGTAAATACAACTACAAGTACAATGTAAATAACGTAAACAAGGATCGTTGGCAGAAAATATATCAGAATGCATACGATGATCCGTATAACTTCTTCAACAAGAATCTTGAGTCTATGGTACTTATTGAAGGTATTTCAGATGATGCAACAGAAGAATCAGAGAAATACAACAAGAAGATACTTGAGGAAGTTGATGAAAAGAAGAAGGTAGAACTTACCAAGGAACGTGATGAATACCTGGAACGTGCAAAAAGAAGGCAATGGGGTGTTATTTTCAGGACAATGAGTTCCAACGGTACACTTGACGGACTTATTAATGATCTTCGTATTATGAGGGATTCTGAACTCGATGAAATGGAAACAGTATCATCGTTTGCAGGCAGTGGACTTTCAAGAAGTGAAATACAGAAGAATATTGATGACTGTATAGATATGGCAGAAAGGACACGTGACCTGTATGACAATTATACTGCTTCGATGAATCCGGAAGATGATATTAAGAAACTTATACGGCAGTTTGGATGCAAGTCTGTTCAAGAGTTCAAAGATAAGTATTCCGACAATGATGAAATGATGGGACTGTTGCATTATGAGTTAATAAAACAGATTGCATATAAGGATGCCATTGATGATATACTGTTGTATTCAGAAGAACTACTTGAGACTGATAAGAACAAGAAGAGCATACTGGACAAGTTCAATTCATATGTAAGTGATTTGAATAAAAAAGTATCGAAGACAGATTTGGTATCAACAGATATATCATCGTTGTTATCTGACAATACAATACGTGATCTAATTTTATCAAACAAATCTCTTATTGAATCCATCAAGGGAGAAATATCTGTAATGGAAGATGAAAAAGAACGTAATGCGTTAAAGAATAGAGTTGATGAATTGCAACGTAAGAACAAGGCATTGTCTGATATTGTGACAATGTTTAATTCCAAGGATATTTCCGTTGAAAACTTTAACAGTAGTATAAGTCAGTATCTTGATGAATATCTTGGAACAAATAAGGAATTGAATGACATAAAGAATATTCTGAAGGATTATTTCAACAACTATAAGGAACATAAGAATATTTATGATGTATTAGTTGCATATACAAATCCTAATAATTTCTCTGCGATAGTCAATTCAAAGGCAGAGGAAATGTACAAGATATTCGAAAGACGTTCTCAGATAATAAACGATTCACTTGCAAAGAATACAGGAAACGAAGTTGTAAATGAATTAATAAACAGGTTGTATGATAAGGGATATGCAATAGATGTTGAGAGTGCCAACAATATACTTAACAAGAATGGTAATATTACGATATATAAAATTAATGACAGATCATTCAATAAGAAGAATGTAAAAGGTGCCGATGGAAAGGTTATGTCTGTTATGACATATGGAAATTCAAAGGAGGCATTTGCAAATTCATTTGACTACAAACTTCATCCACTAGGAAGAGAGTATCATAATGTTATTAAGGGAATATCCAACTATCTAAAAACACAAGGATATGATACTACAAATTTAAAGTTTGGACTTGGAGATACATCTGAAATAGTAGAGGCTGTAGGAACTAATGCAGAAGAAGTAAATAGTGTTACAGACAATACTGTAGAAGGAATTGAAAGGGAAATGATTGGTAATGATACTGATGTGCTTGAGGTATTCCAGAATTATTCAGACAAGCAGTCTGCACATAACATGAATGAAGCACTAAGTAAAATTGACGAAAGACTTTCAGACAATAATGTATTCAAGGAACTGATAAAACTACTTACAGACTTCAACAACAAGAATAAAGTACAATTTCTGTTTGATTCTAACTATAAGATTAATAGGCCGTACATTATCAGACAGAACACTATTATTATTGATACGCGGTATTTTGATGATAAATATAGGTCACAACATACTAATGAAGGTTTTGGTATGGCAATGTTGCGTGCAAATCTTGAAATGATGATTCATAAGGAATTGTCAAAGGATAGCAACAAGGAATTGGCACTTGATCTTGCACATGCACTAGGTATTGATGTTGAGGATACATTTACCGGTGAAGATACTGAAAGAATCATCCAGGGTATATCGACATTAATGTTAAGGGATACTTACAGTGGAACAAATATTACCGACAGAAAAGTATCTGATACACTTACAAGGAAACTTGATGAGACAGATCCATTCTACAAATTCTTTGATGTACTTACAAGTGAGGCATCAAACAACAAGTCAAAAGAAGGTGTATTGGATGCAATATCATGGTTGTTTAAGAATGTTGGTAAGTTTGTTGCTCCTAATCCAAATACAGGAACTACTGCAGGTACTCAACAGACACAACAGGAACGTGAAGTAAAGAACACTATTACTGAACCGTTGAGTAACATCACTGATATTACTAGAAATAGAATTAATGTTCCTTACGACCAATTGTCTACAATGGAGAAGTATATCATTCTTTCTGACAGTGGAATGAATGTTAACGGAAATGTGAACCAGTGGTTAACACTTCATGGTAACGAAGAGTCGTATAGGAAGGATTTTGATAATATACAAAAGAGAAAGAAGGAATTTGAATTACATCAAAAAATAAGTCCGAAGGATTCAGACTTGACTAATCCTGAAATAAGGCCTGAAGAACTGGAACGAGAACAGACTGAATTAAAAAACAAAATAGGAAACAAGTCTGGTATTCAATATATATATATTGACTATCTTGGAATATCTGACGAGGATATACGTGAATACAACAGTCAGATTATTGACAGTAACATATTTGGAGGAGAACAGAGTAATATTAATTCAAGTGTATCGGCAGTAACAAAACTGAAAGAGAAATTTGGCATAGGCACACAGAATGAGTTGGTTACTTATGATGACGAAAAACATCAATATACATTTACAAGTATTGATGGAAAATCTGTTAATGCCGACACATCTGCAAGTGGATTTGTTGACTATCTCATAAATATTCTAGGTGGTAAAGTAGAAGAAAGTACTGATGATACAATATCAACTGTATATGGCAATATTTTCGATGCAGCAATGCGTGATTATATGCAGACTGGAACATTATCGGATGATGTATTTGATTTGATATATCACAACGGAAAATCTCTGAATAACACGTCTGGTTCTACTGAAGACATTGCAGAACGTAATTCAATCAAGAATAATATTGCAAATACACTTATAGGCACAATGCATGACATAAGAAATAAACTTATGGAGAAGATTGCCGGTAAGGATTACGATGCAAGTAAATTTAGTTTTAATACTGATGAACTCAGATATGTTGCTCGTGTAAACATAAAGGGAAGTGATGGTTCGTTACGTTCCTTTATTGTTGGTATGTCACATGATATGGTAGTTGAATATAACGGAAAAACTTATGTTGTAGACTTCAAGACACGTGGTGGTGACAACGGAATAACATCAGATGTTAAGAATCATTACAATTTACAGACGTATTTATATTCAAAGGCAATTGAATCAAGTACAGATAAAAAAGTTGATGGCAGGTTTATAATATTAAAGAACTTGACAGAAACATATGATGGTGATAATGTCGGTCCAGACAACATTGAAATTGCTTTTGGTAATAAGAAATATGATGTAATAGAGTTTACTGAAGAACCGTCAATAACAGTTAATAAGGTTAAGTATACTGTTGATTCTGTTGAGAATGTTACAGATATTGAAGACATTTCTTTTGATGAACGTAAGAGGAATATAGTAAATTCATTTAACAATCTTGATCATTTTGATATTGATTTACTGAATGTACTTGTAAGTGATATGACCGATGAACAGAAACTTGAAGTATATAATTCAATTCTTGATAATGCCAAATACAAAAGAAGGATTAATCAAAACATTCCTAGAATTGCAATGTATGTTGATGAAAGTGGAATTACACACTATGTAACATGGAGTTCAAACTCAAATGAACTTATACCAGATAATTCTGTATTCTATAAGAATAAACCATTGGCAATAGGTATTATTATGGAAATTGCAAAGATTACAAATGCACAACAGGAAGTAACAGAGGAAGTTACTGTTACAAACAACAATAGTCTTTCGCAGTATATTGATATGATGAATGAAGTTAAGAAGACAAATGAAGATTTTGACGAAAATAAATTGCGTGAACTACTGAAAGAACATTGCAAATAAATTACTATTTTTGACAAAAAAATTTTTGATATGGCTTGTGAAGTAAATGAAGGAATAGCAAGGTCTATTTATTCCCTTTCTAAGAAGGTTAAGGAAGAAAATCCAAATTTGAATGGTGTAGAATTGTTTAACACTGCATGGAACAGATTGTATGATATTCTAAAAAGTGATCCAAATGTCGATAACAATGATATAGAAACATATTATAAGTTTCTTGTGTCTACATTTATTGATTCGTACGACATAAAGGCAATAAGTTCAGATAGTGCAAGTTATCAGAAGTTGTTGAATTTATTCAAGAATCCTGATTTTGAACATGTAACAAGAAAAACAGAAAATAAAGGTGTTATTACAAATATTGACAATACACCGACAGATGATGTTGATGTTAATTCTATTCAGCCAGGTAATGTAAATGTTGAATTTTCTGATAATGTTCCACAGTCTATTGTAGATAGCACTAATGGAAGAATAGAAGGTACATTACCGAGGGATATTGTTGTTAAGTATTTCAATGAAGTGTTTGACACGTTGAACGAATACAAGAATAATCCAAATGCTAGTACCATAGAATTACTTAATAACCTGTCAAACATATTCAATAGTGCAAAGGTCGAGTTCGATAAAGTAAATAACAAGTATAAGAACTATGGATTTTCAACATTCTATGGTGAGATATTCTCATATATTGCCAAAAATAACATATTAGGGAATAAGATAAAGGACGAGTCTATTATACGCAGATGCATACAGATGTTATATCCAAAGATTGTTGATAATAAGGTAGATAAAATAAAACTATCTGATTATCTCATAGATGTAAATAATGCATTCTATAACAAGACATATTCAAAGACAGGCCTGCATCAAGGAATATTCAAAATTATAGACAATCTAGCACGCAGTAATGATAAGTCGATTACATATAGGTCAATGACTGTTGAGAAATTTTACGACCTATTCATGTCTGATACTAATAAGGATTTGTACATTGCAGGCGAAATTAAAGGGTTCAATGAGGATCCTGAAGAACAAAAAATACCAGTAAGATTACGTCAATTTGTTAATCTGGTTGTTGATAATATTGATAAGCCGGAAGAAGGAAGAATGTTCGATATGGCAATCAATAGTAACAATACAACAATAAAAGAAACATTTGCAAGACATGAAAGAGAAAGTAGTAGGAAACCTGGTGTATATATATATGAAACGAAACAGGCTTGTTACGATATTCTTTTAAGTGATGACAATGATGCAAAGAAAGAATTATTGGGCATGTTGTCTAATACAGGACTTGTTATTGTTGTTCCATTTTCTGAAAACAACATTTTTTCTGTTACTAATCCTATTGGTAATACAGAGTTGGGTGCATTTGAAGAAAGTGTATATGAGACATACGATGTAAAATACAACAAAAATACACACTTGAATGATGCAACAAAGAAAACTCTTTCTCGTAAGAATTTGGATAATACAATTGAAGAGGCAAGATTAAACAATACAGTTGTTTTCCCATTACATTCAACAAATTTAAAAAGAGAAAGTATTGCCACTGATGAAAGTGTAAATATACTTAATAATATCATCAAGAATACAAAGGAAAAAGGTGAAATAAATGTAGATGTTGAATATACTGAAGGTTCTGTAAATTCATATACAAACGATACCAACTATGTGTTATTCAAGATAAATGCAGAGTCGTTAAAATTGGCATCAAACACTAGGAGACTTTCTGGTGAACCTATTGATATAGAACATAATAAACACATGGTTCTTGTAACACACAAGGTTGATAACAATGGAAATGTAATACCTGCCGATTTTGAGTTCAAAAATATTATAGGTAACAACAATAAGATTCCTGCTGAGATTATTAAGATGTTGAAAGATGAAGGATTTGTTGATGAATATCCTTTTAGTTTAGAAACATATTCTGATCTAAATCAGTTTTTTACTTATGTAATAAGCAACATTGATAAAGTTACTGATTTGACAGATAGTCAAAAGAAGAGTAAAAAATACACATTCAAACATCAATTATTAAACATACTTGGCACATACTTCAGTGGTTCTTCAAATGTCAATGTAAACACAATGAAAATCATTGATACTGGTAGTAGAAAGAACAGTGAAGGAAATTCTGAAAGATACTCAAAGATTATTACATTCAACAATAATATAACAGGACTCGGACACATGGCATCATATATACTTAATGCAGAAGGTGTAGAGTTCTTCAATAATTATGTTGATATAAAGGACAACGACATATTGTTTGAGTGTTATGCACTGCCAGAATATAATTTGTTCACAAAGTATTCATATGACATATTTAGTTTTGTTTCTACAGAGAATGAAGTTAATGATTCTGGAGTACTTGAAACAACTAAGACTACATACACAAATGGAATTGATGTAATGTCAAGAAAGAATGTGTTTATATTTGAAAGTAATGATATAAACATTAAAGAGTCACAAACCGAGATACAAAATACAATTACAGAGAATGAGGTCAATAAAACCACAACAAATATATCGACTCCTACAATTGATAGATCAGCATCACGTTCAAGACTTCAGGCAAGAGAAAAGTTCCAATCGAAAGTATATGGAATGTCAATAGATGCCGTAGAGGAAGATGCAAGGCAGGCACTTGATTGGTTCAATGATTCACCGTTAAGTAAACTTGTTAGTATTAGAAGGGCGTTCATGTATGCTGACAATAAGGGATTTGCCAAAATACATCTTGCAATAAAGACATTGGCTGATGGTACAGAAGTAACTACTCCAGAAATAGTATTGGAACAAGGAAGTGACTATACTTCTCTGTATCATGAATCATGGCACGAACTAACTCAGTTCTGTATTACACAGAATGAACGTGATGAGTTATATTCTGAATTACGCAAACTAAATGGTACATTCAAGGAATACGAAAGCGGTAATAAGGTAAAAGTTTCCGAAGCAACAGACGTACAACTTGAGGAGTTACTTGCAGAATCGTTTAGGCATTATATGTTGACAGGAAAACTCTTGGTTGACAATAATCTTACATTTGTTCAAAATAACAAGAAGAAAACAATATTACAGTTCTTCAAGGATTTATGGGAACAAATTAAATGGCATATTAAGAAGTTTGCCGGTGTTGATGTTGCCAATCCGTCTAGTGCCACACCAATTATTGATGAAATGTTCAGCAAGTTGAAGAATGGCAATGTTTCCGACTACATATCACGTTTTGATATTGAAAATAGACAATATGATGAATTACATCAGAGTTTGTTCTATGCGGACCAGGCAATGATAGATTTGATTTCTCTTGACGATCTTACTGACGATGGTTATAACAAATTGGCAAGATTATATTACTCAAAGAATAATGTTGAAATAACTTCTGAAAATTCAAATGAGAAGATTGTTGAATTTATATCTAAATACAATCAGGATGAGAAATTCAGAAACGAAATATATCAGTTTGTAATTGACAACAATATCACACCGGCTACTGTTGATTTTGAAGGTGAACTAACGAATGGTGAAACAAAATTCATTGGTACTGTAAAAGTTGATGGCTTGTATGGATTAAGTGAAAACATGTCAACATATCTGATGACCAAACTGAAGGATATTTATGCATACTATATACTTGCCAAATCAAAGGAAAATGGTCGTGGGTTCCTGCAGACATTATTAATGCAAAATTCATTACAGGATTTCTTTGAGAACTATCTTCCTACGTTACAGCAAAGTGCATTTGGATATAGTGCAAACGACTATATTGTACGTGATTTTGTAATGGCCAACATAACACCGACAACACTTGATGTTAATGGTCATAAGATGGGATTATGGACACCATTTGTTGATTATATAACGAAGGAACTGAAGGATACATCTATTGAGTTTGAGGATATTGCCACAGATGAAGATGACGGAAAGGAAACTTATGCACAACGTGATGATATTAAGGCTGCCGACAATAGCAAGAGTATGAAGGAAATGATTAAAGGACAGATACGTTTTGTATTGTCACTTGTCAAGAAAAGAACTGACAGTACGGAATATGTCCAGAGGATGAATGCTGTTGTTTCCAGAATTAAGAATTTAATTGATTACAGAGGAGGCCATAATGGTCCAGAGAAGTTGTATAAGTACATTTTTGAAAACAGGAATGATGAATATATAAGTCAGATTATAGACATACTTGGTTATCCGCCAATTAACATAAAGGAATTCAAGTATAATGAAAATGATACGGAATATGCCAATGCATTAATAATGGCAGACTATGACTATAATAGCAATCAACATTCACAGTATGATATTGATCGTGTATTATCGTGGAATTTGTTTGCAGAATCATTCAGTGCTTCAATACAGACTCCTGTTCTTCAATCAATAAATATTTCTGAATATGATGTTAATGAGGACGTTGATTCCGAAGGTCAGGGTAATAATTATGACTATGGATATGAATATGATTTTGACGAATCATTTTACGAACAAGATACTTCTACTGATGAGAAAAAGACTATTGCATATTTCAGTTATTCATTAAAACTTGATGACCAGCAGGATAGGGAAGTAGGTGTTATACTGAACAACAAACTGAAGAACATAAAAAATCCTGGCACGTACAATTTTGACGAGTTGGGAATAACTATTATAACAAAAGTTGTAAACAATATTTCTACTGTATCTGTAAGTGTAAATTTTGCAAACATAATTAAGTCAGGAGAAGGTGTTGTTCCAACTTATGGTGATATATTTGGAATCCTCAATAATAGCAAGTGGAGTGACGATAGAGTGAAGAAATTCTTTAATTCGTTTGGTATTGACATCAAAGAAACACCTGTTGCAAATGACATTATAAGTAAATACGGAAAGAGTATGGTTGCCAGTGCAGTATCAAGTATTTACAATAAAGTGTACAATGAAAATGTAAAACTAGGATACACATCATACGGTACAAATTCTTCTGGTTTCTTTAATATTGAAAATATATTTGACATTATAAAGGGTGCCAACTTTATTAGGATTGCAAAGATAATGAAGGCACAGGAAGACATATTCTCTTCGTTTGCTGCATATAATGGTGAAAACAATTTGAATAACAGATATGCCCTCAATTCATATATGACTCAGATTTCTGCAATACTGAATGATGAGGATTTCAAGAGTGATGTTGAGACGATGACTGCAGGACAACTGAAGAAGAAGTACAGTTACATGTCTCGATTTATTGATAGTCCATATTGGACTCTGTTTATAACAAATGGTAATTATCTTAATTCATTACTAAAGAACGAGTCTGTTGTAGTTAGAGGACAGGGAGTACAGAGACTTATCAAGGGTACATTTAGAAATGGGGCAGTTCCTTTTAGAGAGGACCAGGATATAAAGTATTTCTCAAATATGTATCTTGCAAAGGTTGCCAATATATATACTCCTATACAATGGGCAGATAAGGAACCTGCATTATCAATATGTGCAGTTGGAGAAGATGGTGCGTTTGTTGATCCACTGGTTGGTTATAATAATGTTTTTGATGCATTATTGCCGATAATTGACTGCGAATTACAACGTATAATGAAAACAAAAACATTCTTCGACAATCCTTCAATGGTATATACTGGAAACAGGAATTATCTTGAGAAAGGACAAAGTGTTTCGTTTGTAGATAGATTCCTTAATGTTGATGCCGGTGATGGTGAATTAGTAATAAACAAGTTGTTAAACTATAGTGGTAGTGTAAGTAGTTTCTTCAATGAGAACGAGGGCATACTAAATATAGTAAAGGACAAATATGATGAGTTCGTAAAAGAACTTATGAATGATGCACATGAAAAAATTGGCAGTACCATGTTTGATAACATCAGACTTATGCCGTCAGGAAGGTATGTGTCTAATGAAGTTAGAAATGAAATAAAGAAATATGACTCTGCCAAATTTACAAATGAAACATTGTTAAGGGATTATGTGCAGAAGAATTTCCTTATGGGTATTTATGAATGTATACTCCTTACCGGTGATATGAGTAATTACGATAATTTTTCAAAACGTAATGGTCCTATAATATCAACCGGTATACTTCAACAGAAGGATAGGTTCAAGGAGAATGCCCTTAATATGATTAACGTTGATAAGACTGATGAAAACAATATAAATGATTTCAGAAGTTTTGCAAGTGTAATGGGATTGACAAAAGGTGACTATGATATTGTTAGAAGTTATGACCGTGTTGTAGTTGTTGACGATATTATTACATCATCAACATTCAATGAGTTGACAAGTGAACTTATTGGAGATAACTACAAGAAGATGGAGACTGCCAATGCAATAGGTTACATTACTTTCGACAGTTACAAACGTAGACTCCAGAAGAGTAATAAGTGGACTAAAGAACAGGAACGTCTGTATCAGATTATATTACGTAATGCTGAACGTCTGAAAGTAGGAAATAATAATTTGGAACCAATATCTGAGCAGGATGTAAATATACATTTCCAGCCTCTGAAGTTCCAGATTGAATCTCCTATATCATCATCACAATTGGACGAGAGAACATTGTTGAAGAATATGTATTTCCC
>JAEEGL013110448.1_pt1 | contig 12629 bp, 11 predicted proteins | sample 9134231 | NCBI WGS metagenome assembly JAEEGL01 (sample SAMN16246548, study PRJNA631951) | gut metagenome | biome: gut microbiome; feature: rumen; material: fiber-attached | host: Bos | place: Iran: Karaj | collected 2018-10
ATTTCTGGTGATTATGACGAAGCGCGCTTGAACTATAAATATTCTGTTGAACTTGAAAATGACAGTTCTTCTATCAGATATAGAATTGGTTATATTCAGTATAAGAATCATAACTACGCTGAAGCTCTTGGTTCATTCATGAAAGCTGGAGATGGAAACGTAAAAGAAAGAAATCTTCTTCTTGCTATGGCAAACACACTTTCTTTGCGTGGTGATGATTATGCCGCTCAGGGCTACTACAATCAGTTAATCAATAATCTTGATGATGAAATTTCTAAGAGAGGAATGGTATTCCCTCAGGCTAGTATAAAAGATTATGATGTTGTTAATACATATCTTTCTGCAAGCAACAATTATGGTGTAACTCTTTACAGACTTGCAAAAAGAACTGGAAACAGCAGTTTGAATGCACAGGCAATAGTTCAGTTCCAGCAGTCATTAAGGGCATGGGATTCTATGACTCGTAATCAGGATACCCTGGTTCGTCTTCCTGGAAGCAATCTTGCTGAGCAGAATATTCAGTATATCACTCATCCTATTCCTAATTTTGAGCCTGCTATTTATATTGATATTGCAAAAACATTGCTGGATAACGAAAATTTTTAGTTAATAAAAAAGAGGACTTATGCAGACAGAAATTAACAGAGGAATTCTTGCAAGACAAAGATTAAATTATATCTTCAAGGAACTGTTCAGAAAATCTATACATATCTGTTCAAGTTTTGTTCCTCTTTTTCTGAAGTTTGCATACTGGCCTGTAATTGCAGGACTTGTTTTTCTTCTGATTTTTTATTCTGTTTGTGAACTTCTTCGTCTGAAAGGAAAAAATATTCCCTTAATTTCAAAAGTAACTGAAATTGCAGCAAGAAAGAGAGATGAAAATAAATTTGTTCTGGGCCCTGTAACTCTTGTCCTTGGAATTTTACTTGCTGCTCTTTTTCTTCCGTATGAATGTGCCAGAGTTGGAATTTTTGCACTTTCTTTTGGGGATGGTCTGGCCAGTCTTGTTGGAAAACTGATTGGAAAAGTAACTATTCCTGGAGCTCACGGGAAAACTGTTGCAGGAAGTTTGACCTGTTTTACTGCCGTTTTTATAGCAACTTTCTGTTGTAGTGGAAACTGTTTTATCAGCCTTGTTATTGGACTTTGTGCAATGTTTATAGAAGTTCTTCCTCTGGCTGATTTTGATAATCTTTTAATCCCTTTATCAATCGGTTTTCTGTTTAAGCTTTTATCGGGATTTTAATACCTGCTTTAGAAAATCTAAATCAATCAATAAACAGATAATGATTATGAACCTCTGACAGATACATGAATGTTCCTGTTCCTAAAACAAGTGGGCCTGTAATTGTAGAAAGCAGATTGTAGGAATTGAACATTATTGTATATCCGACGCAGATAAGTATAAATCCAATCAACATAAGAGGTTTGTATTTATTTTTTATTGTAGAAATCAAAATTGAAATAGTTGAGACTATACAGATTATAAAAGAAAGACTTCTGATAAGTTTTAAATAGCCGTAAGAAAGACAGAAATTTGGAAGAACCTGGGCTGTATTTGTTGGAATAATAAATGAAAAGAAAAGTGCAATTATCAAAAGTATGAGGGCATAGTATTCGGTGTTTTGTTTGAATTCATCGGAACTTAAAACAGTGGTGCCAAAAAGTGCCAGGGGGGCGAGAAGCCTTGCAAGTAGAGTAAAGTTGCCTATTTTAATCATTGTGTTTGTATAGCTCTGGGAAATATGGAAAAGGGTTGGAACTATACGACATGTGTCGCATAAACAGGCAATCAGGAAAAGAAGGAAGAAAAGCATGTCGGAGGCCTGAGTTTTTTCAAAAGCTCTTCGAATCATCAGGGATGTAAAGATTATATAAAAATATTCAATAAAAATTGAAATAACAACGTAAATTGGTTTATAGCTTAGGAGGAATGAGTCACTGGTGTTTTTAAGATAAACTGAAGGCCAGGTAATTTTTCCACTTAAGAAAAGGAAAAGTGTAATGGCCAGGACAAGTATCGAGAAAACAATTGTGATGGTTGATAAAATAAGTGTAATTCTGTTTCTTGCCTTAATTGTCATGTTTAAAATGATAACGGTAAGAGAAATAATAGTAAAGACTTTAAAAATAAATCCGAAAATTAAGTAAGGACAAAAAATGTTCTTCATGGGAGGATTCATGAAAAAATCTTTTATTTGCACTTTATTTTTAGCCTTTGGTCTTACTGCCTTATCAGCCGGCGATGTTGCAACTTTTGTAGATAAAGGTTTTACAAGCGACGGAAAATATTACATTTTTGGACAGTATGGTAGAACAGATAAAAAATTCCAGGGTTGGGCAGAAATTTATCAGGTTGATATTGCAGAAAATGATTATGTTGATAAAGGGGTTTTCAAAACAAAGCCTTCTGCTGTAACTACAGATAAAAATGGAAAGGATGTTTATGAAGCTCTTGAAGCCAAAAGTTTTTATTATTTGAAAAATCTTAAAACTGAAACAGCTAATCCTGATCATGTTCTTTATATTCTTGATGATGTAAATAAAACTGGCAGCGATAAAATTGTTTTCAAGGATTTCCGTGGTTCTGAAATTGAAAATCCTAATACCTATAATATTCAGTTGGTTTCAACAATAAGTGGTGCTGGAAAGAACTGTAAATCATCATTCTATATTGATGTAGTAAAAAAAGATGCAGAAGGAAATGTAATTTCTAAGCATGTAGTTGGTTCACCTGATATTCAGCGTAAAGGTATTACAAATTATAAAATTGAAAGAATTTTCTGTGATAAATCTGAAAAAAATCTTATTTTTGTAATTGAAAAAATGCTGGAAGATGATACAGGTACTTCTATCCGCTATATGGTTGAAGCTGCAAAATTCTAAAAAAAAATCTGATTTTGTGGTAAAAATCGATAAAGTAAATCCATATTATATATAGAAAAATATGCAGAAAACACGAGTCATTTGGTTCGTGTTTTTTTTTGTACATTTTTACAATATGGAGGATTTATGATATCGAAAGTACGTGAAGTAGGCCTGATTGTTCTGGAAACCTTTTTTATAGCAGGCCTTACAATTCTGGGAATTATTCCTTTTTCCTGTAAGGTTACAACAGAAGGAATAGAAATTATTGGTGGGGATTATACTGCCCCTGTTATTGAAGAAGTAAATGTTATTGATGAAAAGACAGTCACAATGAATTTTTCAGATAAAATTAATTTGAAAAATATTGTGGTTTCTCCATCAGTGGCAGGTATTTCAGATTCATCTTTACATTCTGATACGGAAGAACTTTCACCGGCTCTTGCGGCTGCATCTGGACTTTATGGAAAAATCGACACGGAGTTCAATCTTTCTGAGGACGGAAAAACAATCACCCTGAATTTGCAGGAAGAAACTCAGATTGGAAAGGGCTACGAAATTTTTGGGGTGGTGGAGGATCGTATAGGAAATACTCTTACATTTTGTATTCCTTTTACAGGTTTTAATTCAAAATTCCCTGCGATGATTATTACTGAAGCTCAGATAAAGTATGGAAAGGGTACTTTAAAAGGAAATACTATTTACCGGGGAGAATTTGTAGAGTTTTTAGTTCTGGAGGATGGAAATCTTGCGGGGCTAGAATTATTTTCAGCGGCAGATGGGGATGCTAAAAAATATTCTTTTCCGGCGATTGAGGTAAAACGGGGTGAAGTTTTGCTGGTTCACTTAAGAACAATCGGAGAGGGGTGTATAAGTGAAGAAGGGGATGATCTTAATCTTGCTACAGCACCTCATTCAAAAGATGGTGTAAGGGATTTGTGGCTTGAAACGGGTCTTGCTCATTTTAATGACAGTAGTGATATCATCCTCCTGCGTAATTCGGTTAATTATTCAATTATAGACGGACTGATGTATGCGGCGGAGGATGCCCTTGAATGGAAATCGAATGTTGCACCTTATGCTGTAGAAATTGCGGCTTCTGGAATTTATTACTCCAGTGATATAAGTGCTGCATCTACTTCGAAAGGTTGTACGCCTCAGCGTTCTTTAACAAGAAATGACCTTCAGTATGTTATAGAAAAACTTAATCAGGGGGAGGATATAGAACTTCCTTTGATTAGTGATGAAGATTCCTGGAGTGTGGTGGAAGTAAGTCCTGGTCTTTTGTAAGTTTCTTATTTATGTTAAACTGTAGGAATGGTTGAATTATTAGCTCCTGCGGGAAATATAGAATCACTTGAAGCTGCTATTGGCGAAGGTGCAGATGCTGTTTATTTAGGTCTCAAAAGTTTTAACGCTCGAATGCGTACTACAAATTTTGCATGGAATCAGTTTGAGGCAACAGTTGAAACTCTGCATAGAATGAATAAGAAAGTTTACGTTACTGTTAATACTGTTACAGAAGAGCGGGAAACAGAACGTCTTTATCGTTTTTTGTCTTATTTAAATGAAATTGGTCCTGATGGATTGATTGTGCAGGATTATGCCATTATGCGTATGGCTCAGGAATTTTTTCCTAATCTTGAATTGCATGCTTCAACTCAGATGAATGTTGAAAGTTCAAATGCCGTTCGTTTGCTTCAGAATAATGGAATTAAACGAATGGTTCTGGCAAGAGAACTTGGCCTTGAAGAAATTCAGAAAATAAAAAATGAAACAGGGGCTGAACTTGAAGTTTTTGTACATGGAGCACTTTGTGTAAGTGAAAGTGGTCTTTGTCTTTTTTCAAGTTTTCTTGGTGGAAAATCTGCTAACCGTGGTATGTGTACCCAGGCCTGCAGACGTTACTACACAGCAGAAGTGCCTGGCGGAATCAAGCAGGGCTATTATTTTTCTCCTTGCGATTTACAGCTTCTTGAACAGATTCCTTCTCTTATTGAAGCCGGGGTTGATTCTTTTAAGATTGAAGGACGTATGAAGAGTGCCGAATATGTTGGAACTGTTGTTTCTGCATATCGTTATGTAATTGATCATTATCAGGAAGATAAAAAAGGTGCAATTGCTACTGGAAAACGTATTCTTGCAGGTGATTTTGCCCGTAGTAAAACTACTTACTGGTATGGATTTAAATCGCTGGAAGAAGGTGTAAACAATGCCGCTTCTAAGATTTTAAATCCTGATCAGGCTGGTGGAACTGGTATTTATCTAGGAAAAATTGCTGCGACAAAACCTGCTGATAAAGAGCTTGTAGAGGCAATCCGTGAAACTTTGCCGGAAGATGCATCTCCTGAACAGAAAAAGATTCAGATGGCTACATTGAAAGGCGGAAACTATGATCCTGATCCAGGTGATTCAATTCGTATTCATAAGAAGGATGACACAGGACGCATAAGTCATAAGATTAGAACTGTTGAAATTGATGAAGAATCGGGAAAGCGGTGGATTGATATTCCAGGCGGCTATTCAAATGGTGATGAAGTTTACCTGCTTCAAATTAAGGCCGGAACAAAAAGATATAACAGAGTTCTTCCTGCCGATTTAGGAAAATATCGAAAACAGCCTAAGGATGAAAAACTTCCAATTCTCGATTTAACACCTGTAAAGGATAAGGAACTTGATTATTTCCCGGAAGGAATTTATGTTCAGGTTTCATCGATTGCGGATGTTTTTGCAATTCAGGGCTTAAAGCCTGTTAGAATTATCATAGAATATAATCATGAAACTTCTTATGATCTTTTGAACCACAAAACAGTTTTACCATTTTCAAAAAAGCAGATTTATATATCTTTAGATCCATTCTGTTCTTCAGCTCAGGAAGATCAGCTTAAAGAAGAACTTTCAAAACTGGCAGAGGATGGATATGTAAATTTTGTAGCTAACAATATTGCCCATATTCAAATGTTGAAAGGTAAGAAGGTCCATGTAATTGCAGGTCCATATCTTTATACTTTCAATCGATGGGCTGTAAGCTGGCTTGAAAATCAGGATATAGGGGCTTTTATTATGCCTTATGAAAATTCCAGACGAAATCTTGAAGCAACTTATGAAGCTGATGTAAGAAGTCGTGTGCTTGTTCCTGTTTTTGCTTATCCTGCTTTGTTCAGAATGCGTTTTAAATTACCAGAAGATTATGATTTTACTTACTTTGAAGATAAAGAAGCAAAAACCTTTAAGGTAAATTCAACTGCTGATGGTTCCTTCGTTATGCCTGAAGAACCTTTTTCAATTGTTGATAAGGTAAACTTTATTACCCAGTCTGGATTTAAACGCCTTTTGATTGATTTTTCAAAGACTAAGGTAAACCGCAGCCAGATTAAAGCAGTTACTACTTCTATGATTAAGTCTCAGCCTTTACCAGAAGTTTCAAGATTCAACTGGAAGGATGGTTTTTATAATCCTCAGCAAATTGAAGATTATAAGGCTGCAAATGAAAGAGCAGCTCAGGCAAAAGCTGCCGGTAAAAATCCTAGAAGTGGAAATCGCCCGTCCGGTGGAAAGCCTTATTCTAACAACAGAAAGAACAAAGGCTTTTCCGGCCGAAAGGGCGGACGATAGTCTGACTTAAAGGTTAGAAGACGGATGTTTCTTCAACTTCTGTCTTCTTTTCTTCCTGGACCTTCTCATCGGTTTTCGAATACATAGGTTTATACTCAATGTGTTCTGCGACAACGTAGATCTTACTCTGTGTGACAGCATTATGATCTTTCCATACACTTTGTTTTAATCGCCCAACAACGCGAACCCCACGGCCTTTTTTAGCTTTTTTTTCACACAGCTCGGCGGATTTTCCATAAGTTTCAACATCAAAATAAGACACTTCATCAACAGCCTGATCATTCTTATTCTTGTAGAATCGGTTTACAGCGAGTGTAAAATTTCCTACTTTAAAACCTGCAGCAGGCTCAGAGAGTACTGCATCCTTTACAAGATTTCCTTCTAAAATAATAGAATTTAACTGGTTCATAATAATAACCTCTTCTTAATAAAATAGGATGACTGGCCAGATTATCATCACAAGGCTAAAAACCCTGCACATATATAATTGCTTCAATATGCGAAAAGAGGAAATGAAAATGAAAAAAAATTAAAAAAAATGCGAAAAAACTTATTTTTTATCGGAAAAATTGCTTACAAGACGAAGAATGTATAAAGTTACGTATTCTGTAAGAGCTTTTTCTTCATTGATTTTCTGCATGTTTGGTGTTTTTACCAGTGTTTTAGCAAGGTTTTCTACACGCTCACGGGTAAATGATGTTCCGGTTAAAGTTTTTACAACGCGGCGAGTGTAATCGCGGATTAAAGAATTAACATCTTCAATCAGGTTGTTATAGGCTTCTTTGGAAATCATTTTGTTCCACTGTTTTGTGAGGTAGTTTAATTCCCTGTCCAGTGTAGAACCTTCTGGAATTAAGTCTTTGGTAATTTCTTTAGCAGCTTTTGCCAGAGCTTCTGCCTTGCTTACAGGCTTTTCTGATGATTTTTTAGCATTTGCTTCGGCTTCTGATTCATCAATAAGATCTTCAATAGAAGTTGTTTTTGAAACTGTAGATGCTGCTTTCTTTTCCTTGAGTTTTTCCTTTTTCTTTGTGTTGAAGAAAGAAATAATCCATGAAATAACAGGAATTGTATAAATTAAAGGCAGACGAGACTTTGCATTTGCAAGAATTTTTGAGTTTTTGAGCATGAGTAAATCACTGTAGCTCATAAGTTTTCCGTCTATAAAGAGGTGGAAGCCATCCAGAGTTTCATCATAATCTTTTTCATAAGAAAGAAGATTTATAAAGTTTGCATTCAAAAGGGCGTAGAGGACTGGAGAGTTTTTTTCCACCAGCTCATGCAGGCATGCTTCAAATTCGGAAGCATTGGTCATTTCTGGAAGTTTTTCATAATTTGAAAGGGACTTAAACCAGCTTTCTTCAAGTTCCTGCTCGATAGAACCATGTGCTTCATTACATAAACGGACAATTACCTGAACAACCTTTTTCTTGTAGATATAATAACGGGTTCCAGAGTCTACTTTGAAAATGAGAAGTGGAGGAAGTTCATTTGCTTCACCTTCTGTTGTCATTCTCTGTATAAATTCTTTCAGGTCATCTTCGCTGTATTTTCCGTAAAGAAGACGTCCATTCTGATCCTGGAATTTAAGAATCTGATTCATTGAGAAGAAGTATGGAGCTTTTGCAAGTTCACCTTCCAGCTCTTTGAGGGCTTCTTCGCGTTTGTGTTCTTCCTGGAATTTTTCTTTAAGATAGGTGCTGTGAATTTCGAGAATTTGTACTGCCTGAAGAATATTTATATCATCAACTGTGCGGTCCTGAATCTTTTCGAAATCCTGGCGTATAAGATAAAGAGTCTGGTTCCAGATGTAATAATCATCACCATCAGTAAAATCTGCAAACTGATAATTTTCTGTATCTACAAAGTGGGTGTAAAAGTTTCTGATTGAAATTTCTTTTGTAGGGTTTGTACTTCTTAATTTTTTAAGATAGTAATCATGGAATTCTTCTTTTTTAAGAATCTTTCTGATTTTCTGCTGAGCTGTATCCAGAAGAACTTTTACCGGTACACAGGCTGGCAAAAGCATAGAAGGAACTTCCCGGTTAAAATCAAGAACATATAAAAGTGGTGATTTAGAATTATCTTTGTTGATGATATCAGGAATATACTGGTTTGCAATTTTGTGTTCCAGTACATTTGAAGGAAAGGCTTTTGGTAAGTCGGAAACAACAGGGTAGAGAATTGAGTCGTTTTTTAAGGATTCTTTAAACTGATTTGCGTACTTAATTGCAAAATAGGAGATTGAAACAATTGTCTTTTTTCCATTGGCAGTTATTACACAAACAAGGTGTTTTGCAGAAAGTCCTTCAAGTTCGGCTGAAACGGTTGAAGATGGATCTCCAAGATATTTTACCAGATCCGCTTGTTCTTCTACATGGTGTTCGGCATATTTTTTAATATAACTGCAGAATTCCCTTAAATCGATAAAAGGTGATTTTTGTTTTTCTGCATAATATCTGATTATTGAACTTAAATTAGATGTCGTTGCCATACATTTTCCCTTCTCTCATTTCCCCGTAATATTACATTATAATTTATCGGGTTTTATAAGGCAAGGTTTAGAAAAAGTATGGCAATATTAGAAATCTAACGGATTTTTAATGAACCAACATTAGTTCTTGCTGAAATTTTAAGATTTTCAGAACCTTTCTGGCGGTATGAGTGTTTTAACTCCTTATCACCAACAGACAATTCTCCTATATCAGTTTTGAGGTCCATGTCATATTCATCAAGGCTGTTCAAAGTCTTAATTTTCAGTTCACCAACGTTTGTTTCTGCATCAAGCTCCTTAAAAGCTGTATCTACAATAGAAAGATTTCCAACATCAGTTTTAGCATCCAGAGCATCAATCTCCATATTTTCGATAATTATTTCACCAACGTTTACTTTTATATCAGCTTCACTTAAATGTGCATCGCGGGGAAGGGTAAGAATGAGCTTACAGTTGTTGTTTCCGCTGTTTGATTTTTTGATGTGCTGAATAATTCTGAGTTCTCCGTCTACAATCTGGAAGTCAGGTCTTAATTTTTCTTTGTTGTAAGAACATTCCAGTTTGTAAGAATCTCCCTGGCGGATTGTTACCCTCATGATGTTTGTATCAAGGTCAAGTTTGGTAAAAGAATCCAGTTCTTCGTTAATCATTTTTTTAGAAGAAGGATTTGTATCTGACCAGTCATTATCATTGTCATAATCCTCATCAAAGTCAAAATCATCATCATCAAAAATATTAGTTTTAACAAAGTTCTTAATATCAGAACCGTAGTTTTTAGCTGTTCTTACACTGGAAAAAATGATAACTCCCAGTGTTATGGTCCAGATTATAATCAGATAAATGTAAATTTTCTTTTTCATAATAAATTCTCCCTTAGTTTTCTTTTGTATGTTTTGTATCTGTAGAAATGCCTGTTATTGCTGTAATGACGGCAGATAAAGCTCCTGCAATTGGCCAGATGAGCCAGGAAATATGCCAGCAATGTGTAAGGAAACTTACGCAAAGATAGATACAGGTTACTGTAGACCAGTAGGCAGACATTATGGCTTTGATTCTTGGATTATTTGATTCCATAGTAGTGTTAAACTCCTCGTTTACTTTGTTATTAAGATTTAAAAGCTTGTCATAGGTGTTTTTAATTTTGTTAGATGAAACAATAAGAAAGACTCCGGCACCAACAAATATAAATAGAAGGCATGCTGCAAATTCTTCCAGGAAGCCCTTATTATCAAAAATGATTGCAGGAACGAAACAGAGAACACAAAGCATTATTCCAAGAGAAAGTCTGACACTGTAGGAAGAAATAAATTCTCTTTTTTGGTTCAGGATGTTTTCCCGGGTCATGCTGTCAATTGTGCATGGTTCATTTTTAATAAAGTTAAATCCTTCGGTTCTGAGAGGATTCATAATAAAAAGGGTGACTGCACAGGCAATCATAAGAAACATACCTATAATGCCGATTGTGTCGTGGTGTAAAGCATCACCAATGATTGGTCCGATTGGACAGCAGATACAAAGCATGATTGCTCCTGCCTCAATAAATGCAGCTTCTTTTTTTGCCTTAAGATAGGCTGTAACTTCATCGAAAGTAACTTTGCGGCGGTTGATATTTTCTGTACGACTGGTAACAAGAAATTCTTTTATTCCTAAATCGTCAGCAAGGTCTTCCAGGTTTCCGAATTCTGAAATAACAGTTCCTACTGCTTCGTTTTCGGTTTTTCCTTCACGAATAAGTTCTGTATATTTGTCTTCCATCATTTGAAAAAGTTCTGATTTTGCACGATAAACTTTTTCGTTCTGTGGCAAGTTTCTGAACATTGCATCAAGATAATTTTTAATAGTTTCCATAACTCTTCCTCTTTTATTTTTCAATAAATTTTTCTACCACCTCTTTTGTAAGGTGCCATTCTTCACATTTTTCTTTGTACCAGTTTTTCCCCTTCTCGGTGATACGGTAATAAGTTCTTTTCTTTCCTGTATCTGCCAGCTGGGAGTAGGATTCTATGTATCCGTTTTCTTCCATGCGGGTAAAGGCAGAATAAAGGGTTGTTTCTTTTATTACGTACTTTTCCTCGGACAAGGCCTTAATATCTTTGGAAAGTTCGTATCCGTACGAAGGTTTCTTCAAAAGCAGGTACAAAATCATTGTGTCGTTATAACCACGTATAACATCACTACTGATTGATACCATCGTTTATCCTCCGATAGTCGTAGCTTCGGCTGACGTTGTAACGTCTGTCGTACTACGTCTGACGTAGTAAAATATAATGCTATACTTTTAATCTGTCAATATCTTAATTGAAATAATTTTTATAAAAGCATAGAATATCACTATGTTACAATCAAATCGTATGAATGGACTGCATCCATATGTTCCAGGAGAGCAGCCAAAAGACCGTGAATATATCAAATTAAATGCAAATGAAAATCCTTATGCCCCAAGTCCAAAAGTGGGAAAAGCTGTTATAGATTTTGTGGAAAATCACCGGGAAAAAATGGGCCTTTATCCTGATCCTGATTCAAACGAACTGCATGCCGCAATTGCAGATATGCTGAATCAGTGTGGTGGAGTTCTTTGTCGTGCTAAGGTGGATGGTGATAAAGTTTCTCCTGCTGAAGAAGACAAAATTCCCTTTACCGTAACTCCTGATATGATTTACACAGGAAATGGTTCAGATGAAGTTCTTTCTTTTGTCTTCTATGCCTTTTTTAATTCTGGAGAAAAGTTTGTTTTACCTGAGTTTACATATTCCTTCTATCCGGTGTATGCAGGTTTTTACAATATTCCGATGGATACAATTGCTTTAAAATCTGACTGGACTTTAGATACTGAAAAAATGCTTTCTTCTGCACATGCTGATAATGGAGGAATCATTTTTGCAAATCCTAATGCTCCTACAGGACTTGGACTTACCAGAGAGCAGGTTAGACAAATGCTTCTTAAGGCTTCTCCTGATAAAATTTTTATTGTTGATGAAGCTTATGTTGATTTTGGTGGACAGTCTTGTATTCCTTTGCTCAAAGAGTTTAAAAATCTTTTGATTGTCAGAACTTTCTCAAAATCTTTGTGCGGGGCTGGACAGAGACTTGGTTATATTGTTGCAAATCCTGAACTGATAAACATTGTAACTACTGTAAAAAACAGCGTAAATCATTTTCCTATTGATGCTTTATCTCAGGTTAGCGGAAAGACTGCCTGTTCGGATGTAGCTTATTATGTTGAAACTTCAAAGAAAGTTGTTGAAGAAAGAGAGAAGTTTTATGATTTCTTAAAAGAAAAAGGATTTTTTGTTCTTAAGAGTCAGACAAACTTTATTTTTGCAAAGCATGATAAAATTCCTGGTGCTGATTTGTACAAGAAGATTCGTGATCAGGGAATTTTAATCAGACATTTTGCGACTGCCGGAATTGAAGATTTTGTAAGAATTACAATTGGAACTGCAGAGCAGATGCAGGCCCTCAGACAGGCTATTGAAAATATCTTATAAAAAAAAGAGGTTGATAACATGAAGATTTTAGTTATTTCAGATTTACATGCTCATAACGAAGTTTTAGATAAAATGGATGATCTTTTCGGACAGGCTGATGCAGTAATTTTTGGTGGAGATTTTGCAGAATGTTTTAAACCTGAAACAGGAAAATCTGCTCTTGATGC
>JAEEGL013497392.1_pt1 | contig 12629 bp, 5 predicted proteins | sample 9134231 | NCBI WGS metagenome assembly JAEEGL01 (sample SAMN16246548, study PRJNA631951) | gut metagenome | biome: gut microbiome; feature: rumen; material: fiber-attached | host: Bos | place: Iran: Karaj | collected 2018-10
ATGCCAATCTCGCGCTCGGGCACGCGGAAATTAGTGAATGTCTTGCCATCCTTTGCCTCGGCAGCCAGCTGCTTTCCATTGGCATCGAAGAAGCTGACGCGGCCGCTCTGCTTGTCAACGCGGGCGGTGATGCCCTTCGCCTTCACCACAAAGTCACTACCCTCTTCCGAAGTGGTGAACTGCGGCTTAGCCGTCTGCTGCACAATCATCAGGCTCTGCTGCTTCTTAGGCAGCTGCGCCTCAGAGGTGGCCTGCACGCGGATGATGTTGTCGTTAATCACTTGCAAAGAGACAACCTTTGTGCCATTTGCGGTAGGATTGTCCAACTGAACCGTCACGCGGTTACCGTCTTTCGTAACTGCTGCCTGTGCAAATCCCACACAAGAAAACAGTACGGTCGACATTAATAATCTAGCAATACTCATTTTCGGTTTATTTGTCTTATAGATTTAATTTGATTGCAAAGATAGCACTAAAAAACCGATTTGTAAAATGTTAGCGTTAAGAATTTGTGTATAAATTGTTAAATTATCCCTTTTTTACCTCTTTATACTGAGAAGGCATCATACCATACATCTCCTTGAAGTACTTGGAGAAATAACGCGGATTGTTGAAACCGACCATATAGGAAATCTCTGCCACACTGAGTTGACTCTGACGGAGCAATTGTTCAGCTCGACGCAGACGAATGAGACGTATAAACTCCGATGGTGTACAGCCTGTCAACATCAATAACTTCTTGTAAAGATGGACGCGTGACATATTCATTGCTTCACTGAGCGACTCCACCGACAGCTCTGGATTATTGATATTATCCTCCACATAGGTAGTAGCATCCTGCACCAGTTTTTCGTCAAGGGATGTAATTTCTATCTGTTTCACCTGCGGGTCAAGCCTGGTCTGCTCAGACGTTTTTCGCCACTTGATAAGATTGGAGATACGAAGATTAAGCAGGTCAAAGTTGAAGGGTTTGGTGATATAATCATCGGCGCCACTCTCCATACCCTCAATCTTCTGTTCGGGCGATACGCGTGCCGTCAGCACCACGAACGGGATCTTGGCCGTTTCAAAATTGCTCTTAAGGGCCCTACAAAGTTCCAGGCCATTCATCTCGGGCATCACCACATCACTGATGATGACATCAGGTTTTTGCTCCTCAACCAACTTTAGGGCTTCCTTTCCGTTATATGCCACACGTAAGCGATAGAAGTCACTCATCAACGTGGTCATATAGTCAATGAATTCACGATTGCTATCCACCAAAAGCACTTCGTATTTACCACTTCCAATGACCTCACCAACAGCCGTGGAAGTCTGAATCCCCGCTTTGTTGTCATTTTTGATAGTATCTTCGGCAAGATAGGCCGTATCACGGGCAGCCGCCACTTCGCTGGTCTTCAGTTGTGACAAGCTGACATCATGACGTACGGGTATCTGAATCGTAAACACTGTACCTTGACCGGCATTGTCGTTGACAGAAATCTGACCGTCGTGAAGTTCCACGTAATCCTTTACCATAGAAAGGCCAAGACCGCTACCGCCATAGGAAGAAACCTCCTGCCCTTCCACTTGATAGAATCGTTCGAAGGCATGCTTCTTGTCTTCATCCGAGATGCCCACACCCGTATCCGACACTTTTATCTGCAGAAGATCTTCTGCCTGAGAGGGTTCTGCTGTCTTGGGCATCAACTGAATGGAAACATCTACACGTCCGTCGTCTTTCGTAAACTTATAGGCATTGGAAAGGAGGATGTTCATCACTTTTTCAATCTTATCATCATCAAACGACATCACCAACGATTCCAAGGGTGAATAGAACGTGAGATGAATGTTCTTGTCTTGCATAAGCCTGAACGAACGGCAGATATTGCGAAGGTAATTCACGATGTCACCAGTCACGGGATTAAGTTTAACCTGACTGGCTTCCAATTTGCGGAAATCAAGCAACTGATTAACAAGCTCTAGTAGCTTGGTGGCATTGCGGTGCACGATGTCGAGCGTATTCCTTTTCTTGGGATTTTCTTCCTTTTTCAGTAACTGACTCAACGGCTGAAGAACCAGCATCAGCGGCGCACGCAGATCATGGCTCACATTGGTGAAGAACTTCATCTTCATCTCGTCGAGTTCCTTCTCCCTGATACGTTCTCGCTCCAACTGCTCCACACGGAAGCGTTCTTCCTGACGACGCACTGACAAACGGTAAGCACGATATAAGCCTGCAGCAATGAGCAAGGCATAGACAAGGAACGCCCAAATAGATAAGTAGAAAGGAGGATTCACCTTTATCTTCAGTGTGCTGACCTCTTTGGAGATACGTCCGTCACGGCCTACAATACTCACTTCGAGCGTATAAGTTCCCGGCGACAGGTTTGTAAACGTCACCTCATTGTGGTTTGGCGGTGTCATCATCCACTTATCGGAAAAGCCTTTAAGACGATAATAGAAACGCTTGCGGGCAGGAACAACGATTGTCGTGGCTGCCAACTGAATAGTGAATGAGTTGTCGCTGGAACGGAGTTCTATTTCACGGTTCAAATTGAGGGATTTCTCCAGCACCACATGCCCATCATACTCCTCTCCCACCGCCAACGGATGGTCAAACAGAATAAGACCACTGAAAATAACTTCCGACTTAGCTTGAATGGGCTCCTTACGGCCTTCAGGGAAGATGTTAACTCCATCCTGTCCGCCAAAGAGAACATCCCCCCTGTGATTGGTGAAAATGGAACAGATATTGAACTTCCGCTCTTGCAGACCGTCAAGATGGTTGTAATTGACAATGGAGAAATCATAATGATTACCTTGACGCGACACCGTCACCTGTGCTACACCTTTATCAGTGGAAACCCAAATATTCCCATGATGGTCCTCAGTAACGGCACAGACCACCGTTCCACCCAATCCGTCATCGGCAGTCAGTTCATATAGTTCATCGTTCAGTTTGTCGAGAATATTGAGACCTGAATTGGTGGCTATCCAAGCCAGCCCCCGAGAATCCTCGTACATTTGGTTAATCTGAGGATTCAGGAAGTACTTACCCGACTTAGTCTTTGTATAGTTTTCCAGTTTACGAGTGACAGGATCAAGTACGGAGAATCCTTGTGAATGAGCTATCAGGATTTTACCTTGTTTGTTCAATGTAACTGAGGACACGAAATCTGACTCAAGATTTGAATGAGCCTTATCATAGGTTTGGAATTCACCAGTCTGAGGATTCAGTATCTGAACCCCCGAGCCCAACGTGCCGATGACTAAATAGCCTGAGGGAAGTTCCGCCAGCGACCATACACTTTCACCTGCCAATCCATCCTTACTATGATAAGCTTTCCACACACCGTCCTTATAGCGCGTCAGTCCTCCGTTAAAACTGCCAAACCACAAAGAGCCGTCCTTCATCCTTCTGACGGAAACTATCACATCCGTGGTGAGATGGGTCTGTTCTCGTTTATAATACCGGCGGCTTCCAGTCAACGGATTATAGCTTATTACACCCTGATCATTGGTACCGAGCCACCAGTTGCCATCAGCATCCTCCGTGATGGCGTTCACGTCACCGAGCTCTTTATATTCAAATATCGAAAGGAAATCCCAGGAATAGGCAGCCCCGTTTTTGTATGTGCCAATCCACAGTGCGCCGTTGTGGTCCATCATCAGGGTATTCAGGGTGTTTTCAGACAACGATGTGGGATTATTTTTGTCGCTCTTGAACGTCTGGAATTCCTTCGTCTTCCAGTTGAGCAGCATCAAACCGTCATGGTCGGTGGCAATCCAGAGACGATCATGTGTATCTTCCTGGATATCACGCACGAGAATATGGTCTTCAGATGATTTAACCCCGATAGCATTCATCCACTGCGGAACTGTATCGAACCATTTCTTTAGACTAGGAGAATAAATCTTCGTCATTCCGGCAACTGTAACCCAGTAGTTATTCCGGCTGTCAATTTGAAGGGTATAGGTATGTCCTTTTGGTGACTGATGGTCAGGGAAATAAGTGTTAATCCATAAGGGTTTCCGCTGATGCCCATCCAAACGCACCATAGTGCCGTCATCGTAAATCAGCACCACCGTCCCCCGAGTCTCTGTGATTCCCGTCACCATTCCATTGGGAATATCACCCTTCATGCGTCCCATTTTGAAGAGGAAGGGCTTGTGTGTCTTGGCGTCGAAATAATAGCATCCCTTACCAACCACAACGCTCCAGATATTCTTTTGTGAATCAATGAACACGCGGTTTGGCTGACCATGCATTCCCATCTTTTTCATCCACTCCTCAGGTGAGCGGTCAAATTTCTCCGTTTCAGGATTATAGACACAATACCCTAAAGATGTGTGAATCCAAAGAAAACCGTTCTGATCTTCATGAATCTCATCCACACCGTCGTCAAGAAGCAACTCAGGATCAGAGGTACGCGAATGAAAAGTCTTGAAACGATAGCCGTCAAAGCGCTCCAGTCCCGAAGTCGTACCAAACCAGATAAATCCCTGCCGGTCGCGGAACATGCAATGAATACATGCGTTCGATATCTCACCATTTGACTGCACCTTCCTGAATTCATAGCTCACCTCTGCATGGAGGTCCAAGCAAAGGAAAACGGCAACAACAAATACAAACCTTTTCAGGAACAAAAGGTGCTTCATATATATAACAGTAAAGATGACGTTGCAAATATAATAAGTTAAGATGAAAAAAGCAATTATTTTGCTACCTTTGTTTTATTTTTTTAATATTCCTAAAAAGGTAGGCAATAAAAAGCCCTCTCCCTTTAACGCGGGAAAGGGCTTTTTAAAACCGTTTACGCTACAAGCTTATTGACCCATCAGCACCTTGACGATGTCGGCATCTTCCCAAACGAGGGTCTTTCGGTCAATAAGACCCATCCACCACAAACCGACTGTACCATTAGCCTTGAACTTCTCTGCCATATACTTGGCATACTTCACGCGCTCTGCCGGATCTTTTTTGCCATCGATAGCGCCGAACTCACCGAAGAATGCGGGAATTCCAAGGTTGCCAGCACATGTCATAACGCGATTGAACACATCGTCGATCTCCTTAGTGCAACTGTCATCGAAGATTAAAATGCTCCATTCACCGTTGTCGTTGCAGAAGTTGTACGGATCATAGCTGTGCACAGACATCATGATGTGGTTGGAGTGCTTGTCTTGAGGAACCACCATCTCATCGAGGACCACCTGCGTGTTGCTAGCGGAATAGGGGTTAATGATAAGGTTGCGATACTCGTTGTTGCCACCCGTGGCACGCACAGCATCCACGAAGTCCTGATGATACTTACGGATGGCTTCATAAGCTCCATCTCCTGCAGATGGTTGTTTCCAACCATCATTGGTATTCGTATACAAGATTTCATTAAAGCTCTCGAAAAGCAGATGGTCTCCGTAATCGCGGAAGGTGTTGGCTATCTGCGTCCATAACTTCTTGTAAATAGCTGAAGCTGTGGGATAAACATCCATATTGGCGATGAGCCATGCTGTTCCGCTGGCACCTGTATCATGCATAACGTTGACGATACAGTAACAGCCTGCATCGAGCACCATATCTACCACTTCCTTGACACGAGCCATCCAAGCGGCATCCACGTTGCCTTCAGCATCCATGTGGGGCCCCCATGTTACGGGCACACGGATGACCTTGAAACCGCGGTCAGCAATGGCTCCAATGATCTCTGGCGTGGTCTGAGGCTGTCCCCAACCTTGTTCCCAATCTGTAGGCGACTTAGTGGTAGGATCCCACCAATCACCAACGGGCCAAGAGTCGAGTGTATTACCTAGGTTGTAGCCCAAAGTAAAATTCTCTAGTGTGGCAAATGAACTTGGGAAAGTATCACCTGGATCGGTGCCTGTTCCGTTTTGGTTCAACGTGATGGTACGGGTCTGCGTTCCACTTTTGAAGGTGAGAACGGCTGTCCGGGCGTCGCCTTCGTTCTTGTTAACGTTCAGCTTCAGATAGGAGTTACGGTCGAAATAACCGTAACCAGCATGGTTGCTCACATCGGCCCAGTCGCCGTCAACTTCAGCAGTCCAGTCACCATCACAATCCACGCCGAGGATGATACTGGCGGCACCCATACTGAACTGTATGGCATCGCCCACCGCTTCACCGTTGCGCAGAACGTTAAGTTTCGTGGCCGGTCCTTCAGAACGTCCTGTGTAGCTTTCCTTGTTCTCCACATCAGAACAGCTGTACAGCGACAGGACAGCAAAAAACAGGAAAACGCTATAATATACATTCTTGATTTTCATATCTTTTATGCTTGATGGTTATTATTTCTTGGGGATGTAGATGATGCGGCAGTTGTCAAACTTTACATCAACTTTTCCACGAGTGGTACTCTGATTAATGCTCTGGAATCGGAACTGGTTGAGACCTATTGTCTTAATCTCGGAATATTTCAATCCTTGATAGCAAGCAAACTTGCTCAGCGGTAGCACATGGCGATACCATTTGCCTGTAGGAGCCTGATTATTGATGTCACCAAGGACAGGATTTTCAAGCAAAGCTATCTGTTCTTCATAATTTTCCCATCCGATATGATTATCGTATTGGTTCTCAGCATCTCCGATCGGCTGGAACATATAACGGATGTAACCGAAGAAAGAGCCATTGTTGTAATCAGAATTGCTCAGCACATTGACGGCAAAATACACTTCGTCAGCGGTGGCATCACCGGGTATATTGTCAGACAACGGGAAGGAGTTGCCACTCCAGTCTTTGCGGAAGTATACCATGACACCCCACCATTGCTGACCTTCTTCGGGCACATTGAAATAAGCATACACTCCATCGCTCGTTCCGCTATCGACAAAAGTAGCATTGGGTCCCCAACCGTTGTCGGTGGCATCACCATCGAAAGTGGTCAGGATGGTGGAATGGTCGTAGAAACGGTCGACGCTGACCTCACCACCTGGTGTAGCCACGGTAAGTGTGGTTGCGCTAACCTCACTGGGTTTCTTGGAGAAGTCGAAGTAGATGGTATCCTCTGACTCAGCCACACGAAATTCGTCAGGCGACAAGGTTACATCACCGTATTTCACACTTGACACATCGACGAATTCTCGCCCTGTGATAACCAGTGTCTCACCGATTTGAGGCATGTCGTTCGATATAGAGAGAATGACAGGAACACCCGGTGTCTTGAAATAAGGAATGTAGGCAGTTCCACCTGCCGTCACGATGACCAATGTACCCTCGGTAAAAGGCAGCTCAGGATGGGAGAAGCTCAGTTGCGATTGAGTTTCGTATGCATTAGTCATGGCATTGAGGCTGCGTTCTTTCCGAACAGTTTTCAGGTCGGTGATGGCTACATGCGTTCCACCAATCTCCTCTCGGCCCTTTAAAGCAGCTATCTCTTCCGAAGTCAAATTGGTGAAATACGCCTCCTCTATATCGGTAAGGTTTAAGCCGTAGACATTGATAATGTCACCTGTCTCGCGCGGATATTTGGCAGCAATACGCTGAAGTGACGGATAACCAGCACTGATCTTGAAAGCATAGGTGCAAGTTCCGTGGGTTGTCTCGATACGTATCTCATCCTTCAAGTCGCTATTGAAGGCGGTGAGTTTGAAACCGTTCTTCTCAGAGGGTACATTGACAATGACGCTATGGTCGGTATTCATATTAGGGTTGAAGTACACCTCTTGGTCGTTGATATACACCTTCATCACATTGCTTAGATTGTGGCCGATAATGGCGATGACCTGTCCAGGTGAGGCCTTGGTGAAGAGGCTGTCGGCGGCAGCGGGATCGCAGGAGCGCACGCCCGTAATCTCAGGTGTGCCACCACCAGACGAATTGCTGTCGCTACAAGAGGTGAACAGTATTTGCGGTACGATGAACAGTGCTACCATGAGCAGGCTTCCACTGATTCTCTTTATCATTGTAGTCATAACTATAGTTTTTTGTAACGTTATTATTCTCCAAAATCATAGTCGGTTGCAGGCGATGTATAATCCACTGCCGGTGCATTGAAATTGCTGTTCTGAATGACATCGGCCTCGGGATAAGGCATGAAGATATTGGCCTCGGATAGTACGATGGGCTGATAGTCAGATCCCTTGGCAGCTGCCAACGCATCCACGTCGTAAGTATATCCCTCGGCTTTGGTCTGTACGGTCGTATTGTCATCATTGGATACCGTCTTACGGTCGTTCCATAGACAATGCCCCTCATCATCGTTGAAATACCAGTTGTTGGAACCAGGGAAGATACAGCGGTAAGAAAGGGTCTTATCTGCATTGAGCACCACATCGCCCGAGTTGAGCATGAACGCTCGATGCTGTTTGTGGTTAAAGAAGTTAAGCATGGTTTGCGGTTTCCAACGATACCATGTTACCATCTCGTACCAGTTGCAGTACTCCAGGCAGAACTCGATACGACGCTCACGGATGAGATCGTCAAAGGAAAACGAGGTCTTCGGTTCCAGTTTGGCACGGATACGGGTTGCATTGAAGGCGGCAAGTGCTTCGGCATCGGAAGTTGACTCGTTGTTGCCCAGCAGCGCCTCAGCCTTCATCAGATAGACATCGGCCAGACGGAGTATATATGTATTGAGCGGCGAAGCCTGCTGTGCCAAATGACCGTCACAGTCGGCTTTCGTGCCTACTACACCTTTCTTGGCCTGTGCCCAATTCGCAGTATAGGTGTACCCCCCCTTTTCAGTCCATATATAGCTGTAGTAACGACCAGGTGTGAAGAAATTGCCACGCAGGCGGAAGGAGTCTTTTGGTTCCTCGTTGTAATAGTCGAGCATGTCAACGGAGGCATGCAGCGAGCCACCCCATACATTTACATCACACACGTCGCTCCATGCGAGGTCACTGATGAGATTGTTGTTAGCGGAATACTCACCGAGCAAGGGATCTGCCCAACGCATGGCCAGCAGTGTCTCCTCATTATCATTGTACTGGGGACGGAACAGATTCTCATAGTCATCTAGCAACTTGTATTGTCCGCAATTGATAACCTCGTCGCAGAGACTGACCACTTTCTTTAGTGTGGCCTCGTCGCGCATACCATCCTTGTTGCTTCCACCATCCTGCCACCCACTTTGTGCCAACAAAGCCTTGGCCAGTAGAGCCTTGGCAACATAGCGTGAAGGGTGGTAGTTGGAACCCCTCTCGGGCAACAGTTCTGCGGCGCGCTCGAAGTCACGTATGATGAACTTCAACACACTGCTTTCCTTGCAAAGGGGACGAACGGGATTTTTAATAGCATCATCGTTGTCCTCAAAAAGAATCACCTCGCCCCAACCACGTAACAGGTAGAAATAGGCACAACCACGCATGATCATAGCTTCACCTTTTGCTTGGTTGACTACATTCTCGCTCACATTTGTGTTCTTGGCAGCTTCGTATTTTTCGAGATCGTTGATAAGTTGGTTTGACATGGTGACCACCATATAGAGCGAAGACCACGCATTCACCAGGTCGGATGTCAGTCCTGTGATGGTGAAACGGGCGTATTCACCCGAGAGATAAGGACTCCACGCATCATTGGCACGGAAGGAGCCGATGCCAAGGATAGCACGCTCGTTGTAACCATGCCAGGCATAATTGTACAAGGGCTCAATAGCCTTGATAATGGCTTCGTCACTTGTATAGTAGGTATCGGCGGTATAGTTGTTGGTAGGAATACGGTCCAAGAATTCGTCGCTGCAACTGGTGAAAAACAGTATGCAGAACGATGCTAAGGCCAACGCCACCTTATTATATATGATATATTTCATGATTGTATTCAATTAAAAGTTCAACTTGAGACCGAATGTATAAATACGTGAAGAAGGATAGCGATAGTAGTCGATACCCTGGAGGAGCACGTTTTGTCCATTGGCACCGATTTCAGGATCATAACCGTCGTAACCGGTAATAGTGAATAGGTTCTGCACATTGGCATATACCTGCATCCAGTCAATCTTCAGTTTACTCAACCACTTCTTCGGCAGGTTATAAGCCAACGAGAGGCTTTTCAAACGGAGATACGAACCATCTTCCACAAAGCGCGAAGAGATACGGTTGTTGTCGTTCTGGCTCTCGCCGCTCACACTGATTCGTTGTGTCTGTGCTGTCTCGGCGTTGATAACATATACATTGCTGATGTCATTAAGCGAACCCTCAGGGTTAATCATGCCTATCTGGGCATAATCATTCACCATTTTGAGTTTATTGCCCCAAGCGGTAGGATCGCTATGCTTCATCTTCACAGCATTGTAAATGTCATTACCCACACTACCGTTGATGAAGAAGCTCAATTCGAAGTCGCGCCATGTAATGACGTTGTTGATACCGAAAGTGAAATCGGGATTCGGGTCGCCGATATACTTACGGTCGGCTGTGGTAATCTTTCCGTCACCGTTAACATCCTCGAAGATATAGTCGCCTACCCAGATACCACGCTGCTGAATAGGATACATGTCATGGTCAAGATCCTCAGCTGGACGTGCAACGGGGATGCGATTGCCATTTTGATCAAGCAGGAACTCGCCTAGGGAGTTTTTCTGGTAGAAGTCGTTCTCGTTAGTGAACATACCGATGACATTATAGCCATAAAAGCGTCCCACCGGTCCCCCGATTTCCGACAATGTATAGGTAGAGCCACCATCGGCACTCAAGTTGCCGGGGATGGTACCCTCAGCACTGCTCAAGCCAGTCAGTTTGTTACGGTTAAGAGAGAAGGTAATGCCCGTGCGCCATTGCCAATCTTTGTTGGAAATGTTCACAGTATTCAGTGTAAACTCGATACCCTTATTTTCGATGGCACCCGTGTTCACCTTAGGCGGTGAGATACCCATCCAACCAGTGTTGTTAATAATATAATAAGGTAGGGTGGCATCCATGAGCAGGTTGTCGGTCTTCTTCAAATAAGCATCGACAATAAACTCGATTCGGTTGTTGAGGAACGAGAGATCCAAACCGACGTTCCAAGCCTTCGTTGACTCCCACTTCAGCTCTTCGTTGCCGAAATTACCTGTGAAATAACCAGTACCCCATGCGGTAACAGCGTTCTTCATGGCCACGCCATAGGCATAGCTGCCCACGCTCTGGTTACCCACAAGACCCCATCCCAAACGTACCTTGGCATTGCTGAGCCAAGAGTGGGTGCTTTCCATAAACGGTTCGTTGCTCAAACGCCAAGCCAAAGCCACCGAAGGGAAGTAACCCCAACGGTTATCCGGTCCGAAGCTTGATGAACCGTCTGCACGCAGCGTGGCGGTCAGGAGGTAGCGGTCTAACATATTATAGTTCAGACGACCGTAGTAAGACTCGATAGCCCAATCAGCCCCCTGGTCGCTATTGGTTGCCGTGCTGGCATCACCCACAGAAATACTCTTGACTGCATCGGTGATGTATCCTTTTCTACCCATAGAGTCATTATACCATGCACCTTCCTGTGTCTCGTGTCCAGCCATCACTTGGAAATGATAACCTTTGGTGATGTCGAAATCGTAAGTGAGGTACTGCTTAAACGACTCGTATTTGTTACGGGAGTTCCCACGTGTGAGTTGCGACTCGATATGCTGCTGAGCCGTGTCATAGCTTGGACGGAAAAAGAAGCTCTGTCCCCAGCTGCGGTTGCCACCGTATTCCAAACGCAAGGTAAGACCCTTGATCGGTGTCACGTTGGCATAAACATTATAATCGAACTGCTGTCCGTTTCGGTCGTTATCCTTCATCTCGGCCTCGAACAAAGGGTTCGAGTTGTAGTTGTGCTCCAGATTGGTACCAAAGTCCCAGCTGCCATCGGGGTTGCGGGCTGACATATCGGGATATTGCACAAGAGCGGTCTGTATGACATTGTTCTCATCGAAGGTAATGACCTGTTTCGTGTTCGAATAGGCAGTATTGATGCCTATCTGCAGCCAATCAGTGATTTTCGTGTCAAAGTTGCCGCGGAAAGAGACACGTCTGAACGAAGATCCTACACCCACACCATCCTGGTCGAGATAACCACCAGAAAAAGAGTAGTGCATGTCCTTGTTACCACCGTTGACGTTGAGTTGGTGGTTGTGCATGAAAGCGGTCTTGAACAGTTCATCCTGCCAATTGGTACCATTAGTGAGCAGGCTCTGGTCCAACAGTTCCTCGCGTTTTCCATAACCATAAATCTCAGCTCTCACATTATAGAACTTGGCAAACTCGGGCAGGTTCATCGCCTCAAGGCGTTTGGGCATCGACTGCCAGCCCATGTAACCTTCATAAGTGAGCTTGGCTTTGCCTTCCTGACCGCGTTTGGTAGTGATGAGCACCACACCGTTAGAAGCACGTGAACCGTAGATAGCGGTGGCGGAGGCATCCTTTAGCACCTCGAGGCTGGTGATATCGCTGGGATTGATTGACGCCATCACACTAGAATTGTCTGAGGTCTGTCCCGACATGGCTATACCGTCAATCACATACAGCGGTTCATTGCCGTTCAACGAATTGATACCACGAATCTGTACCGAAATACCGCCACCGGGAGCACCGGAGTTCTGAGTAACCTGAACACCAGCGATACGACCCTGCATGGCCTGTTCAATACTGGTGTTGACACCCTGCTTGATGGCTTCCTCATTGATGGAACTCACGGAACCCGTCAGGTCAGAGCGCTTCATCACGCCATAACCCACGAC
>JAEEGL015008874.1_pt1 | contig 12629 bp, 7 predicted proteins | sample 9134231 | NCBI WGS metagenome assembly JAEEGL01 (sample SAMN16246548, study PRJNA631951) | gut metagenome | biome: gut microbiome; feature: rumen; material: fiber-attached | host: Bos | place: Iran: Karaj | collected 2018-10
AAATAACTTCTCCCTGCCTTAATACGGCAGGAAGGGCTCGTTACTTGCTGCTTCTGTCTTATGTTAAACCTGTCATAGAACTACTCACGGGAAACCAACGTTCCTCCGAAAGCGGGTGCAAAGTTAGCAACATTCAACGCAACAAAAAAATATTTCAGCGACTTTTTTCATACAAAAACACACGTTTTCACGCAAAATACTGATTTGCAATGAGAAAAATTTTGCAGGAAATATGCAAAATAAGATCTGAGCCATTCCTAAATAATAAAGTGGGGATGCAATATGTTTGCATCCCCACTCTTTTATACAATATAGTTATTACCAGTTATCTGTTCTAAAAGAAGAAACAGGTATATCATAATCATTAAATAACGTAGCCTCGGTGTAGTTTTTAAAACCATAGCGCAAAGCAACAGGATTAGGAACCTCTTTGCACTCTGCATACAATTTATTACCTCGAATATAAGCAGTTGCCTCATGGAACACTTTATCTTCACCCGCAATCTCTACGTTATCGACTTTCCAAGTGGAATGTGTACATAATCCATGCTTTGTTTTAAAAGATACGACAGCCTTACCCTCTTCAACAGCAAATGATTCATATACCGGACTTTCACAAGGAATTCCAGGTATATTATAAGTCTTTGCTAATGCCCAGTAAGCCAGACGTTCTCCTGCTTCTTTTTTCTTTCTTGGATGAATAATATAAATCTGACCGGTATCCATGGTCACAGCCATTCCTGAGTTTGGAATCAGATCCATACATTTCAATTGAGACTCCCGTAACAAAGCAGATCCTACTTCATTTTCCTTTCCATAAGCATACGGGGCAATCTGAACATAGTAGAATGGGAAGTCACCCTGATTAAAGTTCTTTCGAATGTCCTTCACGAAAGCAGGGAACAATCGAGTATATAAATCAGGATTTCCAGCATTCGACTCGCCTTGATACCAAATAGCACCTTTTATTGTATAATTGATTAGAGGGTGGACTTTTGCATTATATAAATAACAAGGTGTCTGATTGTCATTACGGCCTGATGGTTGATCATTATCCAGATATGAGAGATCATATTCATCCTTAAACTCGTTCATTGCCTCACGACTCATCCAAGCTTCTACGTTGGAGCCACCCCAGTTAGAGATAACCAAGCCTATAGGGACCTCCAATACTTCTTGCAGATAACGTGCAAAGAAATATGCCGTGGCACTGCAGGAGCTTACACCCTCTGGATCATGCTCTTTCCAAGTACCAGGAACATCATCCATCGGAGTCTTGCTAACCTTATTTACGGCTGTATACATTCGAATAGGTGTTGATTTCTTAGCCTTTATCACATAGTCGAGAGCACCTTCAACAGGTTGACCACCAAAGCCTCTCATTGGCATCTCCATGTTTGATTGGCCAGAGCAGAACCATACCTCACCTATTAATATATTCTTTAATGTTACGGTTTCTCCATCATTGAAACTGATTTCATAAGGTCCGCCAGCAGAAGGAGTTTGAACCTTAACAATCCACTTACCATCTTGGTCTGCAGTAACCCTATACACGACATTACTCCAAGAAGGAGTAATTTTCACAACCTTATTAGGTGTTGCTTTACCCCACAAGTTCACTTTTTCATTTTGTTGTAAAACCATGTTATCGGCTAAAACCGTTGGGAACGTTACTTTTGCTGAAAGTGATAATGAACAACATAAAAATAACCCCATCAACCATTTACATCTCATATTATATCTGTTTTAAATTTGGACAATTTCTAATAAATCCGATTGGTCGTTTGGCTCAATTTCTGCTTTATACCCTTTTGGTAAATCCAAACGATAGCTCAACTTCCCATTTTCAAGAGTCCATTCCAACCTCATTTCATCATCACCGATAGGCAAAACACCTTTACAATGTTTCAGTCCGGAATCAACAAAACGGAGTCGAATAGTTTTTTCAGTTGGAGAGACATCATAAACGCCCAAGATGTCACGAACAAGCACCCTTTCCAAGTGAGCGGCAAAACCATGATTACAGCTAGCCGTCGAAGTCATATTCTCCCAAAGAGTTCCTGTCTGATTAGCCATGATGAGATACTCAGCGATGGATTCGTCCAACAATTGCTTGGACAACCCTTCACGAGAGAGCAGTTCCAAACGTAGATAGTTCCCGATAAAAGCATTGGCAAACTCCACACTAGGATATGGATTATGTTCTTTGCGTGCCGGACCAAACTCATCCCGTAGTGTTTTCCACAAATCAGGGTACGTCTCAGGAGTAGCCGTACGGAAGAAGAAAGCATAGTACTGACAAACCTCGGTGTGATGGTCTGTGCGCTCTAACTTCCCATTTACCCGGACAGCATTGTCACAGAAGAACTGCCCGTCAAACGACTGTTCACGAATAGCCTTTCGTACAGCCTCAGCTTGTTTGCCAAGTTCCTCATCTTGGTATAGACGTGATACCACATCCAGCATTTCAGCATACAACATATTGGTTGGATAATTCACATCTTGAACATAACTGTTGGCAGCCGACCACTCCACAAAGATCCATTTATCAAGTTTCTCCAACAACCCATCTTCGTTAAGATATGGCTTAAAATAGTCAACCAACTCATAAACCCGTCGTTTAGCTTGATCAACCATTTCACGATCACCGCTGCGATGCAGGTATTCTTCCAGTTCAAGGACAAACCACATTGCCCAGTTTGGAATATAGTTATGGTTCCAATGATCGGAAGGGTAACACATCGGAAGCATGCCTTTATCAATATCCTTAAATTCGGTTGGCAGTAAGAAATTCTCAATGAAATTTTTCTCAAGCTTCGTATGTCCGGAAAAATCAAATGCTACCCGTGCTGAGAAATAGCTATCGCACAACCACCCTGCCCGTTCACGAGAAGCACAATCCATAAACACATCCAGTGAGTTCTGACGATGAGTCTCTCTAGCAGTCTCGAACAAACGGTTCAAATCCGTGTTATCTGATTCGAAAGTAGCACGTTTCACATCTGCATTACAATAGTCGCGCATGTACATCCGACTGATCTTTCCTTTTCCTTCCAAGAAAGTACATTGCACGTATTGCATCGTATACGGCTCAAATGATTCCAAGTCGTACGCTCCTGGTTGGAGCTCATAGATAAGATAAGCATTACAGCCAAGGCGTTCGACATGTACCTTCCCATCATCTCCCAACAACTCGTCAAAGGAGATTTTCACCCATGATGGTTCCGTAACCTCTACATGTAAGCCTAAAAATCCACTACTGTTACAGTCAAATTTGAATATACTATCGTTCATCATCGTAGCATTATGCTTTCGATAATCAGGATAGGCAACACGTCGCTTGATTAATTGTTTTTCTGAAACTTGAAATAAGGGCACCTGATATCCAGGATCTTTCCAGTCTTTTTCAGTCATCCAATCGGCATAGTCTGGAGCCAAGATATAATATTCTGTAAATGGGCGCTGAAAGCTGAAACGTGGTACATCCGATTTCCGTTGTGCCAATTGAAAAGCTTCGAAGTTTGTTCCTGTTGCTGCTACCACTTTATTGTTCAACTCGACTTCGCACTGTAGGAAAGAGGGTTGATTCAAAAGATAATAACTCGGTTCGTTATAACCGGCTACCTCAACAGCCACCACATTGTCCCCTTCATGCAAGAAGGAAGCAATATCATAACAGTCTACTCTGTAGAAGTCGTGTGCTGCCACGCAAGGCCCATGCGCCACGAACTGTCCATTCACATGCAAACGATAATTGGTCGATGCGGCTAAACGGATTGTCGCGGAAGATAAACGTTCTACAGTTATGACTTCCCGGAAAGATAATGTCTGATTCTTTACCGTATCCTGACCGTCAGCCCAAACAGGCACAGCTTTCACAAAAGAATCAATTGTTGCCAAATCACTTGTCGACTTTGGGGAAGTACATCCTATCCACAAAATAGTGCAGATAATGGAACTCAATAAGGCTATTAACGATTTCATGATCTTGTTTTTCAGATATGGTTACCGATTATCACATAGGATTCTCGGTGATAAACATTATCTCAAACATGATTTAGCTGCGACTTATCTGGAAGCCCTTATCCGACAAGGTCATTCCTACAAATCGGGCACGATCATTAATTGGATGTTGTGTCAAAATGTTTCGGATTCTTGCAGCCGCTTCCGTATCCTTTGCAACCATATAGAGGAATCCACCACCTCCTGCACCTGGAAGCTTATATCCTAAACAATAATCATCAATAAGTTGGATGATTGACTCTATTTGAGGCGGATTAGTTCCGGCATCCAGCTTTTTGTTTTGTTCCCAAGTCTTCCTAACCAATAACCCCATTTCCTCAAACTGTTCACGTTGAATAGCCTCATACAGATCCAGTGCATGATGTTTCATCTGAGCCAACAGTTTGAGATGTTCTGTTGAATTGAGGAACATACCTCTCACAATGTCCGCCAAGATATTCTTGGCCGTTCGTGTGATTCCGGTATAGTATAATAAATGACACTGCTGGTATTCTGCGCTCGTAAACAGATGATCGGGCAACCAACGTACTTGAGGATTTTGATCAATACCACTCGATGTCATCAACAGTTTAGCGCCACCCAAGAATCCACCGTATTGGTCTTGCCATCCGCCACCTGTCGTAAGCATTTGCTCTAAAATCAGGGTCCGATTACAAATCTCGTTCTTATCCCAGTTCAATCCGCAGAAATCAGCAACAGCGCCTAAAACGGTTGCTGACAGAATTGAACTAGTTCCCAATCCTGAACCCGCAGGGATAGCTGATAAGAGTGTGATCTCGAAACCACTTCCAAAGGCTTTTAGCTGTTCCTGAAGTGTTTGAAATCTGTCTAAAGAGAATTGAGGTAAGAAACCTGCCAAAGCTATTGCAGCCTTTGGTATGGAGAATGGTGAACCAACATGTTTGAAATCACCCAACTCTTCATAAGTTGTTACTTTCTCCATTGCACCCAGGTCAATAGAACGAAGTACAATGTGATATTCCTTACAAGGCTTTACATATACCTGCAAAGGAGGCTGACCATTCAACTCAATAGCGATATTAACGACATTTCCACCCTCCATCAGACAGTATGGTGGTGTGTCAGTCCAACCTCCAGCTAAATCGATACGTACAGGACTACGTCCCCATACGATTTGATCTGAAAATACGGACAATCGTGGTTGTTGTTTTTGTCGAAAAGCAGATGCGGTCAGACCTACTCTCATCAATGAGAACGCTTTTTCTTCCTCCTGTATGTATGGCAAATCCCTTAATCTAAGAACGCGTGAACGGAACAACCGGTCACTGATTTGTGTCAATAAAGGTGCCTTATCAGGCAACTCATCCGGTAAAGGAAGTTGATGTCTCACATATTCCTGCGCAGCCTCTTCCAAATTGATCTGATAAAAGACGCTCCGCTCATAGTTACGTGCCAACAGCTCCCAATTAGCACTACGGAATGTTTCACGCTGCTGAGTCAGTCGGTATAGATTAGCATAGGTAGCTATCTCATCAGCCGAATATTTCCGACTTGCTATCCAGCATTGTTTCCCTTCCTTAAGATGAGGTTCTGAAACCATCCATCGTATGACTTTCCCCAAATCATCTATATTATCCATAATAGGGAAAATTCGAGCCGACTGTAAATCCTCCTTGCCTTCGATTTCGGATAATTGTACTCCCCGATCCTCTATCCATTCCACGAAAGGACGACCGAGGAAACAAGTTTCAGGAGAATCTACCGCACCCTTGAACTTATCCATAAAGCCATAAGGACGGGCAACAAAATCTTTTTCTCCGATTGGAACGACGTCGATACAAACACCCGATGGAACATCTAAGGTCCAATCATTTTGAGGGACGCCTGTAATGATATGTTGAGCATGGATTGTCCAGTTCGGACTCACCCAACTGTTCTCTATCCATACTTCAGAGTTCTCAGGTTTCAAAGTCTTACCAACGAAGGCATTTTGTACAAACATTGCAGGATGAGGTTTTACCTTTAGATGCATAATCCTACGTTGGTCGTTCACCAAGTTTTGTATTGAAACTGTCGATGAAATCAGCTCACTGCTCGTACCGTAATGATAAAACTCACCGCCAGGTAACGGCAATATAGCCACCGACAGACTGTTCAGTTCCTCATCCACAATGCGAGGATGGTCTCCTAAGGTCAGCCCAAAGTCGGAATACAAATCATAATAGCCAATCTTTCCTTCCCGTTTTGAACGCTCCACAAGCTTTTGTACGGCACGGTCGCTTAGCAGCCAAACACCGATATCCATTAAGAAGAAATGTGTTTGAGCCAGTTTACCCAGTTCCTCTACAGAAGGTTTCTGAAGCATGAAATCCAGTCGCTCCGGATTCGCTCTGGAGGAGAGGAATACTCCATGATTCTTTGCCAAGTTAGGATCCGCCCAAAGACCATAACAAACGACATCGACATCAGGGATTGATTGCAGTTTTTCCTCTGAACGGATATATACATCACCACTTGCGATAAGGGTGTGTAAGTTATCGGGGGCTTTTTCCATTATCTGCTCATAAAGAGGTAATTGCAGTGATAATAAATTCTGAGTTAATCGTTGTCCTCTTGCCCAGCGGAAAACAGGGATAGGTGTCAGGATTTTTCCTGAAGGAGCATAGCCCGGTAAGCGACGGCTTTGTCCTCCTGCATGAAGAAGAATTCGTTTCTCTTGACTAAGCCAACTCATGAAATCGGCTGTTGGTTCATCTTTTTGTCGGCAAGCCTCCAAGAGCCATGCTGTTCCACCACCCGATCCAAGTTTACTACCCACAGGATCGGACGTACAAAACCATTCGTTTACATCCGCATGTTCGATTTCATGAAAGCAATCCACCAGATTAGGTGGCAATGAAAGCAATTTCCTCATAATGCTATATTTTTGTTAAGCAAAGATGCATAAAATCCTCAAAAACACCAAATAAATACATAAAAACAAATACTTTCTTTGATTTTTGATTTCAAAGCCCTAACTTTGTTTGAAATTTATTAATCACAAAAAAGAAAAAAAGATAATGAAAGATTTCTTGAAATACACGCTTGCTACCGTTGTAGGTATTTTCTTAGCAGGCATTGTGTTCACAATTCTAGGAATTATATCCTTAGTCGGAATGGTTGCGACCTCTGATACGGAAACAAAAGTTAAAGAAAATTCCATTTTTGAGCTTCGTTTAGATGGGACCATCGAAGAGCGTTCTCAAGCGGAAGATCCATTCTCCAAGTTGTTGGGCGCAACTTCCACAACCACTTATGGTTTGGATGATATTCTCTCTTCTATCAAGAAAGCCAAAAGTAATGATAACATTAAAGGCATTTATATTGAGGGTGGTGTCACTGGTGGAAGTTCTTTTGCATCCTGCGAAGCAATCCGTCGTGCGTTAGTCGATTTCAAAGAAAGTGGAAAATTCATAGTAGCCTACTCTGACAACTATGGACAAGACACTTACTATCTGGCCAGTGTAGCTGATAAGATTTTTATTAATCCTCAAGGCTCTCTTGCTTGGCACGGACTCTCCTCACAACCAATTTTCTACAAAGAATTACTGGAAAAGATTGGCGTGAAGATGCAAGTTTTTAAAGTGGGTACTTATAAATCGGCTGTCGAGCCTTATATTGCCACATCAATGAGTGATGCTAACCGCGAGCAGGTAACGGTCTTCTTAGAGGATCTATGGGGCAAAATGTTGAACGACATTTCAGTGAGTAGAAATATTACCGTTGATTCATTGAGCACCTATGCTGACAGATTTATGGATCTCCAACCGGCACAGACTTATTTGGATTATGGGTTGGTTGATTCTATCGTTTACAAGAGCGATGTTCGTGAATACCTGAAGCAACTGACGAATCGCAAGGATGACGAGAATATCCGTTCCTACCTCGTTAGCGATATGGTAAATGTGAAACGCAATGTACCGAAAGACAAGAGTGGCAATATCATCGCTGTTTATTATGCTGCCGGTGACATCGATGGTGGTGGCGTTATATCAGTAGGACCTGCCGGTATTCAGTCGCCAAAGGTTGTGAAAGACTTACGCAAGTTAAGAGAAGACAAAACGGTCAAGGCTGTGGTTTTGAGAGTAAACTCTCCAGGTGGAAGTGCTTTCGGATCAGAACAAATTTGGAATGAGGTTGTAGCATTAAAAGCAGAAAAGCCAGTAATCGTTTCTATGGGTGACTATGCCGCTTCAGGTGGTTATTATATCTCATGTGCTGCCGACACAATCGTTGCCGAAGAGACCACCCTGACAGGTTCTATCGGTATCTTTGGCGTATTTCCAGATGCCAGTGAGTTGATGAACAAGAAATTAGGAATCAACTTCGACGTCGTAAAGACTAATAAGATGAGTGATTTCGGAACAATGAGCAGGCCGTTCAATGCAGACGAGCAACAGATTCTGCAACAATATATCAATAATGGTTATAGCCTATTTGTAAAACGTTGTGCTGACGGACGCGGAATGACAACTGAAGCTATTGAGGCAATTGCCGAAGGACGTGTTTGGACCGGTATTCGTGCCAAGGAATTGGGATTGGTAGATGAAATTGGTGGTTTGGACAAGGCTATCGAACTGGCTGCACATAGTGCAGACATTGAAGGCTATTCCGTTGTCAGCTATCCGAAAAAAGAAGGAATGCTCAGTAGCTTCCTTGAAGGAGAGAAAGACAAAATGGTCAAGAGTAAATTACAAGAATATATTGGTGAATATTTCAATGGATTGCAATATATAAAAGGACTTAAGGAGATGGATCCAATTCAAGCAAGGATTCCATTCGACTTAAATATTCATTGATACATGGAGGATAACCCGAATGCAATAAACAAATGGCTTTTACCTTTCTCGTGGTTATATGGGATTATCGTAAAAGTTAGAAATAAGCTCTTCGATTCCGGTATTTTGGAAGAGCGGGGTTATCCTATACCTATTATTTCGATTGGAAACATCACCGTCGGAGGAACAGGGAAGACGCCTCATACGGAGTATTTAATTCGTCTGCTGAGCAAACAATGGCACGTTGCCGTCCTCAGCAGAGGCTACAAACGTAAATCGGAAGGATTCCAACTGGCTACAAAAGATACTCCTACTTCAGTACTGGGCGATGAGCCGCATCAAATCAAGCAAAAATTCCCCGACATCTTCGTAGCCGTAGATGCCGACCGTCGTCATGGCATTGAGCAGTTGATGAAGGAGACTGTGGCTCCAGGCCTAGACATCATACTGATGGATGATGCTTTTCAGCATCGGTATGTGAAACCTGGACTAAACATCTTGCTGGTTGACCATAATCGTCTGCTTTGTGACGATGCGCTCTTACCAGCAGGAAGATTAAGAGAACCTGAATCAAGCAAGGAAAGAGCCAATATTGTCATCATTACCAAGTGCCCGAAGTATATGAGTCCAATGGATTACCGTATTCTGACTAAGAAAATGGACCTCTACCGCTATCAACAGCTCTATTTTACCACGTTGAACTACGGCAATCTCTATCCTCTTTCACGGGAAGGGAAGACACACTCCCTGAGCAGTATCCAAAAAGATGTGCACATCCTGTTGCTCACCGGTATTGCATCACCGAGTAAGTTGATTGAGGATTTGAAACCTTATAATTCGCATGTTCATCCTTTGACATTCCCCGATCATCATGACTTCTCCGCTACGGATTTGGCATTACTAAAGGAGCGTTTCTTAGAGTTACCGGAGAATCGACGCATGATTATTACAACTGAGAAAGATGCATCCCGCCTGATGAACCATCCTTTATTGGATGAACAACTGAAGCCATACATCTTTGTATTACCGATCGAAGTCTCCTTCCTTCAAGAAAAAGAAGAATCATTCAAATTTAATATTTCAGACTATGTTAGAAAAAATCAAAGAAACAGCCGCCTTTCTAAAGCAGAAAATGAATACTCAGCCTAAGACTGCTATTATCTTAGGTACTGGTCTGGGACGTTTAGCTGATGAAATCACTGATTCATATAGCATTCCATATAAAGATATTCCTAATTTCCCGATTTCTACCGTCGAAGGACATAGCGGAAAACTTATTTTTGGTAAGTTAGGTGGAAAAGATATCATGGCCATGCAAGGTCGCTTCCATTTCTATGAAGGATATAGCATGAAACAAGTCACCTTCCCTATCCGTGTAATGCACGAGTTGGGCATTAAGACCTTGTTTGTTTCGAATGCTTCCGGAGGAACAAACCCTCTTTTCAAAGTGGGCGACTTGATGATTATCACCGACCATATCAATTTCTTCCCGGAACATCCACTGCACGGGCCGAATATTGGAGACGGCCCACGATTCCCGGATATGAGTGAGGCATATTCTAAGAGACTCAGAGATCTCGCCTTGACTATTGCAGAAGAGAAGAACATTGATGTTCGACAAGGTGTTTATCTTGGCACACAAGGTCCTACCTTTGAGACACCATCAGAATACAAGATGTTCAAACTGTTTGGAGCAGATGCCGTAGGTATGTCAACTGTTCCAGAGGTTATCGTCGCACGCCATTGTGGTATCGATGTATTTGGTATCTCTGTTATTACCGATATTGGCGTCGAAGGTCAAATCCAGAAGATTACTCATGAGGATGTACAGAAAGCTGCCAATGCATCTCAAGAAAAGATGACAGATATCATGAGGGAAATGATTAAAAGAAGCTGATATGCAGGAAACGAAAAGAACAGAAATATCCACATTAGGCGAGTTTGGCCTTATCAAACACTTAACCGAGAACATTCAATTCGTACATCCCGAAACCTGTTATGGTGTTGGCGATGATGCTGCCGTACTTTCATATCCCAATAAAGCGGTATTAGTAACCACCGATATGCTAATGGAAGGAATCCACTTTGATTTGGAATATACTCCATTGAAACACCTTGGATACAAAGCAGCAGTTGCCAATTTCTCAGACATCTATGCGATGAATGGCACTCCTAAACAAATTACGGTCTCTTTAGCTATCTCGAGACGCTTCAGTTTAGAAGATGTTGAAACATTATATGCTGGTATCCGTCTGGCTTGTCAGACATACCACGTCGACCTTATCGGTGGTGACACAACACCGTCACTCACTGGTTTAGCCATCAGCATAACCTGTATCGGTGAAGCCGACAAAAATCAGATTGTTTACCGTAACGGAGCTAAGGAAACTGACCTGATCTGCGTCTCAGGTGACTTAGGAGCTGCATATATGGGACTCCAATTACTGGAACGTGAAAAGGCTGTTTTTCGAGGACAAAAAGAAGCCAACCCCGACTTTTCTGGAAAAGAGTATATCCTCGAACGCCAACTGAAACCAGAAGCAAGAAAAGATATCATTGAAGAGTTGGCACGCTTAGGCATCAAGCCGACCTCCATGATAGATATCTCGGATGGCCTCTCTTCTGAATTGAAACATATCTGCAGTCAAAGTAATGTTGGTTGCAGAATCTATGAGGATCGCATTCCTATCGACTATCAAACGGCTGTGATGGCGGAGGAGTTGAACATGAATGTGACAACATGTGCCCTCAACGGTGGAGAAGACTACGAGCTATTGTTCACTGTACCTCTGACTGAGCATGAAAAAGTTCAGTCGATTAACGGTGTCAAAGAGATCGGTTATATCACCAAAGCTGAACTTGGCTGTGGTTTGATCACTCGAGATAATCAAGAATTTGAGCTTAAAGCACAAGGCTGGAATCCATTATCTTAAGCCGTATTCGACTTCATATTAAATACCCCTTTCAAAAACTCGACGTTTGACTTCAAAAACTTGATTTTTGAGCTCAAAAACTCGACATTTGGCTCCAAAAACTCGAATTCTGAAAAGAAAAACTCAATAACAGATAGTTATTATTGATATTCTGTAGGGGACGACCTTATGTCGTCCCCTACAGCACGGTATAATCACGGGCCTACACAAGGTAGGCCCCAACAGTTTATGTTATCATTCTAGTTAACGTTCTCGTTAAATTCTCCCTATGCTCTGAAATTAAAAAATATCCTTCACCTTCACCGGCTTTATAATTCACTTATAATCAAATAATTGTAAAGTCTAAAAAATTAAAAAGGTGAACCCTTAGGGTTCACCAGGCCGAAAATCCCCAAAATGACCTCTTGGGTTATTTTACGATTATCTCACGGATATACCAGATAGGCTCTTACAAGAGTTGAATACATTGATGCATTGTGACAGTTCACCAGCAAAAGCGGGTTGTCTCTGATAAGACAACCCGCTTTACATATAAAAATAAACTGCTTTAGAATTGACTCATCAACTTGTTCAGACTCTCTTTTGCATCACCCAACAAGAGGTAAACACCTTCTTTACGAGTGTACAACGGATTCTCTACACCTGCATAGCCCGGTTTCAAGTCGAAATTACAGATAATCACTTCCGGAGCCTGATCAACATTCAGTACTGGCATACCGTAAATCGGAGTTCCCTCCGCATTACGGGCTGCTGGATTCAAAACATCGTTCGCACCGATCACGACAACTGCATCAGCCTTACCGAAATCATCATTGATGGCTTCCATCTCATAAAGCTGATCGTATGGAACATCAGCCTCGGCCAACAAAACATTCATGTGACCTGGCATACGGCC
>JAEEGL010774762.1_pt1 | contig 12628 bp, 9 predicted proteins | sample 9134231 | NCBI WGS metagenome assembly JAEEGL01 (sample SAMN16246548, study PRJNA631951) | gut metagenome | biome: gut microbiome; feature: rumen; material: fiber-attached | host: Bos | place: Iran: Karaj | collected 2018-10
CGAAACACCCTTCCGGTAGCACGGGACCAGCAAAATAGCCCTCCCGTGCTACAAAACGCCCTTCCGGTCGCACGGGGACATGATGAATGACTTGCTTTGTTACAAAACACCGTTATGGAAGCATAGAGTCAAGAGAACAAATCTCGTTATTGTTCCAGGTCAACTTTTAGAGCCTAGACTGGGCACGGACCGAGAAATATAAACCCACGATAATCAGATACTTCCCTAAAAGACTTTGTTCCAGGTCCCCGCCCTAAAACGAGACCTGGAACAGGCTCGTATAAACCAGGCCTGTGAAATCGGCTGGCTGTGCTACGAGAGCCTCTTCCGGTGGCACTGGGACATCAATTCTTGCCTGCCGTACTGCGAAACACCCTTCGTGTCGCTCAACATGGCGCAGGTGCGAAAAAATGCTGGGGACCTGCGCCGCCAAAAATTATTAATATCCTGAAAACAAGAAACTTATATTACTCTGGTGGCGCAGGGAGCCACAAAAAATCTGCACCTGCGCCATCAAGAGACCTGGTCTGTTCCTACCTGCCGTGCTACGAAACGCCCTTCCAGTGGCACGGGGACAAGCAAAACTACCCTGCCGTACTACAAAATACCACTTTGCCGGCACGGAAAGGATATTTGACTTTACTTCCGCCTCACAGTCCCGCCATTGCCATCTCGCAAACAGTATTCCCTGCGATTTAGCGTGTTTTCGCAGGATTATTGGACACGATAAACATTTTCCCACGCGATTTCATGGTTTTTCGCAGGATTTTTTGACACGGGGAACAGTTATCCCCGCGAAATCGGGCCAATACGTGGTTTTTTTGTCATGGCGGTGAAGGAGGGATTGCCTGCCCTGTATCTTATCGCAAATCAATGACTAATGACTTTTTCCCTAAGGACATGCGGGTAGGGAAAAGCCCGGAAGCGGTTGAGTGTCAGCCCTTTAATGGGCTGGGATACTCGGCAAGGTGTCAGCTCTTTGATCGGCAGGCCTTCACGGCAAGAGATTCGGTATAATTGACTGTTTTGGAACCACAAAAAGAGCCAAAGAGAGCCAAAGAGAGCCAAAAAGAGCCGGCTCAAAAGAGCCAGCTCGTCAAAAAAAGAGCGGAAAGACCGAGATTCGAACTCGGGATACCCTTTTGGGGTATACACGCTTTCCAGGCGTGCCTCTTAAGCCACTCGAGCATCTTTCCAATAAGTCCGGTAATCCGATCAAGCAAAACACCCGATAAAAAACCGGACTGCAAAGATATGAATAAAATCATTGTTTCCAAAAAAATTTCCATATATTAAAAAAATTGAAAAAGTTTGCAGATTATAAATATGTAACATACGAACAACAAAAAGTAACGATTTGAAACCTATTCAAACAATTCACAAAACGATTCTTTCAAAAAATACCCCAAAAAGCCTATTATACGCAACAAAAAGGACATCAGAAGGAATTTGGAATTATAATTTTTCTTTGCAATCTTTGCATGTAATAGTCGTTATAAATGACGAACGTTCAATGAAAAGCCGCTCTTTGAAATCTTTTTTATTGTCATTAACGTATAGTCATTACTATAACAAATTATTAAGAGAAAATAAATCTTAAGTGTATTTATCAATATTTATGTTTAAATCTAATGTCTTATGAGTAAAAACAAACTCTTTATTGTCGCGTTGCTACTGACAGTTTGCAGTGCGGCTTTTGCTCAGAAGCGCGTATCCGGAGTAGTGACCGGAGCCGAGGACGCTCTTCCATTGGAAGGAGTCGTCGTCTCTATCAAGGGAACTACGACCGGAACTGTGACGGATGCCAGAGGACAGTATTCCATACAGGCTCCGTCAGATGCGGATCTGGAGTTTTCATGCCTCGGCTATGAGACTTTAGTTATCAATGTTGCCGGAAGGCAGACTATCAATGTCTCCCTCGCAGCAGAGAGCACCGTTCTTGACGAGGTGCTTGTCACAGCCGTAGGTATCCAGCGTACAGAGCGCTCTCTCGGATACTCGGTCACCAAAGTCGACGCAGACAATGCTGTTCAGAAGGCTGAACCGGACCTCCTTCGTGCACTCGATGGAAAAATCGCCGGTGTACAGGTCTCCGCACCTTCCGGTGACGCCGGTGGTGCTACCCGTATCACGATTCGAGGCAACTCTTCATTCCTCGGTAACAACCAGCCTCTCTACGTAGTCGATGGCGTTCCTTACAGCAATGATGGAAACAGTGCAAGCGGCCGTGGCGCCGATATGGGTGGAGCCCTCGGTTCAGGTATCGCGACTCTCGATCCCAACGACATTGAGTCTATGAGCGTCCTCAAGGGTGCTGCAGCAGCCGTACTTTATGGTTCCCGTGCCGCAAACGGTGTCGTTCTCATTACCACCAAGTCCGGAGCGAAGAAGACCGGAAAGCGCGGAAACGAGAGTACTTACAACGGATCATTCGCTACTGAAAGCATCGCATCCCTTCCTGAATTCCAGAATAAATACGGTCAGGGAAGCAACTTCATGTTCGCCGGATCAAACGGTTCTTGGGGCCCCGCCTTCACTGAAGGAGCAACCATGAATATGTATGCCGCTTTCGCAGAATATCCCAATCTTGCAACAGAGCTTTATCCCGACTTGGGCGGAAAAATCCCTTATCAGGCTTATCCCAACAATGTAAAGGACCTCTTCCGCAAGGGATCAATCATGGAGCACTCGCTGAATGTCCAGAGCCTCAACGAGAAGGGTAATTTCAATGTCACCGGTTCATACACCGATCAGAAGAGCTACATCCCGGGATCTGACTTTGACCGTTACTCATTCAGTATCGGCGGACACCAGACCCTTTCCTTCGGCCTCAGAGTAGGCGGAAACCTCGCCTTCTCTCTCACCGACCAGGATTCTCCTATGTATGGTTACAACCAGTCGCAGTCTGAACTCGGAGGTCTTTCTTCCCTCGCAAGGGCATTTATCATGCCGCGTAGCTGGGATATCCAGCACTTCCCCTATAAGACTCTTGACGGCAGCAACCTTCTCTTCCAGCTCTCCTCTCAGGCCAACAACCCTTACTGGGCATGGGAGAACGATAAGATTCTGACCCAGCAGAAGCGTATAGTCGCGAACTTCAACGCCGGATATGACTTCACCGACTGGCTCTCTATCGACTACACTCTCGGCTACAATGACTATGGCCGCGACCGTAAATATATAATCAACACCGGTTCTCGCGGATATGCAGGAAAGGGTTATATCAACAAGGGAGTCTACGATAGCAACCAGCTCGAGTCCACCCTCCTCCTCACCGCAGACAAGACCTTCGGTGATCTTCAGGTAAGGGCGACCCTAGGTCACAACTACAACCAGAGCACAGCTACCTCATTCTCCGCAAGCGGTCTTCAGATTACCAACAAGGGAATCTTCGCAATTGACAATACAATGTCACAGACCGCTTCTGAAGGATATTCAAGGTCACGCAAGTGGGGTGTATTCCTTGACCTCCTCCTCAACTACCATGACTACCTCTTCCTCAACCTCTCCGGCCGTAACGATGTCTCCTCTACGCTTCCGAAAGCCAACAGGAGCTTCTTCTACCCGGCAGCTTCCCTTTCCTTCGTCTTCACTGAGGCATTCAACCTCAACAAGGACATTCTCAACTTCGGAAAGGTTCGCGCATCCTGGGCAAAGGTAGGTAACGATGCTTCTCCTTACTATAACAACGGAACATATGTTATCGGCAGCCCGTATATGGGACAGGGTCTTATGGAACTTCCTACAGTTCTGTACGACGAGAACCTCAAGCCTGAGTTTACAAGAGAGTTCGAAACCGGTCTTGAACTCAAGTTCTTCGACAGCCGCATCGCATTCGACGGAACTTACTACAACCGTGTTTCAGACAACCAGATCGGATCTAAGAGATCTGCTCCTTCAACTGGATACAACAGCTTCGTGACCAACTTCGGTTCTATCCGTAACGCCGGATTCGAGCTTGGTCTTGATGTCTATCCTATCGTGACCAAAGACTTCAGCTGGAGTATCTATACAACCTTCACAAAGAACAAGTCAGAAGTCCTCAGCCTTGCTGACGGTGTCGAGAAGATCGAAATCGGAGGTGACTTTTCCAACCCGAAGCCGGTCCTTATGGTAGGATATCCTTACGGTGTCCTTGAAGGTGAGAAACTCGCCCGCACGAAGGATGGGGAGCCCCTTGTAGATCCCGCAACAGGTATGTACATCAATGATACAGAAACCGGGATCATCGGAGACCCGAACCCTAAGTATAAGACTTCTCTCATCAATACCTTCAAATACAAAGGCTTCACCTTCAACTTCATGTTCGACTTCCAGAAGGGCGGCTGCGTCTACAGTACATACCTTACCGACCTTCTCGGACGTGGCGTCACCAAGGATACCGAAAACCGTCTCGGATCGAGGATTATCCCAGGTGTATATGGTAATGCAGACACTCTCGAGCCTTACCTCGACGCAAATGGAAACACTATTCCGAACATGACCGCTATCAGCGAGTCTGACCTTTATTTCTCGGACGGAACATACTCGACATACGCTATCAATTCCTGCGACGAGGTCGCAGTCTATGACGCGACTGTCCTCCGTCTCCGCGAAATCGGCCTTTCTTACACATTCCCCAAGAACTGGGTCAAGAAGATCAAACTTGCAGGCGCCGAAGTCGGTATCATCGGAAGAAACCTCTGGTTCTACGCACCGAATGTCCCGAAGTACTCCAACTACGACCCGATCGTGAACTCCTACGGTGAGACCAACGTCCAGGGTATCGACTACACTTCTGCTCCTTCCACAAGAAGAGTTGCGTTCAACGTCAGACTAACATTCTAATCCGGAAGTATCATGAAAAGAAAGTTATTTAACATATTGGGAGCAGTTGCAGCAGCATTCACTCTCGCAGGCTGCAGCCTTGACATCAATGAAGACCCGTATGCAGTGACGAATCTGGACATGGCCCAGCTTCTTACAGCCACTGAATATGAAGTAGGCAATACGTTTGCAGAAGGGTATTATCTCAATGCCAACTTCTCGGCATACACTCATCACACTGTAAGCCGCGAAATTGACAACTACTCTCTCGTTGCCAGTTATTCAACTCTCGGCAACACTTGGGCACAGGCATACCGTTATGCAATCAAGAACTGTGACGAGCTCATTTCCGCAGGAGATGAGGAAGGAAACGTAATCTACGCCGGAATCGGCCGCGTTCTCCGCGCCCACATCTATATGGCGATGACCGATCTTTTCGGCGACATCCCTTATTCCGAGGCCAACAACCCCGAGTTCACCACGCCGAAGCCCGACAAGAGCGCAGATATCTACAATGACCTCCTTGTAAGTATCAACAAGGCAATCGCCAACTTCAAGGACACTGAGGCTGCGAATACTCTTAAGCCCGGAGCTAACGACCTCTTCTACGGAGGAAATACCGACAAGTGGCTTAAGGCAGCCAATACCTTGAAGCTCAAGCTCCTTGTTCAGAGCCGCCTCGCCAAGGCGCAGATCAACGGATGGGCCGGTGAGCTCTCTTCAGTCATCGCCGAGAACAACTTCATCGGTGATGGAGAGGACCTCCAGTTCCCTCACTCTTCTGCCCTTACTCCTTCAGACGAAAGGAATACAGGTTATGTGGACGAGTATCAGGGCGGTCAGAAGTCTGTATGGATCAGCCCTTGGATGTATGAGATCATGAAGGGTCTTACCTATAACTTCAAGGCAAATCCCCTTAGAGGTATCGAAGATCCCCGTTGCAACTACTACTGGTACAATCAGTCTACCGCGACTTCAGACGCAGTCAACAAGACTGACTATCGCGACGGAGCATTCATCTCTATCATGATGGGATCAAACTCCGGCTTTACCTCCAATACTCAAGAAGCAGCAATGACCTGCCTCGGTATCTATCCTATCGGAGGAAAGTATGATGACGGAAAGGGTGGCAAGATTACTTCTTCAGACGGCAACGGTATTGCTCCTGACAAAATGCTTCAGGCTTACTCCGTTCCTTTCATGAAGGCTGAGCTTGTACTCGCAGGCGAGATTCAGGGTGATGCTAAGGCTCTCCTCGTAGAAGGCATCAAAGCTTCAATAACCCATGTGAATAGCGTTTCAAAAGCCAGCGACGCTTCTGTTCCCGGCATTTCATCGGAAGCTACCTCAATTTTCACAGACGCTGTGACTGCGCTATTCGATGCCGCTTCTGCTGAAAAGAAGATGGAGATTGTTATGACAGAGAAATGGATTGCCAACTTCTACAATCCCGTAGAGGCTTACAACGATATCCGTCGTACAGGCTATCCTGTCCTCTTCACCGGAGACGCCAACAATATGGCTTACACTCCTTACACTCAGACGGTCGAGGCTGCTCAAGGTCTTACTCCCTACAACCTCGTCACCATCCTTAAGTATCCGCGCATCCTCTGGTATCCTCAGGAAGAGACGACTGTCAATCCCAACATTACAAACAAGGGAAGGGTCGTCAGCGATAAGAACGTTTTCTGGGATGTGAAATAATTTAAAATAGGATTCATTATGAAAAAATATAGATTTTTCACACTCTTGGTCTTTGCCGCTACTCTTTTCAGCTGCGGCAAGCAGGAACTTCCATACGATCTTGAAGGCACAAAGCATGGTGTCGTAATCAATATCGCAAAGAAGATAGGCTCGAGTACTACTCTTTCGACCAATCTCAACGAAGGTGATTATGAGGTAGTTCTCTCTTTCGCACCTCAGCAGGGTGATGCCTCTATGATGAAGGAAGCTCAGGTTACTGCTGTCTACACAGACGGCCAGAAGAACAAGAAGAGCTGCTATGCAGTAAAGGGTATCACCTCTCTTCCGGCCACAGTGAAGATTGACATGAAGGCTGTATGCCAGAGCCTCGGCATCACTGAGGTTGCAGTTGGAGACAGGATTGAATTCACTCCGAGCTACACTCTCAATGACGGCACCCAGGTCGACGGTTGGATTACAGCCGGAGGCGGCAGCTTCAACAATACCATCTTCACCGGTTGGGCAATGGAAGACGGCTCAGCATACTCATTCAGAGTTGCCTACACCGCTTTTGCTCCCTTCCAGAAAGAGAAGTTCCAGGGAACTCATTCATTCTATGATGGTGGCGCTCTTTCTGATTACAAGGCGACCGTAACCCAGATCAGCGAGCTTCCTGACGAGGCTTGGATTCCGAAGGGTGTTACTGCCGATGACCTTGTCGGTCTGAAGGTAGAAGGTGATATCTGGTTCGGTGGAGACGTGTTCCACATGTGGATCAATACTCAGGATTATACTATTATCCTCCCTGACCAGGTTCTCGTGAAAGATTGGGTGTATCCTGACTTAGGTGTACATGATGCAGAAATGGACCGCGGCGAAGGCGAGGTCGATACTCTCAACAACACCCTTACCTTCTTCTTCCGCTCACTCTGGGGTCCTTACTCCTTCGGAAACGGTGAAATCATGATTGATTTCAACAGTTAGTCAATAGACTGATGCGATTATTTCTATCCCGGAGCTGCTTTGCTCCGGGATTTTTCATTATTTGGCACGGATTTTTCAATTATGAAAAGCAGATTGACATAAATATTGATACCTATAACTCCGGGACCTGTCGAGAGACATGTTCCGGAGATTTCTTTTCGAAAATGTGCGGAATATATAAAAATGTGTTATATTTGCAATCTGAATAGAAACGAATTATGGAACCTCCCAGTTCTTCAATAGCTGGTCAACAGGCAGTTGCGGTCGTCGGTTCTGACGACCCCTTGTCGCGAAGTATATATCTGCTTGTACCCGACCCTGAAAAGGTGTCGGGCGGGATTTCATGTCGTTAAAACAGTTATATATGGCACTTTATTTAAAGAAAGAACTTGAAAACGAAGCCGAGATAGGTATCTGGCATATAACCGAAACTGAGGAAGAGCTGAAAGAGCTCAGCGCCACCCCTTCGGACGAGATGGAGGAAATCTCCTTCATTCGCAGCGAATCCCTGCGCAAGCAGAGACTCGCCGTGAGGGCTCTCTTGAACACAATGTTCGACGAGAAAGTCTATCTCAGCCATCACGACAACGGCAAGCCCTACATCGAGAACAACCCGATTAATATCAGCATTACCCATACGGCAAACTATGTTGCGGTAATTCTCCACGACGAAGAAGATGTAGGCATCGACATCGAGTCTCTCGACCGCGATTTCTCCGCTGTCGAGAAGAAAGCTCTTTCAGAGGACGAGATTGAAGACCTCGAAGACGACAAGAGGAACGAGCAGCTCGCCATCTATTGGTGCGCCAAGGAAGCGATATTCAAAAGACTGTCCGTCTACAACCTGGATTTCGCCGAGCAGATTGAAATCGAGCGCTTCCGCCCGAGGGGCGAAGGCGAGCTCGAAGCAACCTTTATCAATAAGGACGGAGACGAGGAAGAGTTTGATCTGGAGTACATGACTTTTGACCGCCATGTACTTGTCTGGGTCGTCGGATAAAAGGCATTGTTAAAAACTTCCGCAAAAAGAAACAGAATTGTTCTAATTTAGAAAAATTCTAAATAAAATAGCTACTTAATACCCTGTTAATCAACAAATTAACAGGGTATTTTGCACTTTGTTGAAAACTTTTCTTTCCAAAAAGTGAACAAGTATAGGTGTAAAGGATTATATTTGCCTATGGGAAACGGGGAGTGATCTCCGGCCGCCCTGAAACAAGACCAATAAATAGCAGAAACATAAACCTTGGCAACCGGCCGCTAAGCCGGCTCTGCCCCCAACACTCACCACATATGGTAAAGAGAGTACTGAAAAGAGACGGAAGACACGTCGAATTCAATAATCAGAAGATTGTTGCCGCGATCCTCAAGGCTATGGACGTGACCGAGGAAGGCGAAGACATCGTTTTGGCAGCCCAGATTGCAAAGACTATCTCCGAACTGGAGAAAGAGGAGATGTCTGTCGAAGAGATCCAGGACTGCGTAGAAATGGAGCTCATGAAGAGCCCCCGCAAGGAGGTGGCAAGAAAATACATTGCCTACCGCAATAAGAGAAATCTCGCAAGAAAAGCCAAGACCAACGAGATTTTCCAGACCATCATCGACGCCCAGGTCAATGACATTACCCGTGAGAACGCAAACATGAATGCGGATACACCGGCCGGCATGATGATGAAATTCGCTTCCGAGGCGACCAAAAGCTATGTCGACGAGAATCTCCTTTCAGACCCTGTACGTGAGGCTGTAGCCAATAACTACATCCATATCCACGACAAAGACTACTATCCGACAAAGTCACTGACTTGTATCCAACACCCGCTCGACCTCATTCTCGAGCACGGACTGAAAGCCGGACATGGCGAGTCTCGCCCCGCAAAGAGGATAGAAACTGCCTCCGTTCTTGCTTGTATCTCCATGGAGACAGTCCAGAACGAGATGCACGGAGGTCAGGCCATACCTGCGTTCGACTTCTATCTCGCGCCGTACGTCCGTAAGACTCTCGAAGAGGAGATCGACCAGATTTCCGCCATGGAGAACAAGGATTACAGCGAGCTCAAGACTGCAAAGATTGACGATTATCTCAAGCACGACCTTATCGGTCTCCAGGGAAAGGAGAGAGCTCTCCAGCATGCCATTAACCAGACCGTCAGCCGTGTCCACCAGGCGATGGAGGCGTTCGTCCACAACATGAACACCATCCACTCCCGCGGAGGCAACCAGGTTGTTTTCTCCTCAATCAACTATGGTACAGACACTTCCGCAGAAGGGCGCTGCATCATCCGCGAAATCCTTAATACTACATACGAAGGCGTCGGCAACGGCTCGACCGCTATCTTCCCTATCCAGATTTGGAAGAAAAAAAGAGGCGTCAGCTATCTCCCCGAGGACAGAAACTATGACCTCTATAAGTATGCCTGCAAGGTGAGTGCAAGGCGTTTCTTCCCGAACTTTCTCAATCTCGACGCTTCCTTCAACCAGGATGATGCATGGAAACCGGACGATCCCAAACGCTATATCCACGAAGTTGCTACTATGGGATGCCGCACCCGTGTCTATGGCAACCGTTTCGGGCCGAAGACCTCTATTGGAAGAGGCAACCTTTCCTTCACGACTATCAACCTCGTCAAGCTCGCAATCGAAGCCATGCAGGCCGAAAGCGATAAGACCTTGAGGATCAAGAAGTTCTTCGAAAGACTTGATTGGGCTCTCGACATTTCGGCAAAGCAGCTCAACGAGCGTTACGACTTCCAGAAAACCGCTCTTAAGAAGCAGTTCCCTCTCCTTATGAACGGCCTGTGGCTAGGTTCGGAAAAACTCGACGAGGACGACAGCATTGAGTCTGTTATCAATCAGGGAACTCTCTCTATCGGTTTCATTGGTCTTGCGGAGTGCCTGATTGCCCTCATCGGCAAGCACCACGGAGAAAGTGATGAGGCTCAGGAACTCGGGCTCAGGATCATCTCCCATATGGCAGAGAAGATCAACGGTTTTGCCGAGACATTCCAGCACAACTTCACATTCCTCGCCACCCCTGCTGAGGGCCTCTCTGGCAAATTCACAAAGAGGGATAAGAAGACCTTCGGAATTCTCCCAGGAATCACGGACAAGGACTACTATACGAATTCCAGCCATATTCCCGTGTACTACAAGTGCACTCCGGAGCACAAGGCTGCAATCGAAGGGCCTTACCACAAGTACGAGAATGCCGGTCACATCTTCTATGTAGAGATCGATGGTGATGCAACCCATAACCCTGAGGCTATAATACAGATTGTGGACCTTATGGACAAATACGACATCGGATACGGCTCTGTCAACCACAACCGCAACCGCTGCCTCGACTGCGGCTATGAAGATGCCACTGACGGTCTTACCGAGTGTCCTCATTGCCATGGCCACCACATCGATACCCTTCAGCGTATCACAGGTTACCTCGTTGGCACTACCAATCGTTGGAACTCCGGCAAACTCGCCGAACTTCACGACCGCGTGGTCCATAAGTAATCTCCGCGCTTTATGGACCGCATCAGAGTCCTGAAAATAATTGAGCAGACAATGGCAGACGGACCCGGATTCCGTACTGCCATTTACTGCGCTGGGTGTCTCCACCACTGTAAAGGTTGTCACAACCCCCAGTCTTGGGCCATGGACGGCGGTGAGTGGATGGAGATAGACGATATAATGAAGGTTATTAAGGCAGACAGCATGTCCAATGTAACCTTCTCCGGAGGCGATCCTTTCTATCAAGTCGAAGGATTTACTGCTCTTGCAAAAAGAATCAAGCAGGAAACAAAGAAAACAATCTGGTGCTGGACCGGATTCACAATAGAAGAAATTCGCGCTGATGAAAGGCTCGCGCAGCTACTCCCCTGGATCGATGTCCTCGTGGATGGGCCATTCATTCTTGAGCAAAGGGATACTCAGCTCCTTTTTCGCGGCAGCCCCAATCAAAGAATCATTTACCTCCACGGAGATCCTCCCGACGACACCGCCCCCGGGACCATCAGAATCACGTTTAAATAATATCTATTCGATAAAAGAACAGATTCTGATTTTCGCAGATGCTCTCAAGACTAAAGCAACGGTTTTGATTACGGTTATGACAATCTCGGCCGTCTTGTGTCGGAAATAAAGAAGACGGACTTCTCTAACTTGCAGCATGTTACATTCCATATTATTGACATTATCCTGTTTGAGCATCACACTCTCTGATTTCGGTCAAGAGATTTTGAATTTATTCATGAAGTCGTCTCCCGAGATTATGGAGATGAACACTGTTTTACTTTCATACAAAGAGGGTGATTCGCAGTCTTGTTTATTCATTTATGCCTATTCGGATTCGCATATGGAAAAGATTCCTCAAGAAGTAAATATTATTGGGGAGGGAGGAGATAATGTTTATTTTAGCGGTGAATCTTGTCGAGACTCGGTTATTCCCGATGACGTATACTCATGGTCAATAGTGATGGATAAGGATGGTAATGTGAATCCTTTTTTGACACGAAAACACTATGTTGAAGAAAGTATTGATGATATCATCTCCGTTTTTCATAAGTTTGGTTTCGGATCTGTAGAGGCCTCGTGGGCTGATAATTATGTATTCTCATATTTGGAAGTTGAACGTCCTGCCGAGTTTATAGGGGGCGAGAGAAGACTCATCGAAAAGAAACGGGAGGCCTTTTCTGGAAGGTCTGTAGGGCCTTTTCAACTTCAGGGAAAGATACCCATAGCCGGGCTGCTAATAGTTGAAAGGGACGGGACTGCTTCTTTTGAAAGGTTGATAGTCAAATCCGAAAATGAGAGTGCAAATAGTATCGCTATAGATGTCTGCAAAGAGATAGCATCCGAGACTTTCATCCCTGCTTTCCACCGTGGAATATATGTTAGAAGTAGATACGTGGTGTATTTCTTATCTGCAGACTTCAATAATCTCGCAAACAATTAACCCATAGGCGAAAAGCCTGATCTGCTCAAAGAATCCTCTATATTTAAGTTATAAGTGATATGCCAAGGACATAGAGGATTTGACTATGATACTCGGTCACTTGATACATCAGCATTTTGAGGAAATTGAGAAAAACCTCATAAATAAATTTTGAGGAGACTGCAATATGAGCTATATTCGCTTTAGATGCTCACGGCCTCCGGTAATAAA
>JAEEGL010805240.1_pt1 | contig 12628 bp, 11 predicted proteins | sample 9134231 | NCBI WGS metagenome assembly JAEEGL01 (sample SAMN16246548, study PRJNA631951) | gut metagenome | biome: gut microbiome; feature: rumen; material: fiber-attached | host: Bos | place: Iran: Karaj | collected 2018-10
AGATTCATCAGTGAACGGTCCTCCGGAACAACGGTTCCACGGAACATCTTATTGCGGTCAATCTCATTATATAGCATCTCGGCACGTTCCTTTGCACGGCGGTCCATCTCCTCTACACCACCTGACCTCTTAATCCAACGCAAGGTTTCCAAAGCTGAATAAATTGGAACCACAGGAGGAGTATTGAACATAGAACCCTTAGAAACGTGAGTACGGTAATCAAGCATGGTAGGTATATAACGGCTCACCTTGCCCAACTCTTCGTCCTTTACAATCACCAATGTAACACCCGCCATAGCCAAGTTCTTCTGGGCACCCGCATAGATGCACTTGTACTTCTTCACGTCGATTGGACGACTGAAAATGTCAGAAGACATATCGGCAATCATAGGAACAGGAACATCCAGATCCTTGCGAATCTCCGTACCATAGATGGTATTATTGGTGGTGATATGAAGATAGTCAACATCTGCGGGGCAAGTCCATCCCTTTGGAATATAAGTAAAGTTCTTGTCAGCGGAAGAAGCCACTTCCACTACCTCACCAAAAGCCTTTGCTTCCTTCAGCGCTTTCTTTGCCCATACACCTGTGTTCAGGTAAGCAGCCTTCTTCTCCAAAAAGTTATAAGGAACCATGCAGAACTCAAGGCTGGCGCCACCTCCAAGGAATATCACGGAATAACCCTCTGGTATGTCAAGAATTTCTTTAATCAGCGATACCGCTTCATCTACCACTGGCTGGAAATCTTTTGCACGATGGCTGATTTCCATCAGAGACAGACCGGAGCCATTGAAATCAAGAATCTGTTGAGCAGTAGCCTCAATCACTTCACGTGGAAGTATTGATGGACCTGCATTGAAATTATACTTCTTCATAATCTATTTTGCTCAAAAAAACAAACAATTACGTATGGTATATAAGAAATGGGTGCTATAGACCAAACATTAACATCTAAACATCTGATACTCTTAACCTCCATATCCAACCTATCTTGTAATAAGAAGTCCTCTCCCCTTTGTTAGCAAGATGCAAGCGATTGACGTTCATGTCAAGTTTCCATAAAATAAAATAATCACTTCTTTACACAATAGTAAATCCCTTTATAATTCTTGTAACCATGATCAAGGTCGTAAAAATACAGATTATCTGTCGCTGGCTTTCTTTTATCTATTGGCGGAAGTTGCATGTAATCATGATATGCAGATCTTAAGTAAGAATCATATCCTTTTGGTATAGGCATCTGGTATCCCTCAAAATCGAAATAGACAACATCTTCAAAAGCCTTCCTTTCCTGTAATGAACAGAATAAATAACGAACATATTTATGTTCGTTAAATTTATATTTCATAATTTGATTTTCACACCAACTAGAGACAGCCCATCTTAAATGATTTGTAGGAAATATACCCAACAAAAAAGCAGATATCATTTTTTTTGTTTTTGTCGAACGAGCTGGTATTCGTTGCCCTCTGAAAAGAGCTAAAATAAAAGAACAATAATAATTAAACTTTCTTACAAATTTACTTTCTGGGACTCCATCAAGAAACTCCACATCAATTTTCAAGCCTTGACATATATCAGAATCAACACTATGGTCATATATGCAAGTTGTATCCACACTTCTAATAACCGCCATTGGGAACTTAGCGCAATAGTCCTCTGTAGTCACATCACAAACATATTTTGATGTATTTGCTTCCTTGTTCCAAATTCTTATGAGTTTTTCATAATCCCCTCTTGGCATTTGAACATCTATGTCATCATCCCATGGAATAAAACCTTTATGCCTCACAGCACCTAAACATGTACCACCGGCCAGAAAAAACCTTAAATCATGGGAATCACAGAAATCTCTAAAATACACTAAAATATCCAACAGTTTAAGCTGCCATTTCCTCAATTCTTGAGGAGTAAGGTCTTTTACACTTATCAATTTTTTTTCCATTTTTTTATAACTTATTATCAATAATACTTCTACCCCAACTATAAACTTTATTTATCAATGGAAGATTAACCCCACAATTAACAGCAGTCTCAACAATATATCGCATACCAAAAGGGAAGTCCTCTGTGAAATATCGGCTCGTAAAATCAGGTACATATCCTTTTTCATTCATTCTCATAGGAGAGCTTATCCCTTGGAAAGCAGGTATAGAACTAATCTTTTTAGTCAAAGACTCCACATCTTTACTTTCATAATAATCAAGGATAGGAGGAATAGCACCGTCTTTCAAACCTATCTTTCTTAACAATCGTTGAAATTCCTTATCCATATCTACCAACAGTTGAGAAGCCTCAATTGTCCAATCTGAATAGAAGCCTGGATTATGATCATATGTCATTCCTTGCTTCCAATTCTTCCACATACTGTACAAGCGTGCGGTATGGAGTAGTGGATTGCTATTAGACAAACTTACTTCATAATAGCTATCAAGTAGTTTGGTTGGTGTTTTGAACAATCTTTCCAATGTTGCACGAACTTCTTCTTTATTATCTGTTTGCTCTACTGCCACATTTAGAGATTCCTTATACCCCTTCAACTCTGCCACATGACCATAGTCAATGATACGTGAAATGAATGGAACTCGTTGAAATCCAAACAAAGGTTGGCTATGAGGTAAAACATTCTTTGCCTCGAAGAAAAAACCAGTACTTGACACAACGGTTCCAACCCAAGTTTCATTATCTAACCATGGCACAATACTACAAAGTACATCATGAATAGCAAATCCAGGGAGGCAAATTAATACAATATCAGTACCTGGAATAACAATTTTAGGGTCTGACGATACCATTTTAAGCTTTCCTTTATACGTCTTTCCATTACAATCAATAATTTCCAAATACTGTGACCAAAGTTCTGGTTTAGTAGACAATAATGAAACATGCAAATTCTCCTGTGAGGCAAAAAATCCTGCTGTTACATGCCCTAGATTTCCGCCTCCGCAAATTGTAATATTCATAATTCTAGCTATTTATCTAATTCCTTAAATGCCTGTATGAATTTTGCATTGTCTTCGTGTGAACGAACAGCAATACGCATATACTGCTTCCCGTCGAAACCTTGTTTATCCGAACAATCCCGAACGAGAATATTATACTTCTTAAGCATAGTGAGCACCAACTGATTGGCGTTCTTAGGAGGCAAAATCTCACAAAGGAAATAATTGGCCTGAGATGGCATAACCCGCAAGAAACAGATTTCTTTTAATTTCTTCTCAAAGTCATCTCGTTCAGCAATAAACTTCTCACAAGCTCGCTTGTAATCTTTCTCATACTTGGAGAAAATCTGCATGAAATACTCTGCAAATGAGTTAATATTCCAGATGCTCACCATCTTCTTCATCTTAGCTATAAGGGTTGTGTCTGCAGAGCAAAGGATACCTAAACGAATGCCAGGTACACCGTAGCTCTTACTAATGCTCTTCATCACTACCATCGTGGGATATGCTTCAAGGATTGTGTCATGTAACAAGGAGTTGTTATCATACACATTGCTAAAATCCACGAAACTCTCATCCACAATCAGTCGGATACTCTGATTCTGACACCAATCTGCCAGCAAAATCACATCATCAATAGGGATGAAGTTACCAGAAGGATTATCCGGGTTAATAAGAATAATATTATCAGCGTGGTTCTTCCCATAGAATCCCATCAAGTCTTTAACCGTATAGCGATAGTCGCTATTCTTGGGGATAAAGGTCACCAGATTCTCCTTGTCGCGCCTGTTAGGATATTCCTCAAAAGTAGGACGGATTACTCCTAATGTACCTGGTATAATTTCCATCAAGGCTTTAATCAACTCCGCAGCACCATTACCAGGAATGATATACTCTTCCTTTACACCCCAGCACTTGCTCGCCAGTAAAGAGTTCACTTTCATACCCGAAGGATATTCAGATATGAGCGTTCTAAAGAAAGCCTCCATTTCATCGAGGATACGGCTCTCATTGAAGTAGGGATTCACCAAATAGCAGTAATCCAACATTTTCGGGAATCTCCAGAAACCGCCATAACGGCCATAATACTTGCGGAGTACATCTTCTTCGTTAGCAAATAGAGCCTCAGCAATATCAAGGTCTTGCTTATCATCAATCTCGTACCATTTTTCATTTGTTATTGGCAAAGCTTTTAAATCATGGCTATTTAAAAAAGATATGATACGTAATACGTTTTCATAATACTCATTATTCCCAACCGCTATTGTATAAGCCTCAAGAAAAGGAACATATTTAGTTTGTGAGAATGATTTTGAGAACTTATAAATATTGATTGTCTTATAATAAAGCTTTGCATCTTCATATCGGAAAGCTACCTTTGGAACAAAGTTTACTATGTTATTATCATCATCTATTCGTACCATAGTACCATCCATCCAGCTCTCGTATTTTGCCACTAGAGCAAGATTAGGATATGGATTGTCTAACAGAAGTTTAAACATACCATCATCAAAAATAAGGTCACTTTCAATGAGAAGGGTATCATCCTCCATAAGTTTATCTTTTGCTAGAGCTAAAGAGTAGATATTGTTTGTTTTGTCATAGACAGGATTATCAACAAACTCTACATTCAGACCATCATATCGGTTATTAATAAAATCCTTGACTTTTTGGCCTTGATATCCAACAACTATCACTACTCTGTTAAGTTCCAAAGTACTCAGTTGATTCAATAATCGTTCTATTAATGGAATACCATTGACAGGCACCATACATTTGGTATTATTCTTGGTATATTCACCAAGCCGTTTCCCCATACCAGCAGCTAAAATGATTGCTTGCATTTTTTTATTACTCTACTTAATAATACAACTTTCTTCAAATAACACTATTACATAAAAATGTGATTTATTTATTGTTACAAATCACAAGCTAGCATACAACCTCTAAAGAACTCAAGGGATTCAGGAAGTCGTGTCATTGTTGGTTAACATATCAGATTCATCCTTTTTACTCCATATATTGTTCCAATCCCTTTTCCAATAGAAAAAGAGCCCTTCTTATATCTTCTCGTTTCAAAACATAAGCCAAACGCACCTGATTCTGCCCCATATCTGGCGTTGAATAGAAGCCCGCTGCAGGAGCCATCATGATTGTTTCACCTATCTTATCTGCAGGCGTCTTGTCATCCTTCCAGCAAAAATCAGTTAGACACCAAGCACAGAAATCCTCAGCGTCTTCAACAGGCAACTGAGCAACTGTATAGAAAGCACCCATGGGAACAGGCGAATAACAACCAGGAATCCTATTGATACCATCAATCAAGCATTTCCTACGTTCCACATATTCGTCATACACATCACGGGAATACTGCTCAGTACCCTCAATAGAAGCCTCGGCTATCAACTGTCCTATCAATGGAGGGGATAATCTCGCCTGGCAGAACTTCATCACTGTCTTGCGTATCTGTTCATTCTTTGTAATCAAGGCTCCTATGCGGATGCCACATTCAGAGTACCTTTTCGATACGGAATCAATCAACACCACATGCTGCTCTATACCAGAAAGGTGCATGGCAGAAATATAAGGACTACCTGTATAGATGAACTCTCTATAGACTTCATCGGAAAATAGATAAAGATTATATTTCTTCACCAAATCCCGTATTTGATTCATTTCACGTTGTGTATATAGATACCCTGTGGGATTATTAGGATTACAAATAAGTATGGCCTTAGTTCGTTCATTAATCAACTCCTCAAACTTTTCTACTTTAGGGAGACAGAACCCCTCTTCAATCGTCGTTACCACAGTTCTGATAACAGCACCAGCTGAAATGGCGAAAGACATATAGTTGGCATATGCTGGTTCAGGAACGATAATTTCATCGCCCGGATTCAGGCAACTTAAAAAGGCAAACAGAACAGCCTCGCTCCCACCCGATGTGATAATTATCTCATCGGCATTTAACTTGATTTGATAACGCTCGTAATAGTTGACCAGAGCCTGACGCAAAGAGCGATAACCTTGAGAGGGACTATACTCCAAAGTTTTCCTATCTACGTGTTTAAGCACATCAAGCGCTTTCTGAGGTGTTGGCAAATCAGGCTGGCCAATGTTCAAGCGGTAGATCTTAACACCCCTATCTTCTGCAGCATAAGCCAACGGTGCCAGCTTCCTGATAGGGGATGCAGGCATTTCTATGCCTCTTTGAGAAATTTGAAGACCTTCGTTCATAATCAACTTCTATACAAAGGGAAAAAACTACTATCTTTATTGAAGTTCATATCTGCGTTGGCCCTGAAAGATACCAGTTCATTGTATTTTTCCTGGTCAAAAATCTCTTTCCCGATGGAGAATTGGTAATCAGAATTGCGGTTGAACGCAGTTTTGAACTTATATAAGTTATCCTCTCCCGAGCCGACTCCTCCACCCAAGTGAAAAGTCTTGAATCCCTGCTCACATCCCCAGAGAGCAGCCTTATATAGCAACAGGTTTGAAGGGGCAAGGTTTCGGAACTCTGTCAATGAACCAGACAGATGATAGTTCAAACGACCGTTGGCAAAAAGCATGATAGCTATTGATATAATCTGTCCGTCCTTCACTGCATAAAACATCTCATAGTTGTCATATAGGTCACGGTGAATAGACTCATAAAAAGCATCACTAAAGAAATAGTATTCCTCCGCATGATCCTTTTCCATCGTTAAATCATATATATATTTAAAATCGTGTAATAGTTCAAGTCCTTTACCATGATGTATTTCAATGCCATTTTTTTCAGCCTTCCTTATCATATTCCTATTCTTGCTCGTAATATTGCTCCATATCACATCAGGAGAGGACAAGTCCATAGCTACCGTTTTGCCCAAATCAATCACAATAGATATAGACTTCATTGGTACGGCATTTGCAAGCACAGGATGATATCTCACGAAATTATCAACAATACCCTCTTCACGCATCCTTGCCACAAATGCTTTCCAGAAAGTCTGAAGATTCTCCTCGCATGTATCACCGTCAAACAACACACCACCATAGCCATATGGTGTGATGCTATCATAATAACCTTCAATAGAAGTACTGCGCTTCATATACACATAGATAGCCCTCAAGCCATTCTCTTCATAGTATAGCAATTGAGGGACACCATCACCATGTATCTGAAACGCCTTCACATAGCCGTTTAGGTAGTAAATATCGTAGTTGTTGAAGCCTTTAACAATTGTATCCCAGGCATTACGATTATCATTCCTAATGATTTCAATCATATTGTATGATTCTATTCTGCAATAAAAGCTTTGTATAATTCCTGCATCACAAGTTTATTTAATCCCCCGTCTGCAGCTCCTGTTGAATTGCACCCATTACAAAGGATAATAAAACCGTATTGTTTATCTGGATTGAAAAACAACTCAGTATGCATACCTTTTGCCCCTCCATTCATACCAATCAGCTGAACGCCAGGTACATACACTTTAGTATAATATAGATTTTGAACACTTTTATCTCTTAACAAAAGTTCGCTTTCTTCTGAAATAATTCGATTACCATTCAGTCCTACGCCCATTTTCATATGCATTATCATGTATTTCGCAAGATCACATGCTGTAATCTTCATACCATCTGCAGGATGAAGGGCTGGTGTACTAAAGCCTAAAACATAATTATCCATTCTTTTATCATATGAATATATATCGGAACGTTTTCTAAATTCACCATTAATGAATTGATAGGTATTAACATAATGGTTTAACTGTGTATTATCTAAATTAAAAGATCCATTTAATCCCAATGGTTGCAAAATGTTTTCTTCAATATATGTATCAAAACGAATGTTACTAGCTTTTTCAATAATGGCACCTAACACTATATATCCAAAATTAGTGTACTCACGTTTTGTTCCAGGTTTATAATTATTAAAACAATCTTTATAATTTTTATTCTGTTCCGGAATTAACAAATTAAAGTTGTATGAATTTAAAGCTACATTCGTTTTACTCATACTTGAAGTATGAGATAATAACATCTTCACAGTAATAGGAACATCTGGATAATAAGGATTTCTAAGTTTAAAATCAAGATATTTATTTACATCATCATCTAATGACAACTTCCCTTGTTCAACCAATTGCATCAAAGCCGTTCCAACGAAAGTTTTAGAAATAGAAGCTATATAATAAATATCTTCTTTTTCAATCGGTTTTCTTTTCTCTATGTCATTATAATCTGGATTATATCCAAAAGAATCATAATAAACAATCTCATTGTGCTTAACAACCACAACAGAGAGACCTACTCCCTCATGCTCTACCATCAATTTGCGAATTTTAGAGCGTAAATCAGTGTCAAGCTCAGAATCAACTTCTTGAGCCACAACAGAACTGATGCATAAAGAAAGAATTAAAATAGATAATATTCTGTTAATCATGGTTTTCTGCATTTTTAATATGTTCTTTCCTTTCTTTTATGGCATTACGCATACGTTTCAAAATAGAAGGCATTTCATATTCCCCTTTATTCTTATGCTGGAAATATTCTTCTCTCAATAAAGAACTAATACAAACATCATAAAATCTTCCATTTTTGAAAGCAGCCTGTCTCATTACTCCTTCAATAGTACTAAACAATACTATTCGCATTAAGTTTGTAGAATTATGATCTTTTAAGGCAGTTCCATATAGTCTATTCAGATTAAGTCTTTCAAACACATATTCATAGATGAACAAGTAGGTCTCTATCCAGGCTAAACCATCCTGATAATTCTTATCTCCAATAACAACACCACTAAAATTTGCAGAACTATTGATATAATGTATATCTGTCAAGCAGGCATAACCAATCATCTTTCCTGTATCCCTAGCACAAATAGCCCAAAATACCCTATAGTCGTTATGCCTCATCCTAGCCCTAACCCAGTCTAATGCTTCATCTTTACACATACGTCTGTTCAGGCCTATGCTCAATTTCTTTAATTCATCATCATTCATCCATTGATAAATGAGTTCTGCATCTGATTCTTCAAATGCTCTAAAATACACAGTTTTTTCCATATTATTTTATAAAAAATAAGCTAACTCAATAATTCTGCGATAGGATCACTATTTTGAGACGAATAAATAATGTAGTTTGTATGCTCCATATCATTATGGGTCAGTTCTTCCAAATTATCTGTTACATAATTCTTTTCCCAACACCAATTACAGTTCTCGCAGATATCAAAGATTGGTTTCAAATATTCAGTTTGTTTCACAACATAATAAAGCCCAGAATAATTATGTTTAAAACTTTTGACATCTATCGGTTTCAAATCTCCTGTAGCAGCCTGAGCGACAGCTGCTATAATATCAAAACCAGTACTCAGTTCCACCATAGGCCACCAGATGTGATCCCCCCCTGGTCGTGCATTAAACTCAATGAGATAAACTTCGCCATTTACAATCTTTATCTCCGTATGACACGGACCATTTGTCACGCCTATTGCAGTCAATCCCGAAGAAACTCCATGAACCACTTTATTCCAAATAGCTTCAGTTAGTGGTGCTGGTTGATGATGACCAAGTTCCACACAATGTGGTGCTCCACTGCTATCTTTTTGTGTAATTTGGATAATAGTATGTTCCCCTTTGAATGTCAAGCTTTCTACGCTACATTCCATACCTTCCTCAAGGAATTGCTCAGCAATAACAACAGGAACAGTTCCTTTTCGGAAACTGCCTTTGGCATAATCAAAAGCCTGTTGCAGGGATTGTTCATCTTTCACAACAGTAATACCACGTTTACCACCAAGATTAGTGGGTTTTAATATTATAGGATAAGAAATGCCAGAGCACTTAATATCATCTATACTCTTTGCCTTAACATATTTTGGTGACAAAATATCCTTCAAATTTTTAATGCATTCACGATTACGGTATTTATCAGTTATCACACATGCAACATCATAAGGTAATCCTAATAGGTTCAACCGTTCAGCAACATAAGCTGCAATAGGAACAGAAAGCTCGGTGGTTGCAACAACGCCATCAATTCCTATTTCATTGCAAATCGTTACAATCTGATCTTTTTCAAATATATTAATCTCATGAAAAACATCAACCTTACCGTCGTCAACCTTACCGTCAAGCATTGAAAAGTAATGACCTTCATACCCTAAACGATGACAGGCCTCACCAAAATAGGAAGCCATTACGCCACCACCAATAATCGCCAGTTTCTTCATTATTTATAGTAATTGTTGATTACATCTACTATCCGATACATATCATCAGCATCATAACGCTGGTCAATAGGGATACACAACAAATGATTATATGCATTCTCTGCTCCCTCACACACCAAAGGTTGTTTATCATCCTTTGGCCATACTATAGGAGCATAAACAGCATTCTGCACCAAATGCCTTTGCAAAGCATCCCTATCTTCGACAATAATCGGGAAATACAGAGGAGTTTCTTTCCCTTCATTCAACGAAAACAAAGGTTGCACAGGTGCCCTAAGGTTATCTTGTAATAGATTGTAATTTAATCTTCTCTTTTTCTTCAGTCCTTCCACATCAAGATTAGCTTGGACTTTTGAAGACATTTCTGATATTGTAAACAATTCTCTCTGATTATCTAAAATATCTTCTGCATAACGATACATAGAGAGCATTGTTGCCTTGTCTCCTTGATTCTCTACTAAAAAACGGTATTTTGCATAAGACGCCCTAACCTTAGCATCCTCCAAAACCTTATCTGGGCGCTGAGGTTTATTTTCTAAACAACAATATCTAGAAACAATGAAACCACCATCAGGTGTTCCCGTCCATTTTCTGATACTACCTACAGTAAAGTCAGCTTTTGTTCTATTAATATCGCTATATAAACACTGAGTACAATCCTCAATTGTATATTTCCCCTGCTGTTTCAGATTCTCACAAAGATTACTAATTTGTGCATCAAGTGTATCAAAACCGAAATAGCGATGAAACAAAACGACAGAAGCATCATTTTCTTCAACTGCCTTAAGAATAGCATTCGCTGTTGTGGTTAAATCTTTATCTATTGGATAATAATAAACATCGTATCCTGCATTTAAAAAAGGTTCAAATACTGTATTACATGTAAAAGAAGGTAAAACAGCGACCTTTTTTAGGACTGGATTATTATGCTCTATAGTCTGAATTGCATATTTAATAGCAGACCGACCCGTTGACAACCACACATAATCCAAGCCATTACAATTGAATTGTCCAGGGGTCCCTATAGGAAACTCTCTAAACTTTTCGCTTGGATTCAGCCAGAAATTACTACCTATCTCTCGTTGCATTGATTCTTTTTATTTATTATTTCCAAGACTCTGGGTAAAAAGCCAAGATCATCCACGTCTTTCATATCTCCACTACCAACACCTACATCAGAACGTTTCAACACACTTACAACAGTCATCCAAAGAATCTTTAAATCCAAGAGTAAAGAGCAATGATCAACATACCAAACATCCATCTCAAATTTCTTACTGAGCAGACAATGATTCCTTCCATTAACCTGTGCCCAACCAGTAATTCCTGGTCGCACTTCCATCCTCCGTGCCTGTTGCTCATTATACAGTTGAAGATATATTGGCGTGAGTGGGCGGGGACCTATTAAAGACATATCACCTTTTAACACATTAATCAACTGAGGTAACTCATCCAAAGATATTGAACGGACAAACCTACCAACTTTAGTCAATCTTTGTGCATCAGGGAGCAATCTTCCATTCTCCCCTCTTTCATCAGTCATTGTCTTGAACTTAATGACCTTGAATATTTTCGCATCTTTACCTGGCCTGTCTTGAAGGAAAAAAGCACCTGCGCCTTTGTTCGCGAAATGAAGCCAAACTGTTACTATTATAAGAACAGGAGACAAACAAATGAGTGCAGTAAGGGATATGCAAAAATCAAAGAATCGTTTGAAAAAAGATTTGTACATTATATTTAATCCGTTAAATTTTCAACAAATCCAACACTTTCATCGGCTTCGTCTTCAACAGCATCGTACCCCAACTCAAGCCCAAACCAAAAGAAGAGCAAAGCAAGGTAGTTTCTTCTGTTCTTAGCTTGTCAGCTATTCTTGTCACCATCAAAGATGGAATACTGGCACCACCCAAGTTGCCAAATTCTTCCAAATTGTAAGGTACTTTGTCCAATGGCAACTTCAATTTCTTCACTACCCTATCTACAATCATCTTATTAGCCTGGTGAATCAGGAAGTAGTCTATATCTGTATTACGGTCGATATTATAATCAGCCATGAACTTCTCAACAGACTTAGGTGGACGTGAGATGGCGAATGAGAACACATTCATACCATTAATCATCGTATGGTAAGGTGCTCTAACTATACCGTTGCCAAAGTCTTCATAAATGAATGATTCTGGTGTAGCAGGGTTCCTAAAGCCTCCATGGGGAGTCATCAACGCCTCATAGCCACTACCCAATGTATGGAAGTCTATCACAATGTCATTGACTGTTTCGTCATATTCCAATGCCAATGCAGTACCGCCATCACCGAACAATGGTACACGGCTCTTGTCCTTCATAGATCCCATACGCAAAGCGGTATCACCTACCAGCACCAAAGCACGCTTCACTTGCCCTCTCGTCAACATGTTACCAGCTACATTGATGGCATACATACAACCACAGCACCCCATCGGCACAT
>JAEEGL011673284.1_pt1 | contig 12628 bp, 10 predicted proteins | sample 9134231 | NCBI WGS metagenome assembly JAEEGL01 (sample SAMN16246548, study PRJNA631951) | gut metagenome | biome: gut microbiome; feature: rumen; material: fiber-attached | host: Bos | place: Iran: Karaj | collected 2018-10
ACGGCATGCCATCTCGTATGCTTTTTCTGGGTTATTGTTTGTCCACTCTAATATCTCTAGTATTCGCTTCGATGCCTCCTCTTCGCTCAAGTCACGATCAATATAAAACACAGAATCTCCAAAATACTTGTGAACAAACTCATTGTCGTCAGATATAATAACTGCTCCTGCCGCTGCTCCCTCATACGTGCGATTAGAAATTCCATTTACATCATTGTGCATAGGAGAATTTAAAGCAAGACAAACACCTGCCCGATTAATCTTTTCAATAATAGTATGGCCATCAAACGGAATCTCTCCCCGATAAGATTGAAACCCAGCCCACACATTCTTCAGACCATACACTTCTGTTGGGCCATATATCTCAAGCAGTCCGGTTCGGTCTAATTCCTCTAACAGCGTTCCGTAACGCATTTGGGCATGCATTCTTTCAACATTTATTCCAACATAAAACAGTTTTCGTTGTTTCAACGGTATAGGCTTACAAACATAGTCTTTCGGCACTGAAGATCCCAACAGAGGATATCCCTCAAGTTTTTTTTGTAAAGCCCGCTCCATTACCTCTCTCTCGTAAGTACCCGCAAAACTGTCATACAGATTAAAGCTTTTTCGAAGCAATTCTGCTTGGTGTGGCACTAAGAAACCGATTGGAGCCCAATGAAGAAACGTTGAATAAGTATCAGGAAGTGCAATCATACCTAGTTCGAGGCTATTGTACGTAAACATGCAATCAACATTTATCCCTTCAACATATCGCCCTTTATCGGCGCATTCGTTTGTAACATATCCATTTCTGTCAAGAACAACAAAACAATGTCCCTGCTCAGAGAAAACATGTTCAAGCCTAAGCATTGTTTCAAATTCGGGGTTTTTGTTCTCTCCAAAAATATTATAAAATGCTATCTTCATCTAAATTCATATCTCCATATTATTTTTATGCTTACTTTCTGATTCTTGAAAAATAGTCAAAAGATTCTCCACCATAGTATCTAGTGTTAGCTCTTCAAGAAAGACCTTCTGAGCACGACATGCCATCTCATACGCCTCATCAGGATGCTGATTAATCCAATCCAATATCTCTAAAATATTTTCACTGGCCTTTACTTCGTCTATATTGGGTTGAACATAAAAAACAGAATTTCCAAAATGCGTACGCACAAAAGTATTGTCATCGGAAATAATTACAGCCCCGGCTGCGGCTCCCTCATAGATACGGCTTGTTACAACCTCTGCATCATTATGCATTGGCGAATTAAGCGCCAGGCAAACTCCCGCTTCATGAATTCTTTTCAAAATAGAACGCCCATCAAAAGGTATCTCCCCATGATAATTACGAAAGCCAGCCCATAAATTAGATCTGTTATACACTTTCTTTGGGCCATATATATCTAACAAAGAAGCTTCATCCAGCGTTTTTAACAACTTTCCATAGCGCATACTCCCAATTGCACGCTCAAAGTTTATCCCTGCATAAAACAGTTTTCGCCTTGCTTGTCTCATAGGTGGTATAGCGAAGTCTTTAGGAACCGAAGGTCCAATAAAAGCCTGCTCATTTCTACCAATCCCAGTCATCCTTGAAATAAAACTGTGCTCCCCCGAACCAGTTACGTAATCGTATCCTTGTAACGATCTTATGCATATTAATGATTTAAAATTTTCAAAAAAACCAATCGGTGCCCAATGCAAAAAAACACATGGCAAATCAAGAATTGGAAATAACGCAAACTCGGGGACCTCACAAGTAAGGAGCATGTCAATGCCAGCCTCCTCTGCAAAACATCCTTTTTTTTTCCCTTCAGTAACCACATATCCATCTCTATCCAACTCAAGAAATGTATATCCCAGCTTCTCCAAAACATATTTCAGTCGTAATATCGTTTCTTTCTCGCCATTTTTTTTCTCTCCCAGGAGATTCCAAAATCCAATGGTTAAACCTAAATCCAAATGTTTTCACCCCTTTTTTCTATACCATACTGCACCCCATCCAGTAATTTTACTGCCCCAGACGTCGCCTTTTATATTGTCGCCAATATGAACATATCTGTTTTTATCACCAAGCTTGGATTGCACAATAAGTTGTAAGCCACCACTTCCCTTTCCTACACCATATTCGCAAGAAACAAATATCTGTTCAATTTCCGTATAGCCGCACTTATCAAGCATCTCGTGAAGAATACGTGATGGCAGATACATATCAGAAACCGCAATCATTTTCTTGCCTTTTTCCCTAATAATATTATATAGTTTCAGTAACTTCTCGTCAGGATAGCATACCTTTATTTCTTCTTCTATTTCTTTCTGTGCCATTTCATGTGGATCGAATCCATATTGTTTTGCTAACAATTCATAAATAGCATATATATCTACTTCACTGTTTTCACCTGCAAGGCTCCTAGCATCAGCTTCTGCCCGAATACGATTATCATGAAATTTATTAAGCCCATTCTGTTTTTCAAGTTTCCAAAATAGATCCGTCGGCCTTCTAAAAGGTCTTCGTATCAACGTATCAAAAATATCAAAAGATACAACATCGTATGTTAGAAGCTTTTCTGCAAAGCTTTCCGGATCACTGCCATCAAATCTATCGCATTCTATGGCTTTCAAATGAATCTTTACATTATATAATGCACCGTATCCCGACCTAAGGATTTTGTATAACAAAAGATTTTTCTGGCCCAAAAACCACAGACGTTCTTTTACGTTCTCAAAAGAGAACCATCTTTTTGAAGTACCAAAGGGATCAAGCAATGTTTTGTCCGAATGATCATCCAGTTTCGAAATAGTAACATCTCGAAAGGCAATGACATCTTCTTCAGAAGGATGCTTCAAGAAGTCATTAACCCATTCAGTGATCGATCTGTTATCGAAGAAAGGATCTGTTTGCCCTTTCTCTTTTCGATACTTTGTCAGTAAATGATCCGCGAACTCCAATACCCCTTTTTCTATCTCCGAAAATGTCTTCATTCTTTCTTTTTCAAACAAAGAGGGTGTTTTAAAAACGGGTTGACCATCCTGGATGTCTGCCACAGGGGACTCAGGTGATGTCATTATGTATTCCATAAGATCCCAAGCCCTTATTGTATGATGATCTTTCTTTTGGTAAGAAATATAATCATATACTCTGCTTCTTTCGGAGGTTTTATTCAGTACAACCCAGTACAGTCCTAAAGTGTCGTTATCCAAGGCATTATCTATCAAGAACTGCGAGGAAAACTTCATTGTTACAGTGTCAACAACTGCAACTGTGCCGTCTCCCAGTTTAAAGCTTTCAATATATTTCTTGTAGTCGGAAGCTTTGTTTGGATCTCTGGTTACACGAACAAGTGCTCTCGGAGCGTAAACATAGCAGCATGGTACCTTGCGCTTGTGTTGCATCTTTTCATATATTTTTTTAAGTAGCCACCCATCTCGTGCAACAAAAGCAATTCCTGTGACGTCGTTACGTTCATCAATTATGTCAGAGATCCATTTCACATATGCATAGCAAACAGGTCCGCCTATCTCATATCCAAAACGATTCCAATAAGATCCATTATCTTTATAAGGATCTTTTTTTTTGAGCGCCTGCAAACACGCCCTTTGCTCCTTTATATTTTCTTTTTTTTCTGAAGAAATACTTTTAAAATGCAACTCACTCATATACAAAGAAAGATTAAACTTTTTTTAACCACGAAACCAACTGCCCCGGCAAAATAGCCAGCATAAGAGGTTTTGCAACAAACAACAATCCTATTGGAAAAAGATGTAGCTGTTTATATCCTTGAAACCTTGTTTTGGCCTCATTCCACCTGTCCTTCAGCGTTCTGTTTTTTTTTCCTTTAGGCGGAAGTGTATAATCCAACAATTCCTCCTGAAGATTCATGCCAGCAAAACCGTTGGCGTAAAGTCGCATAAGAAGTTCGTAATCCTCACATAATACACAGGACTTTTCTTCTGAATATCCTTCAATCCTGTCAAATACATCGCGCCTAAAAATCAAAGTAGGGTGTACAAATGGCGTAGTACTTAAAAAATCTCTCTTTTCAGGATACTTAGGAAGCCTTCGGATTCCAACACATTTTTCGTCTCTTATAAGATTAGTAAAACATCCGATAAATCCGATATTTGGATGTTCATACAGCTCACTTAATTGCTTTGCAAATCTGTCAGGATGAGAATAGTCATCATCATCCATTCTGGCAATATAATCTCCTTTTGCCATTCTCAGACATGCATTTAGTTTCTCGGATAAAGTTAAATACTTTGCCCCTTCAAATGACCTTACAAGTTTGATCCGCGAGTCTTCCAATGCAAAATCATTGATTACGCTCTTTGCAGACTCATTTGACCCATCATCACATATAAGTAATTCAAAGTCTTTGAATGTCTGAGAAAGAATCGACCGGATACTTCTTTTAAGCGGATTTATATCAGTTTTTTTGTACAGTACCCCCATAATAACGGAAACTAAATTTACTTCATCCATTATATATGATTACCCCCGCTGATAAATGTCGCATATGATTCCGGGATCGCCGATATCTTTCACTTTGCCATGCTCAAGCCAGACAACGCTATCACACATTTCCTTAACCTGCTGAATATTATGGCTTACAAAAAGAACCGTGGTTCCGCCACCCATCAACTCAAGCATGCGTTTTCTGGACTTCTCCTGGAAATCAGAATCTCCGACAGAAAGAATCTCGTCTACGATAAGGATTTCCGGTTCCACCACGGAGGCGATGGAAAAAGCAAGTCGCGCCAGCATTCCTGATGAGTATGTCTTAATGGGATTTTCAATGAAATTGCCAAGTTCCGAAAATGCCACTATATCTCCGTACTTGTCCTGTAAAAACTCTTTTGAGTAGCCAAGGATGGCACCGTTGAGGTAGATGTTTTCCCTGCCGGAGAGTTCCATGTCAAAACCGGAGCCCAATTCAAGCATCGGGACCACATTTTTCTTTACGGTCACTGCTCCGCTGGTTGGTTTTAAAATACCTGAGATCACCTTCAGCAAGGTACTTTTTCCGGCTCCGTTTTTTCCGATGAGTCCGATTGTCTCGCCTTTGTCGACCGAAAAAGTCACATCAGATAATGCATTAAAGTCTTCATAATGAAGTCTTCCCGTCACGGCTCTGACCGCAAATTCTTTCAAAGACAGGACCTTATCCACATTCATATGAAATTTCATCGAAACATGAGATACATCTATTATGCTGTCCGACATACCCCGCCTCCTACAGATAAAGAATAAATTTGTCCTGTTTCCATTTGAACACCAATGAGCCGACAGTCAGCATCGCCAAAGCAATCATAAGGCACACGAAGAAGTTCATAGGTTCCGGAGCTATTCCGTCCAGAATACAGATTCGTACATTTTTAACAAAATGGTACAAGGGATTGAACTTTAGCACAAATCTCAAGCCCTCGGGAATGATTCTTTCAGGATAGAATATGGGAGTCGCGTACATCCACATAAGGCTCAAAACTCCCCAAAGGAACTGCGTATCCCTGAAGAAAACCATACTTGTAGCCAGAATCATGCCCAGTCCCAACGTAAAAATGACCAGACAGACAAAAAAATACAGTGCAAGGATCGCAGATCTGTGGAACCTGACTCCCGTAACCACACACATCAAGATGAGGGGTACAAGCGAAAGTGACAAGTTTACAAGCGATGACAATGTCCTTGTGAGAGGATAGATGTACTTAGGCATGTAAACCTTTGTGATAAGGCCTGAATTTCCTATTATCGAAGTCAATGTAAGACCGGTTGATTCCGAAAAAAAGTTGAACATTACAAGACCGGTGAGTAGATACACAGCGAAATTGGGTATATCCGATCGGAAGATTGTCGAAAATACAACATACTGAACAACCATCATAAGTAACGGATTCAATACACTCCAAAGGACGCCAAGTACCGATCTCTTGTATCTTGTCTTAAAATCTCGGCTTACCAGCTGATCGATCAAAAACTTGTACTTCCTCACAGCCAAAAAGGCATTGATTATCCTGCTTTTCTTTCCGGATCTGTATCTGATCCACAGAACAGTCAAAAAAAGCCCCAATACACAGCCAAATATGCTAACTATAGTCCAATAATTTGTTCCGGTCCAAATGTAATCAAGACCACTGACCGACATGCAAAGCGACCTGTCTGATTCCGAACCGTTTACAATGAGGCTGTCTCCTTCGCTTTGAGATGATGAGCTTAATAAAGGTGTCACTCCCGAACCTACAGCTGAATCGGCAGTTATCCGTAAAAGAAGTTGTTCATGGTACCTGTTTTCAATCAGATCTTCCGGTTCTAAAACCAGTACTGCCCCTTCAGCAATGTCTGCCACAGGAAAATCTTTGCTAAAAAGCACCTCTCCGTTCGAAGGCCTTATCAGCTCCATCTTAAGCGTTCCTGCATTTGCCCTGTAATAAGTTCCGAAACGAACACTGATGTTTTCAATTCGATCGACCATTGAAACGAAATGCTGTTCCACCGATACACCGGAAGTGAGTTCCACACTCCCGGCTTCCGCTGCCGGAAGAACGGAATTTCCTCTGGACTCACGGTACTTCAGCTGATCTCCTGCAAGAAAGTAATAAAGTAATGTAAGCAGAATGTACGTTATAAAAACACACACCAGAGTCAATCTCACTCTTTTAGCTTCAGTTCTTTCTTTTTTCTGCTCTGTCGCCATGTTCCTTATAATCCTTTGTGTTCCCTTCGCAATAATTTCAAGTTGATCTGACTAAACTTCTGAATAGACCTTGGCAAGCTTTTCCCTGATCAAATTACGGTCGTAATTCAGAATCTTAGAATAATTCCGACTAATAATACTTCTTTTTTTATCGTTTGTCCACGATAAATAGTCCAAAATACGATTTTTTAGCTCATCCTTATTTCTGCAACCGAACTGCAACTCCCTGTCATCGATCAAATCGGTGTTGCCCCTGATCCTGCTACACACGCAAACCGTTCCGACTGCCATGGCTTCCATTAAGGCTACAGGCAAACCTTCCTGAAGGCTGGGAAAAACGAACAGTTCTGCACGAGTCAGCAACTCGATCACATCAGTCCTGTACCCTGTAAAGATCACACGCCCCGTTGCATCAAGATTTTTGAGTTTTTCCGTCAGTGCTCCGCGCCCGACAATGACATAATACAGCTCATTACGGTTTATCTCGTTTAAAGCTTCTATTACTATTTCATGATTCTTTCTCTCCGACAATTCTCCAACAGACATCAGGATCACCGCATTTTCCGGGATCTTCACGTCCTTCGGTTCTGCTTTTTCACGCTCTCTGATCTCTTTAATGCTTTGCACATCAATGCCCACTCCGGGGATAAAGACGGTTTTCTTTGCTTTAAACCTTTTTAGTGCTCTTTCATGATCCTCATGATTAATGGTGATCAACACATCCGTAAATCTGCTGAGATGTTTCTCTATGGGATAAAAAAATAACCAATTGATGAGTGGCGCACCTTTAAAAAAATGGAAACCATGAGCGGTGTAGATCACCTTGGGTCTTTCAGTCTGGTCCATTCTTTTCACACATATCCTGGAAAGCGCCGCACCAATCGGTGTTTGACAATGCAAAAGATCATATCCCTTCCCAAGTAACCCCTCTATCTGACTGATAGCTTTGACGTGCTTTTTTACGTTTCCAATCTTCCTCGAAAAATCTATCTGAACGATTTCAACTCCTTGAGCTTTCATCTCCTGTGCGAACGCTTCGTTTTTTTCTTTTGGATTCGCATCTTCTTCCGACAGGAAATTAGCAGCCAAAGTCACTTCATACCCCATTTTCTGAAGCAAATCTATATTGATCCGTGCAAAATTATCTAAACTGGAAGCCATCGAGGCCACGAGCAATGCCTTTTTCATGTACCTCTCTCCTCCGTCAGCCTCACACTTTCTTCAAATCCAAACTCACTCACTGTGTCAACCTTCTCGTAAATCAGACTGCCAAACATTTTCTGTATCGGTCCGAAGGACAACAGCCTCAATACACCGTTAAATATCTTGGTAAATCTTATCTTTTTATCATGCAAAATGGCTATTCTTTCTGCCATGTCTTTCGTACAGACGTACTCTGCATTCTGTGGAAAGAAGATACCGTTCTTTTCCTCATCTATGCACTCCTTGATAAAGAAGCACAGGTTTTCTATATAGATCATAGAACGCTGATTGGAAATGTCTGGAAAAATCGGGCAATTAAGAGCAAGTTTTCTGAGTCGCCCATAATTTCCCTTACATCCTTTACCATACACCATAGGGGGTCTTAAACATGTAAATTTAAAATCATCACCCTCCATATTTCGGATCAAAACATCTGCCTCAGATTTTGACTTTCCGTAGGCATTCTTGGGAGCTTCAGGTGTTTCTTTGGTGATAATCCCTGTATTCATGCCGTACACCGACATGGAAGACAGTAATACGAATTGCCTGACCCCTGCTTTTTTAGCGTTCTCTGCAATCTCAACGGAGAGATCACGATTTATCCTGAAATACAACGGCCTGTTCTTGCGTGTTTCCTTAACATGTGCGATTCCTGCAACGTTAATTACAACATCCGTTTCTTTGAAGTCGCTCTCCCGGGGTACCCAGTCAACAGTACTCTTTTCCGATACCTGATAATCACCCGGATATTTTTCCAGATAGTCCTTTACGGCTTCACCGATGTATGAACCTTTTCCAGTGATCAGTACCCTTTTCAATCCCGACTCCTCTGTCTGTACCTCTATCGCTTGATAGATTTCTTGTCTCCCCAGAACACGCCCAGCGACCCCAGGAAGCACTTTACATCCATAGCAAGACCCTTGCCTTTCTTCAGTTCGGAAACGTACTCTCCGTCAAGGCGGGTCTTTTCCTCCAAAGAGATAGTGTCGCGGCCGTTGATCTGTGCCCATCCGGTAAGCCCCGGCCGTACGTCATTGGCGCCGCTCTCCTCACGGTAAGCAGTTAAAAGGTCCTGATTCCAGAGTCCCGGACGAGGTCCGATGATACTCATGTTGCCGATAAAAATGTCCCAGATCTGAGGAAGTTCATCCAATGAATGTCCGCGGATGAACCTGCCGGCGCGGGTAATGTACTCTCCCGGATTGTCCAGCATGTGGGTCGGTACATCGTGCGGTGCGCTCATCTTCATTGATCTGAACTTGTGTAATTTAAAGAACCGCTTATTCTTACCGATACGTTTCTGCACGAACACCACCGGTCCGGGATCGTCTATAAAGATCCAAAGAGACAAAACACCAAAAACAGGAGCTAACAAAACAAGTCCCAAAAACGACAGCACTATATCCATCGTTCTTTTAACGACTTTCTCATAAAAATCCGACTTGCACGTTGCTTCTCCCGTCACTTCCAGGTAACCTCTGACACCGTCCGCCTCCTCAGGTAAGCTTTCATCACTGACAAACCTTACCCTCTTTCCTTCCATAGGGTTCTGTTCCTGAGGCTTATTCTTATATATGCTTCCCGGTCTGCAGATACATGCTATTCCTCCAAGCAGCACTGCCACCGCCGATACGCCCAATAAAACCAATTGCATCTTCTTCTCCGCATCTGCGTCCTATGCCAAGACCATTCTAAACTCATTTGTCCGATTCATCCCATAACAGTCTTATGTCTCAATACACTACAGTCAAAACAGATAAAACGACTCACTTGATAAATATATCCTAAATCGTTTCATCTGGCAACAACAAAACAAAAATTCTTAACAAATCTTAAACTTTTGTTAAAGATACTCGGTGATCATCTCATCTGTCCTGCCAAGCGACAACTCTTTCTCTTTTTTCCTGAACGCCCTGTTATTTACAAATGTTGTGACGAAAAAGCCGGGATATCCGAAGTACTTTAACAAAAATGCCTGTTTTCCGCCTCTCACCTTGTAAAAATCTCCGACGTATCTCGCATAGGTCTTTAAGAATGCCTTCCATCTCACATAATGCTTAAAATCTGTAAAGCAACACAGGTAAAACTCGGTCATGGTGTTCATTGTGCCGATCATAAAATCTTTCATTCGCCCCGAGACAGACTCTTTTGCCCCGGTGTCGTACAGCTTTGCAATAGCCAGCACCACTTTTTCCCTGTCATCAAAGTACTTTCTGCTGCCGCTGTACGAAACACTCTGAGCCGCAAGCCCAAGCCTGTACAGGTAAACAGGTTTCTCCGCCGTCTGCACTTTCTTTGCAAATCTTAAGCAAAAAGCTACGTATTCGGTGTCTACGTAGTATCTGCGATCCGGTATTTTGAAGCCGTTCTCTTTCAGCATTTTCGTATTTGCGCTGATGTGGTGCATGTACAGGTACTTGTCTATATCTTTTAATTCATTCAGATCGTACACGCCAAGAGCTTTTTCCAGCCACAGTTCCTTATTATGTTCAAGGACAGCTCCCGATTTATCGTCAAAAGGAACGTACGGAGTCAGGATCAGATCTGCATCGCTTTTTTCCGCAATACGGATCAGATCTGCCAGCCCTTTACCGCAAAGCATGTCATCTCCGTCCAGCCATTTGTAGTACTTTCCTTTGGCATTGCTTACAGCGCAATTAACGGCCGAACCCACTCCTCCGTTTTCTTTTTCTATAACCCTGAAGGTTCCGGGGTATTTCGCTTCGTACTTCTTTGCAATGCTTGCAGAATTATCCGGCGATCCGTCAATTACGACAAGTACCTCAAGCTTTTCCATTATGTCTTCGTTCACAAGACTCTTAAGGCAATCATCTATAAACGCTTCCACACCGTATACATTTACTCCTACAGTTAATACTTTTTCCATAAAACCCTTTCTTTCAAAGCTTTATCTTCATGATCTGAGCAGGCCCATAAATCCTTCTTTGTTTTCCTTCGCCGTTGTTGTCGGTCTTCCGAGATCTTCCCTTGCTCCGATTGCGCATTTCACTTCGATCATGCTCAAACAATCCCTCTTTTTTGCCTCATCAAGCTCAGCATCCAGATCTTTAAAGTTGTCAACACAGACTGCCTTTTTGTACCCGCAGGATTTAGCTATTCCGACAAGATCTATATCATTTGCTACAGTAGGCATCCCTCCGACCGTTTCATGAGCCCCGTTATTAATTACGATGTGAACAAGATTTTTGGGGGTGTACTTTCCTATCACAGCCATTGCTCCCATGTGCATAAGAGCTGCCCCGTCACCATCAATACACCATATTTTTTTATCAGGTTTATTTAATGCCACTCCTAAGGCAATGGATGAACTGTGCCCCATTGAACCCACAGTCAGAAAATCGTATTTATGACTTTGTCCGTTAGCTTCTCTGATCTCGAACAGTTCTCTGCTTGCTTTTCCGGTCGTGGAAATGATCGGATCCTCATCGGACACAGCAACAACATGCTTTATAATATCTTCACGAAGCAATGAATTATCGTTTTTATATTTAACAACAGGTGCATCAGAAAGAGCCCCTTTCCTAATTACAAATGCTACATTTTTACCTTTATCAAGCAATTCTCTGAATGAATCCATAGCATTCGAAATTTCTTCAGCCGTTGTATCCTGCCCTACAACAAAACTTGCTATATCCATATCTTCAAGAAGCTTTAAGGTTACTTCTCCCTGATAGATGTGCTGCGGCTCGTCATGGATTCCCGGTTCTCCACGCCATCCTATAACAAAGATTACAGGAATTGCATAAACCTTATCATTCAGAAGGCTGGCAACAGGATTAATTATGTTTCCTTCTCCACTGTTTTGCATGTAAACAACCGGAACTTTCCCTGTAGCAAGATGATACCCCGCAGCTATCGCCGCACAATTTCCTTCATTTGCCGCTATAATATGGTGCTTGGGATCCGTCCCGTATTTATCGATCAGGTAGTTACATAAAGCCTTTAACTGGCTGTCCGGAACGCCTGTGTAAAAATCTGCTCCGAGTAACTCTGCAAAGTCAGCTACCTTCATCTGTAAAATCCTCACTTTTTATTGCTTTTTTGCTTCTTCTTTTGCTCTTTCCGCTATCTTTTTCTGGATCATAGTGGAAGAAACGCCTGCCGTATAATCAGGTTCAATGACCTGACCGCCCCATTCCGCCATAACATTTATAGCCTTTTGTCTGACTTCAGCCAACGGTCCCTCTCTCCAGTCTTTTCCATGAACCATGAAATCCGCTTGAAGCTTACGTAAGTTTGGCTCATAGTCTCTTGACGTCTGAGGTATGACCTCTGCCACTCCTTTGATGTTCTCCACAACCGTTTTTCTTTGCTCATATGTCATATAAGGAACGCGTTTATAAGAAGCAATAGCCTCGTCTGTAAACAGACCGACAACAACCTTGCCATATAAAGCAGCAGTTTTAATGATGTTTATATGCCCGGGGTGAACAATGTCACATGCCATCGGTACATAGACCACAAGTTTGCTGTTCTCAATCCTTTCTCTCACCTTACTGTCATCAAAAATGTATTCTCCTTTGATATTTGAGTACTCGGGAAGAAGTGGCTTTGCAGGCGCATGAGTGTGATGGACGCATCCGTCACAAATGGTTCCTGCCAGATCATCTTCAAGAAACCTGCGGCGCATGTCCTTCATAACATCCCCATACCAGCCTTCCTTTAAGGAAACCTTATTAAGATCTGCTACGACAAGCATATTTTCATAGTCAGCATTCTCAATCGAAAGA
>JAEEGL011695776.1_pt1 | contig 12628 bp, 8 predicted proteins | sample 9134231 | NCBI WGS metagenome assembly JAEEGL01 (sample SAMN16246548, study PRJNA631951) | gut metagenome | biome: gut microbiome; feature: rumen; material: fiber-attached | host: Bos | place: Iran: Karaj | collected 2018-10
AAAATATTACTTTGATAAAAAATTCCGCGATAAAATGGCCAAAAAAGGCTTAGAACGTTCCAAACAGTTCTCATGGGAAAAAGCGGCCGATATTATGGTGGAACAATTCAAAAAATGTCCCGAAAATCCGAACCGAACTTCATTTATCTTGCAAAATTTATACAATTCTCAGGCAAAAACAGAAAAAATAAAAGTTAAGCTTTTCGGCTTTTTACCGCTTGCTAAAATCCGTAAGGATGAGATGTCATGCAAATTAAATTTATTCGGATTTTTACTGCTGTATGAGCGTAAGCAGGTTGGCGGACGCAAAGTTTATAAGTTTTTAGGACTACCGGTTTTCAAAGTTCGCAAAATGGCGAACGGTATTACGACCAAGTATTATGTTTTAGGCTTGCCGGTGTTAAAAATTAGTAGAAAAAAATTTAACCAATGAAAAATAATATGAAAAAGACAATAAGCTTATTGGTAATCGGGGCATTCTTAATATTTTGCGAATGGTTTTTCTTTCGTAATGTTATAGGCTCATCTTTGTTAATAGGTGACCGCGGTGATGGGCGCTTAACAACACTTTTAACCGAGCATTGGTGGAATTTTTTCAACGGACGAGAAAGTTTTGGTGAATTAGCCATGTTATATCCTGTAAAAAATGCGATTGGTTATTCCGATATGTTTCTCGGTTTCGGTATAATACATTCAGCTTTGCGTTTTTTGGGTGTTAATATGTTTTATGCCTATAAATACACCTTAATCATAGTTCATTGTGCCGGTATGTTTGCTACACTCTATTTATGTCGCAAAAAATTACAAATGTCTCTCGGATGGAGTTTGTTCGCAACGGTTGCTTTTGCTTTTTCGGCCACTTTAGCAAAACATGCATTTCATACGCAATTATTCGCTGTTGCTTTTCTTCCTTTTATATCCATCGGCATAATTGATTTTTGGCGTTCATATACATCAAACAAAAAATACAGTAAAGCGGCTTTTATAACCATTTTTTTGTTTGTGCTAATAATGTATAATTCATGGTATATTGCTTATTTTACCGTGCTATTTGCCGGTGTATGGTCTATTACATATGCTTTATTGCTGTGGCAACATAAAATATTATGGCAAAATTTATGGCATCATACATTGGTTTTAAAATGGAAAATTTTAAGTTATGCCTTATTTGCCGTTATTCTATTGATACCGTTTATATACACCTATATCCCGATTTTGCAACAATCCGGTGGCTTTTCTTATTATGATGTTGCCATATATTTGCCAGAATTTGCTGATTTAATTAATGTCGGAGACGATAATCCGCTTATGGGGAAATTTATTCAGGCAATACAATTAAATAATCGCGGCTATTCAGATGAAGTTGTTGAAGGATTTTCTCTAATTTTACTGATATTATTCGGAACAATGTGGTATATTAGCGGTAAGCAAAGAAATATTAAATTGCCTCAATCTGACATATCAATGACGGAAAAATGTCAAATTCTATTGGTGCAAAGTTTGTTTATCAGCATAGTTGTTTGCTTTTTGCTTATTGTTCGCCTATCTGCCAACGGTGTATCTTTATGGTATATTTTGTATCATATATTGCCGGGAGCTTCTTCATTACGTGCTATTGCCCGATTTATGTTATATCTCAGTTTTCCGATGGCAATTATAACAGCTTATACGGCAGATAAATATATATCGTTATCTAAAAAAAGAAACGTGGTTTTATGGGGGGGACTGTTGGTACTTTTGTTCGTTTCTAATTCTACGGCAAATGGTGTCAGTGCCTCATGGCGAAAAACAGATGAAGTAAAATGGTTAGAAAGTGTGGCAACACCACCGCAAGATGTTGAATCATTTTTCATCATCAACGTTTCTTATAATTTGCCTCATTTTGATGTTGAATCTTTAGACGCTTATGAAATTGCAAATTTCTTTAATCTTCACACAATTAACGGATATACGGGAAAATATCCTGAGCACTGGCATTTAGGAGACAAAAACCATTACAACCAAGCCGTAAAAGAATGGGTTAATCACAATAAGTTGGAAAATGTATATGCCTATGACAAAGGCAATAACGTTTGGATTCCGTATGAAGAATATATTGCAGATATACAGCAATACCAACCGGGCGATACAATATCTTTTACGCAAGACGGAAATGCTAATAAATACACGGAAAGCGGATTTTCACACCCTGAGCCACAACACACTTGGACCGAAGGCCGGAATGCACAACTGAATTTATTCATTAAAGATAAGCCGACAACAAATCTGCGATTAAAAATAATTGCTTGGCCTCTTTTGGGAGGCAATATTACCTCTCAAACCGTTAAAGTTTATGCCAATGATACTTTAATAGAAACTTGGCAAATAAAGCAAGAAGGTGAATATGCAGCAATTATTCCTGCATCTGTATTAACATCTGAAAATATAGCTTTGCGCTTTGATGTTTCAAATCCTATGAGCCCTAAAAATTTAGGTATGTCAGAAGATTCCAGACTTTTGGGAATTGCTTTTAAAACATTAACACTATCACAAGAAGAGGTTAAATAATGAAAACGTTTGATTTAATAATGCCTTGCTATAATGAAGAATCTTCATTGGCAAAATTAGTAACTCAAAAAGTTGTCCCTTTGCGTGAAAAATGTAAAAAAGAACATAAAATTGATTTAAATTTAATCATTGTTGATGATGCATCTAAAGACAACAGTTTGCAAGAAGCACAAAAATTAGCCGAGAAATTTACATGGATAAAAATTTTTAAACATGAAATAAATCAGGGAAAGGGGGCCGCCTTAAGAACCGGATTGGCTAATTCCACCGGTGATTTTGTCGGTATTCAAGATGCCGATGAAGAATATAATCCAATGGATTACTTAACCTTACTGCAACCGATTTTGGAAGATAAGGCTGATGTTGTATATGGATCTCGCTATCTGCGTCCGCAAACACGTCGTGTGCTGTCATTTTGGCATACGTTGATGAATAAGTTTTTGACGGTTTGTTCTAATATGTTTACCGGTCTTGATGTTTCAGATATGGAAACGTGCTATAAGTTATTTACCGGAAAGGTTGCGCACGAACTGGCTCCGCAATTAAAAGAAAATCGTTTCGGATTTGAGCCGGAAATCACATCTTATGTGGCGCAAGGACATTATCGCGTTTATGAATGTGCCATAGAATATACGCCGCGCACATATGAAGAAGGCAAAAAAATTACCTATAAAGACGGTTTTCATGCTCTATATTGTATTTTGCACTATGGCGCCCCTTATGCCCCACTTCCGATGCAATTTTTGCTGTATACTTTTATAGGCGGTGTTTGCGCCATAGCAAACTTAATATTGTTTATAATATTCCGAGCATCCGATTTATCGTTATTTTATGCCGTATGGGCATCATTTTTATTGGCTGCCGCACTCAACTATTGGCTTTGCGCAATTTTATTATTCAAACACAAAGCCTTTTGGAGTGGCCCGATGGAATTGGTAATGTATATGGTAACCTTAGTTGTTATGGGCGGTAGTGATTATTTATTGACATTAGGACTAATTTTAGTCGGTTGTGGTGATGTAATGGCAAAACTGATTTCAACCATCATATGCTTCATCGGAAATTTTGTTTTACGCAAATATCTGGTATTTCCGTTACCCAATCGCAAATAACACAAAACGAGGAAAAAATGACAATATATGTATTTGATATGGACGGAACATTAACACCGGCACGCTTGCCGATTGAAACGGAATTTGCCATTTGCTTTTATGAGTGGCAAAAAACGCACAAAAACTTTATTGCCACAGGTTCGGATTATGTAAAAGTAGCCGAACAATTACCGCCATCTGTTATTCACGGTTTTACCGGACTTTATACTTCAATGGGTAATGTTTTAACTGCTCAAGGGCAAGAGATTTATCGTAAAAATTTTAAAGCTGATCCGCGCTTGTTTGATTTTCTTGAACATTATCGCCGCGAAACCAAATATCCGGGCGTTTTATATCCGAATTATATTGAAAAACGCATCGGTATGATTAATTTTTCCGTTTTGGGACGCAACTGTCCCTATGCCGAACGCGAAAGATACGGAGCATGGGATAAAACCGAGCAGGAACGGGAAAAAATTGCTGCCGAATTGCGTCAAGAATTTCCGCAATATGAAATTTCCCTCGGCGGCTCTATTTCAATGGATATTACACCGCAAGGTTGCGGTAAAGGCCAGATAGCCAAACATTTGCGCAGTCAATATCCTAATGATAAAATAGTGTTCTTTGGCGATAAAACTTTTGCCGGCGGTAACGACTTTGAACTGGCCGAAACTTTGCGCCAAATGGATAATACTCAAGTTATTCAGGTAGCCGGTCCGGCTGATGTGGCTCATTTCTTGGAGATCTAAAATAATAACCGCAAAGAGGTCTTATTTTTCTCTGATCAGCTGACACATGGCGCCCACCATATTTTGCGCACCTTGGCAAACATCCAGCATATTGGTTGCCAACATATAAGCCGGTGTTGAACAAACACGGTTTTTGCGGTCAATACACACGTCGGTAACGCCCACTTCCTCATGCACGGCGCCGAGTTTTTCAAGCTTTTCCGCCGTGGCACCGCCGGCACCGAGTGTGAAATGCACATGCTTATCGGCCAAAACCAACGCAATTAAAACCGGAGCAATACACATGGCGCCAATCACCACTTTATGTTCATGGCACTGTCTGATAACCGAGCGAATGCTGGTATTTATAGTGCACTGAGTGCCCTTGGCGGCAAAATCGCACCAATTTGTCACAGCCCCCAAGCCACCCGGAAAAATAATGCCGTCAAAATCCTCCACCTTAAATTCGGCCAAATCCAAAATATTACCGCGGGCAATACGTGCCGCTTCAATCAACACATTGCGCTCTTCATTCATCGGTTGATTATTTAAATGATTGATAACCGCGGCTTGTTTAATATCCGGCGCAAAACATTGATAGGTGCAGCCCATATTTTCCAAACACAATAAAGCTGACACCGACTCATGAATTTCCGAACCGTCAGCTCGTCCGCAACCTGATAATACAACTGCAATATGGGGATTTTTTTGCATATTCAACTCCTTCATATAAAAAAATTATATTGATTTATCCTAAACTGACAATATAATACTGTCAAATTGATTTTTTTAGAATAAGGAAGTTTTTTTATGCAAGTTAACCATACCGTTTTGGCCAATGGCCTCAGAATTATGACTGTGGAACGACCGCAAACCGAAACCGTTTCGCTCGGAATTTGGGTGCGCACCGGTTCTGCCTGTGAAAGTGCGGACATTAACGGTATTTCGCATTTTGTAGAACACATGGTATTCAAAGGCACCGCAAAACGTAATGCCTTACAAATTTCCGAAGACATTGAAAATGTCGGCGGACAAACCAATGCATATACATCACGCGAATTTACGGTTTTTTACGCCAAAATGCTTAAAGGCGATATTGAGCTGGCAATAGATGTTTTGGCCGATTTGGTGATGGCGCCGACTTTTGATGCGGCTGAAATGACTAAAGAAAAAGAAGTGGTGGTGCAGGAAATCAAGCAGGCCAATGATGATCCGAGCGACATTGTGCAAGATTATTTTTATGAAACCGCATTCGGCAATCAGGCTTTGGGACGCACCATTTTAGGTCCGGCAGAAAAGGTCAGAGGCTTTACGGCCGATGATTTGCGCCGCTATATGGGACATAATTATGCCGCGGAAAATATTGTAGTCGCCGCAGTCGGTAATTTGCAACATAACGTGTTTGTAAAAATGGTGCAAGAGCGCATGGCATCATTGCAACCTAAAACAAAATTTGTAAAAGATGAACAAATATATACCGGCGGCTTATTTGTTAAACAGCGCGATATTGAGCAAGCGCAGGTTATGCTTGGCTTTCCGGCAATTGACTATCATAATCCGGAATATTATACGGTATCTATATTATCAACCATTTTGGGCGGCAGTATGTCGTCGCGTCTGTTTCAGGAAATCAGAGAAAAACGCGGCTTGGTATATACGGTATACAGTTTTGCCAATGCACATACTCAAACCGGTCTGTTCGGCATATATGCAGGCTTAGACGCCGAACAAATCAACAAATATATTCCGGTAGTGGCTGACGAAATCAAAAAGATTTGTAATGAAAACGTGACCGATAAAGAGCTTAATCGCGTTAAAGTGCAGCTTAAAGCCAGCCTATTGATGGCGCTGGAAAGCTCATCGGCCACCGCAGAGGTCATGGCGCGCCAGCAGCTCATTCACGGCCGCGTTATCCCAACCGAAGAAATTGTTGCCCGCGTTGAAAGCGTCACAAAAGAAAAAATCCGCACCATGGCACAGCAAATTTTCAGCGGTCAACCGACCTATACGCTTCTCGGCAATCTTAAAGATTATCCGAGCTATGAAAACTTAGCCAAAATGGTGAGATAAAAAGGATTTTTACACAAAAAAAGGAGGGTAATCCCTCCCTCTTAAAAAATAATATTTTTCAGCATCCGCAAGAAGGACTGAGTGTTCCATCACAACAAACCGCTCGGCCAAATTGACAACCACAAACACCTTTATGCCAAGAACAACAACCGCTTCTTGCATAAAATATATTCTTTTGACATAGTTGATCCATATCAATTGAACGTATACCCGATATTTTGGGATTTATTGATTTAAAAAATGAAATAGGATTTTCTATTTCTACATATGATTTTAAATAGCTATTATCCGTCACTGTTTTTGTGCCAAAAGTTAATAATATTGCTAAACATGAAGTTATGAATATTTTTCTCATGTCTTTATTCCTTTCCTTTTATCCAAACAAAAAAGCCGCTTTATAAAAAAGCGACCGGACGTTGGAAACTATTTTCAGGAATAGCGCGACATATTGACCTAAACAGCCATATATATCCATGGTTATATATGATGTCTATGTAAAAACGGCTTATTTTGCCGCCCTCCGGTCATATTTTGATATAACCACTAAGACGCGCAAAATTAACGTTTTGCACAAACGCCTGAAAAGGGGTTTCCACGCCCCGAATGAGAACTCCTCATCCACCCTTAAGTTAACAACAAAAATTGTGTTTGTCCAGCAAAATTTATAAAAGAACGTAGAGAAGTTAAATACTGAGACTTTATGTCAAGCCCTCTTAAAAACGTTTTTTACAAGTGGATAAAAAGCAAAAAAAACTTTTTATTGACGGCGTTGTTTGCTATATTTTATTAGTTTTATTGAAATAAGTTTTAAGAGGTATAAAGTGACTGAAGAAATTGAAGTAACTCAAGTTGTTAAAACCGATAATATTGCCCCGACCATGATTTCCGAAGAAATGCGTCGCAGCTATTTGGATTATGCCATGAGCGTTATTGTTTCGCGTGCGTTGCCTGATGCTCGTGACGGCATGAAACCGGTGCATCGCCGTATTATTTACGGTATGTTTGAAAACGGCTACGATTCCACTAAGCCTTATCGTAAATCGGCACGTATTGTCGGCGATGTTATGGGTAAATATCACCCGCACGGCGACAGCTCTATTTATGAAGCCATGGTGCGCATGGCTCAACCGTTTTCCATGCGTTTAACCTTAGTTGACGGGCAGGGTAACTTCGGTTCCATGGATGGTGACGGAGCCGCGGCAATGCGTTATACCGAAGCGCGCTTGGCCAAAGTTTCGTCTTGCTTAACCGACAACTTGGATGAAGACACGGTTGACTTTATGCCGAACTATGATGAATCATTACAAGAACCTACTGTTTTGCCGGCGCGTTTCCCAAATTTGCTGGTGAATGGCGGTAACGGTATTGCCGTCGGTATGGCAACAAACATTCCGCCGCATAACTTAGGCGAGGTGATTGATGCCTGCTGTGCCTACATTGACAATCCGGAAATCAGCATTGAAGACCTTATTAAAATTGTTCCGGGGCCGGATTTTCCGACCGGCGGATTGATCTTAGGCTACGGCGGTGCGCGTCAGGCATATCTGACCGGTCGCGGCTCGGTAATGATGCGTTCAAAATGCAGTATTGAGGAAATTCGCAAAGATAAAGAAGCGATTATTGTTCACGAAGTGCCGTATCAGGTCAATAAAGCCAATTTGGTGGCACACATTGCCGAGTTGGTAAAAGACAAGCGCATTGAGGGTATTTCCGATATTCGCGATGAGTCAGACCGTCAAGGTGTGCGCATCGTCATTGAGATTAAGCGTGACTTCCAAGCTGAAGTGATTTTGAATCAGCTCTATAAATATACCGAACTGCAAACCAGTTTCGGCATGAATATGCTCGCCATTAACGGCGGCCGTCCAATGATGATGAATTTGCGCGATATTATTTCAACCTTTATTGAGTTTCGTGAAGAAGTTATCCGTCGCCGCACGATTTTCCGCTTAAATAAAGCACGGGCCAGAGCACACGTTTTGGTTGGTTTGGCTATTGCCGTAGAAAACTTAGATCCGGTGATTGAGCTGATTAAAAATGCGCCGACGCCGCAAGATGCACGCGAAAAGCTGACCGCTAATCCATGGCCGGCCGGCACCATTTCTTCTTGGGTTGATTTGATTGATGAGCCGGATCATAAAGTAGAAAACGGAGAATATCGCTTGTCGGATGACCAAGCGCGTGCGATTTTGGATTTGAAATTGCAACGCTTAACCGGTTTGGAACGCGATAAAATTCATGAAGAATTAGTGGCTTTGGGCGCCGATATTAAAGAATATCTTTCCATTTTATCAAGCCGTGAGAAGCTTTACGGTATTATGCGCGAAGAACTGGTAGCGGTTAAAGATGAATATGCTACGCCGCGTTTGACGCAAATTGAAGATATTGAATACAACCAAGATATTGAATCGCTCATTCAGCGCGAAGAAATGGTAGTTACCGTAACCGAAGAAGGCTATATCAAACGCGTGCCGCTTAATGCTTATAAGGCTCAAAAGCGCGGTGGCAAAGGCAAATCGGGTATGACCACCAAAGAAGAAGATTTTGTAACGCGCTTGTTTGTGGCCAGCACCCACACGCCGGTATTGTTCTTCTCAAGCCGCGGTATTGTATATAAAATGAAGGTTTATAAGTTGCCGCTCGGTTCGCCGACGTCTAAAGGTAAGCCGTTTATCAATCTGTTGCCGTTAGAAAATGGCGAAAACATTACGGCTATTATGAAGTTGCCGGAAAATGAAGCTGAGTGCGAGGGTATGTCAATTGCTTTTGCCACCTCCAGCGGTAATATTCGCCGCAACAGTCTGATGGACTTTGTTCGCGTTCAGGCCAACGGTAAAATCGCCATGAAGTTGGAGGAGGGCGATAAACTGGTGAATGTGGCACTGTGTGACGACAATAACGATATTATGTTGGCAACGCGCCAAGGCAAATGTATTCGCTTTCCGGTGGCTGATTTACGCGTGTTTGTCGGGCGTAATTCAACCGGTGTGCGCGGCATTAAGTTAGCACCAAAAGATGAAGTAATTTCAATGTCTATATTGAAGCATATTAAAGCAACGGTTGAAGAACGTGACGAATATTTGAAGGTTTCCGGCGCCATGAAACGTATGGAAGCCGAGGCTGGCGAAAACAGTTGCGTTACCGCCGATCAAACAGGTTTGTTGAACCTGTTAACGCCGGAGCAATTCACCCAAATGCAGGAATTGGAAGAATTTCTGCTGACCGTCACAGTAACTGGCTATGGCAAACGCTCGTCATCGTATGAATATCGTGTAACCGGCCGCGGCGGACAAGGCATTGCCAATATTGAATTATCGCCACGCAATAAGGAAGTGGTTTGCACATTCCCGATAGAAGACGATAAAGAAATTATGATGGTAACTGATGGCGGTAAGCTTATCAGAATGCCGGTGAACGACATTCGCATTGCCGGCCGCAAGACACAAGGCGTGATTTTGTTCCGCACTGCCGAGAACGAAAATGTGGTTTCGGTGACAAAGTTAGACGCAGATGCCGGCACCGACGAAGAAATTGACGAGGAAAACGATAACGTTATTGATTCAGAGGCTGCTTTAGCGGCTGAGGCAGAAACGGCAATCAATGAGCCTCGCACCGATGAAGCCGATGCCTAATCGGTAGCAATTAAAGCACAAAAAAAATCCCTCGCGGCACATAGCGGCGGGGAATTTTTTGTTAATGGTATAGGCCTATACAATTAGAACTTAAGCTGTTTTTCCAAAGTTTCAAGCTCAGACAGTTCTTGCTCAAACAGGCGCATGCCGTCTTCCCAGAAAGTGGGACTTGAAGCATCAATACCAAATCTGGCAAGAGCTTGGCGATAGTTCTCGATACCGCTGTCGGTCAGCATTTCCATATACTTCTCAGCAAAATTACTTACCTTACCCGACTTGTAAATCTCGTAGAGCGAATTGACAACGCAGCACGAGAAACAGTACGAATAAACATAGTAATCATACTCAAAGAAGTGAGGAATGCCTGCCCACATAAATTCCGTGCCGCTAAGCTCGACACTCGGTCCGAGGTAATTTACCATTACGGAGCGGAACATCTCTTGGAACTGTTGGGCCGAAACTTCGCCGTTGGCTCGTGCCTTGTGCGCCATGTCTTCAAAGCGATGAAACGCTATCTGACGATAGGTTGTGGCAATAATTTCTTCGATATGTTTCGCGAGCAGAATGAAACGACGTTGCGGATCTGTTTCGGCTCTAAGCAGAGCATCAAACACCAGTTGCTCGGCAAAAATAGAAGCAGTTTCTGCCTGCGCACAAGACTTTTCCCGACCCAGCTCGCCATACTTCTTACTGACGTACTCATGCACGGCATGCCCAAGCTCATGTGCCAATGTGTCAACATCCATGACATAACCGTTGAAATTGACAAACACACGTGGCAAATAGCCATCCGGCATCTCCATACAATAAGCTCCGTCGGCTTTACCCTCATAGGGATAGAAGTCGATGCAGTCCTTATCAAAGAATATCTCGGCAATCTTGGCGAACTCCGGCGAGAACTCGGCAAATGTCTTCAGAATCAGCTCTTTGGCTTCCTCAATCGTGTAGCGGTTTCCTTCTTCCTCAAACGGATAAGGGGCTAAGCGATCCTGATACGGCAACTTGTCAACACCCAACAACTTAGCCTTGAGGGCATGGTAGCGATGAGCCAATTTCCGTGCCGGAGAATCTTCTCGGGCAAACGTATTGACCAAGTTGGTCAAATCGTCGCCGTTGATGTCATTACTCAAGTTGGCGGCTTCAGCCGGATAAGCATAGTGTCTCCATTCCTGTGCAATGGCACGGCCGCGCAGTAAAGCGTTGTAAATAAGAGCAAACAAATCCTGCCGCTCTTCATACCACTTCATGCGCTTTGCCTCAGCCTCGGCACGTAAAGAAGCATCTTGCGAATTGTAAAGCTCAAAAAGCTCGCCTTCGTTGTACTTCTTGCCGCGCACCTCAATCGAAAACTTGGCTCGTTCCTCATTGTAGAGACGCACCCAGTAGTCGGCAACTGATTGCTGATCACAGAAAAGTTGCTCCATTTCGCTTGAAAGAGTGTGAGGTTTGAACTTCAGGCATTTTCTGAGCCACGCCTTGAAACCAAGACAAATTTCATCATCTGCCAAATACGAAGAAGCCTTGGAATAATCAAGCTCCTTGCAGATTTCAACTTCCAAGAATGTCAACTCTTTCTCGCACTGTTTGACCGTGTCCTGCATATCCTGATAGAAAGCGCAAATTTTCTTATCGTTCAGGTTGGTTGACCAGATAAGATAAGCGTAACTTTCCAGACCACACAACAGTGTGCAGGTGTTGGAGTATTGAACAAGACAATCCTCAAATACCATTGGCTCTAACGAGGCAACTTTTCCCTCAAACTCTTTCCGGAACTGCTCACACCGTGACAATGCTTTCTTACTGACACCAATCGCTTCATCCAATGAATCGAAAATGTCCGATAAATTCCATTTTTCGCTCATAAGCAATAATTACTCGTGCCTTTTCACGAGGATTTTAATAATTAAACATTATAATTTGATTTTGAGGATGATTTTAGACGAAAATTTTCTATAAAGCAAGCAAAAAAATCCTGTTGTTATTTTTTAGTGTTTTTAAGGGCAACAAAAAACAGACTGTTACTCGTTAAAGCCAAAACATAAAAACACAGCATGGCGGTATAAGGGTTGGTCATATCTGCCAACATTCCGATTAAAACGGCGCACAGCGAATAAAACAATGAGCCAAATAAGGAAATAATTGATAAAAGGGTGGCTCTTTCCTGTTCGTTACAATCGTTTTGAATAAGCGTATCTTCCGCCGGTTCTTTTAATCCGCTGCAAAACGTTGATACGATTTTAATAACCGGACTCCATACGCTTGCCGCCAAAACAGAAATGATATTGCTGAAATTATCGCAACACACGCCAAACAGAATGGTAAACCTTAGTCCCCAACGTTTTGCCGCAAAAAATGACAGATAATTACCGAGACTGTTGGCAAAATGCCCAATACTTCTGAAAATTCCCAAACTCCACTCCGGTACAAATTGTTTAAAAAATACGGAATTAAAGTCAAAAGCGGCTTCATTTAATCCGTAATGCAAAGTTTCGGCCAAAGATATGGTTCTTAATCTTTTGTGTTTAAGGAGATATTTTAAGGACTTGAATATGTGCAAAAA
>JAEEGL012102256.1_pt1 | contig 12628 bp, 6 predicted proteins | sample 9134231 | NCBI WGS metagenome assembly JAEEGL01 (sample SAMN16246548, study PRJNA631951) | gut metagenome | biome: gut microbiome; feature: rumen; material: fiber-attached | host: Bos | place: Iran: Karaj | collected 2018-10
ATACTGAAACGGACGCTGAGCTTAATGCTCTCGCTCGCCCTGTGCTTCGGCGCGTTTCCGTCAGCGGCGTTTGCCGGCGGAGACGATCTCTGGACGGCTCACGCTACCGAGGTCTCGCCGAATGAAGACGGCGTCTACGAGATCGGAAGCGCATCGCAGCTGGCCTGGCTGGCGCTGGCGGTCAACGACTGGGATTACGATCTCGATCAGGCACAGTACGTGCCCGCCACGGACAGTTACGACCGGACGATCTTCCGGCTGACCGCCGACATCGACCTGTCGGCGCATGAATGGGTGCCGATCGGGACTTCGCGCAGCACCGCTTTCCGGGGCGCGTTCGACGGCGGAGGCCATACAGTCAGCGGTATGCGCGTCGGTTCGGCGGATGAACCGTACACGGACGGCTACTACGCAGGCCTGTTCGGCTACGTCCAGGGCGATATCTACGACCTGAAGATCGCGGACGCGGCCGTCTACGCGGCGCCTCCGGAAAGCAAATGGGAGACGTACGCAGGCCTTGTGGCCGGCACGTTCAGCGACCCCTACTCGACCATAGGCTACTGTGAGGCGTCCGGCGCGGTCTATACCGCCGGCACGACCAGCAGCGGCCAGTACGCGTGCGCCGGCGGCGTTGTTGGCAAGATCTACGAAGGCGCGATCGAATCCTGCCGCACGGACGTGACGCTCGGCCTCCTTTCGGAGGGCAAAAGCTGCTGCCTGGGCGGCATCGCCGGAGCCGGCGGCTCTTATGACGAATGCGCGATACAAAACTGCGTCGCTGCAGCGGCAGTTTCCAGCCCCGGCGATTATCACGTGGACGGAGCGAACGTATCCGCCATCACGCCGTACGGCTCGTACGACACACACGTCTTAAACTGCGTCGGCATCATCGACTGCGGCGGCACGCACGCGTATTCCGTATTCTGCAGCGGTACGAAAACGAACGTCGTTTCCATGGAAAAAAACACGGACGAGGGCGACCGCTTCCGCTATTTCGACGCTGAGGGCAACGAATCCGAAACATACAATACAGAAGAGAACATGAAGTCCGAAGAGTTCCTCGCGGCGCTGAATGCGGCAGCGGAGGGGATCGGAGGCGGCAAGGAGTGGAGCCTTGCAGGCCCCCTAGGACTTCCGACCATCGCCAGGACAGGCGTTCGGGCGTATTACCAGGTGGCGTTCGTCTCCGCGGGCAAGACGCTGAAGACGGTCACTGCGCCGGAAGATTCTACCGTATCCGCCCCGGCCGAGCCTTCGCGTTACGGCTACACCTTCCTGTGGTGGTATGCGGATGATCCGGACGTTCCCTACGATTTCAGCAGGCCTGTTACTGGCGATCTCACGATCACCGCGCGCTGGGACGCTCACGCCTATCGCGTCGTGTTCGAGACGGGGGAGGGCAGTTACGTCTATCCGCAGGCCGTGAAGCAGGACGAGCTCATCGTAGCTCCGGATCCGGCGCCCGAAAGAAAGGGTTACACGTTTGCCGGCTGGTTCACGGACGAAGCCTGCACGGAAAGCTGGAACTTCGGGGACGGCGTTCAGGGCAATATGACGCTGTACGCCAAATGGAACAGGGATGGCGGCTTCTCCCTGAGCGGCCGCATCACGGATAAGAACACGGGCGAGGCGCTCTCCAACGTCTCCGTAGCCCTCTCGAGCGGACAGAACGCGTCCAGCGACGAGTTCGGGTTCTACCGCATCAATAACGTCGAAGCGGGCGAGTACATCGTAAGCGCTTCTGCCCGCGGCTATCTCGACGAGACGCTCGCCGGGCTCACCATCGCGGACGGTTCCGTTGGCTGGGACGCGGCCATGGCGCCGGACGAGGAGAGCAGCGGCAAGGGCGTCGATATCTACGCTTCCGTCTCGTGCGTGTATTCCGGCATGGCGCTGGACGGCGTCACCGTGACGGCCATCGGCGAGAGCGAGGAGGGCTCCGCCCTAGGCCCGTTCACCCAGGTGACGGACAAGAACGGCGAAACGGTCTTCTCCCGGCTGCCCGCCGGCAAGTACGCGTTTTATATCAATCAGACCGGGCGGCCCGGCTGGGAAAGTTACATTTCCGACATGTCGGAGAACGTCCTCACGGGCAACTACAGCATGCGCTGCGCGCTCAAGCCCAACTACCAGACGCTCACCGTCGTCGTAACGGGCTACGATCCGTACACGGAGACGGACTTTGCGCCTCTTTCAGGCAAACAGGTCACGTTCATCGGCGTGAACCCCAAGAGGGAGAGCGAAGAACTGATCAGGCGCACGATGACGACCGACGAGGACGGACGCATCGTCTGGGACAGCGTCGTGCCCATCACGTGGACGATCTCCTGCGACGACCTCTGCTACGAGAGGGCGGAAGCGAAGATCTATTCCGACGGGGCCGGCAAGCTGTCGCAGGAGACGGTGAACATGCCGCTCACGTTCATCGATTCATCGCTTTCCGTGAAGCTCACGACGCCCTATCCGGACGGCGACATCTTCAAGGGTGAAGGCGGAAACGGCACATCCTACAGCTTCTCCGACGGCGCTCAGACCGAACTGAAGGTCGAACTGTCCGGAGTCTCGGGCACGGTCACCGGCGGCATCGTCCGCGAGGCGACGGTCGATAATAAGGGCAAGGCCGAATTCGACCTGCTCGTGCCCGGCAACTACGAATTAACCGTAAGCGGCTCGGCCAAGCGTTACGTGTCGGTGCCGGCCGGCGACGGCAAGGAGATCTACAGCTCCACGGAGAACACGCGCTACGGCCCGAAGTATTTCTTTGTGGACTTCAGCGGCACAGGCTCCGCGGGCGTCGCGCTCGGGGAGACTTCCTCGGCCACCCTCAGCGCAAAACCCGAGCCCGTCACGTTCTCGGGCACGCTGTACAAGTCCGACATGAACGGCGACGGCACCGCCAGCACCGTTCCCGTGCCGAACACGACGCTCCTGTTCCGCCCGTCTCCCTACTACACGGCGAACGGCGAGGACGCGGCCGGCTACGAAGTCGTCACGGACGACGACGGCTTCTATTCCGTCACGCTCAGCCCGGGCCTCTGGGGTGTCCTGATCGGCGACGAAGGCTACGACGATTACTTCGGCGGCTACCTCATCTACCAGCAGGGTCAGACGGACACCTGCTACTATGATTACGAAGTGCGCGGCTGGCCGTGCACGGGCAGATGGACGCTCTCGCGCGAATCCGCCTGGGCATGGCTGTCCTCCGGCACGCGGCAGCCGTACGGCGATATCGCCGGCATGAACCTCTCATCCGGCGCCGTCAGCGCCGACCTGGTGATGCTGCGGAAGGTATTTTGCTATTCTCTCGGCAGCTCGAACGACATCAGCGGCGTGGGCATCGCGCGCACGACGAACGCGGAGATGAACCTCATTGTCAACTGCGAGAAGGATGACGGGTCATACGAGTATTCGACCCTGGATTACCATCCCGAGTCCCGGAACGCGACGGTCGCCATGACCGGCAGCCTGAACGCTGCGTTCAACATGACGGGCCAGCGCTTCCCGGCCGTCTTCCCGACGCTGCCTCCCGGCGACTACACGTTCACCTACACGCTCGGCTCGGAATTCTCCCATCTGCAGCTGACGAACTGGACGCCGCAGTGGAGGGAGCGGCGGGTCTACGACGGCGTAAAGGAAGTCTCGTTCTACGACTTCCCGGCTCCGGGCGTGCTGCCTGACGCCAGCGATCCGTTCCCCGAGGATTACGTGGACATCAATTACCCGGATGACGGCGCCAAGAATCCCTGGCCGATGCAGACGGTGTCCGATGACGAGGTCGTCGTCTCGTTCGCAAAGGGCGTAGACGGCAGGCGCTGCCTATACGACCTGCACGACGATGACGCCTCCAACGGCGAGCTGTGGTTCAAGTTTAAAAACCTGAACCACTACGAGCACGAATACCTCGACTTCACGCCGGTGGAGGTCGCCGAGGGCGTTTACCGGAACTACGGACAGGAAAAACTGGACGAGATGCAGGCGCATCCCGAGGTATACGAGGATCTGCATCTCGTGTCCCAGAGCGGTCCGTACAGGACGTACGGCTACTGCCCGCCCGACACCGACGAAACGAAGAACCGCGAGCACTGGGACGAGGAGTTCATGAACGGCAGCAGCGTCTGGAACATGCTGTTCGCCTACACGACGGACAAGATCCCCGGCAAGCTGTTCTTCATGGAGCACACGTACGATGAGTGGGATAAGTCATATACCGCGTTCCCGGACGGCAACGTTACGCTGTACTTCTGCGCCGAGGAGAGCTCGTGGGCCCACGATACGCTGGTCGGCAACGGCTACGAGCAGCGGAACCAGGATCTGTTCCCGGGCATGACCGGCGACCTGTGGTTCGCCGTGGACCTGCCCGCGAACGGAGAGTCGAAGCAGTACAGCGTCGACTTCGCGCGCCAAAGCGGCGACGGGAACGGATTCCGCTTCGTCACGAAGGAAGAGATCATGAACATGGTCCACCCGCGGACGATCGTCGTCCAGGCGGTCGACGCGGAGAACAACGCGGCGCCGATGGACGTTCCCGTCTCCATCACCACCGCAGACGACCACGTGTTCGCGAGCGGAAACACGTATCCCGAGCAGACCTGCTCCAGCAGCGTCAGCAAGGTGACCGTGACCAGCGACGAGTGGGAGTGCAAGGGTTGGCTGAACGTGACGGGGCAGTACGACGAATCCACGAAAACGGAGACGTTCGTCGTGCCTCTTTCGCGCAAGCGCTACGCTTACGAGTTTACCGTGAAGGACGAGGCCGGCAATCCCGTGAAAGGCGCGACCATCACGGTCTGGGGCGACAGGTTCGACCCGGTCACGATCAAGACCGACGGCAGCGGCACGGGCCACACGGCGGAAGACTACTGGGATCCAAACGTGGGCGACATCCCCGGAGGCCTGACGTATCAGGACTATAAGGTGAAGGTCAATGCGCTGGGCTACAGTACGGAGCGCTTCGATCTGAGCGCCGCTCAGCTCGTGGCGGGCGGAACGAAGGAGGTCACGCTGCAGCGGGCCCCCCAGCCGGACATCACAGAGGATTCCGTCAAGCTGAACAAGCGCGGCGCGTTCCTGCCGGGCGTGCATTATTCCGGCGCCTCGTCGCAGCTGGAGTTCTTCACGGACTACAGCACCGCGTCCGACAGCTTCTGGCTGAGGGTCACCGCGTGCATCGACGTGCCCGAGAAGGATTCGCTCAGGCGGGTCTATCTCGTGGACAGGAAGTCGTTCGCAAAGGAGGACGGCTACAACGAGCCTGTGGCGATCACCGTTCCCTCTACGGAAGGGGACGCCTACAACCCGTCCGCGGTCCTGCAGTGGCTCGAAGGGGTGCGGACCGGCGCTGCCGGGAAGATCTACGTCCACGAGTTCGAACGCGAGTACAGCGAAGAGCCTCTGTTCGGGTTCATCCTGGACAAGACGTACGAAGGCGAGGGCTCGCGCTATATCCTGGACGCCGAAGTTCCCCTGTGGGAGCTGCCGCCGGACGGGTTTGAGCCGACCATCGTCGCCGTGACGGCCAACAACGCCGTCAAGACCTTCAACATCGAATACGACGAGTCGAATGCCGACCTGCAGCTCATCGGCGTGCGCCTGACGGACAACGTCAAGAAGACGCTCGACTGGATCGCTTCATTCGCCACGCTCAAGGGACTGACCGGCGAAGCCGCTCTGCGCGGCATGGAAAAGCTCATGGAGCACGTGCCCAAGTGCAATACGCCGACCGGCGTCTTCGTGCCGAACGCGGGCTTCACGGCCTCGGCCACGACGGACGAGCTCGGCTACATCCACTATTCCTACGGCGTGACGGGCGAACTGACGACGGGCATGACGACCATGTCCGCCGCGACCGGCTCGTTCATGTCCATCGCGCCGACGACGACCGGCCTCATCACGATCTGCGGCTGGAACATCTCGCTGGACGGCGACACCTGCATGCTGAAATCCGATTATACGGTGGAGCTCAAGGCGGGCCAGCTCGACGCTGCGAATTACGTACCGAAGAGCTTCCAGTCCATCGCATCCGGCAAGAAAGTCCTCGAGGACGGCGTCGAGAAAGCCATCCCCATCCCCGTCAAGATGGAGTTCGAGGTCATGGATCCGCCGTCCGGAATGATCACCAAGACGGAGTCGATGATCCTCGACAAGGATAACAACGGCTCCAAAAAGGCGTACAAGATCGGCGTTGCCGGACGGGTCAACACCAAGGCGATGCTCAGCGGCATCAAGGCCGGTGCCATCCTGTATCCGGGCATAGGCGGCACGATCGCCAGACTCGCTGACAAGGGCGGCGTAGACTTCGGCGTCATCCTGCGCGTGATCGCCGGCGCGAACTTCGACATGGACATAGGAACCCTCCTGTACGGCAGCGATCAGTCCAGCAGGGATATATACAACTTCGGCCTGGGCTTCGGCGGCGAGCTCGGACTCTACGCGAAGGCGCTGGGTGAGGCTCTTGTCGCCACCGGCACGATCAAGCTGTCCGGCGAGAGCCAGATCCCCAAACTCCAGGATATGGCCGCGATCAACGTCAAGATCGGTCTGGACGAATTCCGGGTCACGGAGGCGTCCATCAAGGTCATCGCCAACGCGCACATCCTGCTGAGGACGTGGTTCATCAACGGCGAGAAGGACTTTACGTACGAATTCCCGTGCCTGAAGTACGAGTACAACACCGAGACGTTCTTCACGCTGGAGCCCATGGGCGTCACCGGCGATCTCCAGAGCCGCGACGACTTTGACCCGGCGACGTTCAACGGCAAGCCAGAAACGCTCGTGGACGGCCTGCTGCCCATCGGCGCTTACGGTTCGGACGAGCAGGGCGGCGGCTCCTTCGTATACACCGACATGGACGAGAAGGGCGGAAACGTGCAGTTGCTGCTCAGCGAATACGCGGGAGCAGAAGCCTGGAACGAGCCGGTGCAGATCGCAAAGGCAGACGGGCTCATCCCGGCCTGCGACGTGGTCACCCTCGAAGACGGCCGCTATCTGGCCGTCTGGACCGAGATCGACAGCGCGCACATGCAGGAGACCTGCCCGCCGTCCGCTGTGAAGTGGTCGGTCGGAACGGTCGAAGACGGTACCTGGACAGGTGCTGAGAACACGCTGGAAACGCTCGATACCGAGGTCGCGTCCAGACTGATGCTGGCCGGCGATGGCGATGGCATAGCCCTCGCAGCGCTGCGCACTGCTGAAGGCGCGGTCGCGGAGAACTGGAGCCTCAGCGGCTGGATGTTCGACGGCGAAGCGTTCGGCGAGAGCGCGCAGCTGGCGGACAACGAAAAGATGAACGACGTTACGGCCACTGCGGCCGGCGGAAAACTCGTCGCTGCCTACGTTAATGAAGACGGCGAACTCACGACGAAAGTGTGGGACGGCGAGACTGTTGAAACGGCCGGCTATGACGCGCTGGCCGGCAAGATCGCGCTCGGCGCGGAAGGCGAAAAGGCCTGGCTCGTCTGCAGAGGCGAGGATGGCCTGGTGCTGCTGGGTCTGGGCGAAGAAGGCTGGACCGAACTGGACGTGGTCACCGACGCGGTGGACGCGGGCAGCCCGGCGCTTGCCGTGGACAGCGGCAGGCTCGTGATCAGCTGGACGGACGGCAGCGAGAGCGGCGATCCGGAGGAGACCGGCTACAGAAACGACGCAGATCTGCACGTCGTCGTCCTCGATGAGAAGGGCGCGGTGCTGTTCGCTGAGAAGGAGCTGAAGTCCGCCGCCAGCGGATTCTTCCGCGGCAGCGAGGTGTTCGTGACGGACGGCGATATCTTCGTCATGAGCATCCTGGACGACGCTGCGGACAGGCTGAACGTCTACAGCGGCGGCGAACTGCCTGCGGCGAGACAGGTCTTCACGATGAACGAGACTTCGGAAGAGGGCTCGGAGGAACTGGCAGGCAAGGTCATGGTCGAGGTGCTCGCCGAGACGGGCGAAGTACACGTCGATGGCGACATGTCGGAAGAAAAGCCGCTGCTTGTCGCAGCTTACAGCGACGACGGGCAGTTCCTCGGACTGTCGGTGGCCGTGGGTGAGACGTCTGTTGAGGCGGAAGCCAGCGCGGTCGAACTGATCATCTTCTGGATCAACCAGCTGGCCGCTCCGATCGCGAAAGAGGCGGAGATCGATCTGCCGTAGACGCAGGCCTGCACATGCCCCTGCAAGGCCTTTAACAGGCCCGCACAGGCGCGGATAGCCTGCAATCGGATACTTATACCAAACGCCCCGCAGCATGAGGCTGCGGGGCGTTTTTTGCTGTCTTGATCGATGTGTTAAAATTATGTAAAATACCAAAATAATTCTTGACTTGTCGCGTGAATAATGTTTAATATTAGTAAATAAACCGTTTGTTGACATTAAATTTAGTATTGCTTTTTGTATTACTTTTGTTTATGCTGATGACAGATGGATCAAAAGACTTCTCCGTCGAATGGGATCCGGAGAAGAACGAACAGAATATAAAAAAACATGGAATCGGGTTTGCCACGGCAAGGCTCGTGTTTGCGGATATAAACAGGATCGAATATTTCGATTCCATACATAGCGTTACAGAAGACCGGTTTGTCGTGATCGGGCTTGTGCATGACGTTCTTTTCGTCGTATATACGATGAGGGGCGAAACGATCAGACTGATCTCCGCCAGACTGGCTACGGCCACAGAGAGGAAAGTGTATTATGGAAGATAACAGGCTTGTGAAAATGACCGTCTGCGAAGGACAGAAACCGACACCCGAACAGATCCAAGAGATCGAAAACGCCAAAAAGATCGGTGCAAATCCGGATGACGACGCACCGGAACTTACGCTGGAGCAATATGCGGAAATGGCTGAGATCGCAAAGGTGCAGAGAGCCGGCAGGGTCAAACCGGTCGTTGCCATCCGGATCTCTCCCGAAACGCTGGCGAAGGCAAAAGCGACAGGGAAGGGGTATACGGGTTTCCTGAGCCGCCTGCTGGACAATGCGATCAACGATCCCGTGCTTGTGGCCAGAAGCCTGTAAGTGCAGGCCAACTATATCAAACACCCCACAGCATGAGGGCAAGGTTTGTAATGGTTATTGTTATTCTGTCGGTTTGACTATGGAAACTACTTTTTGGAATGGAGTATATTTTTTACACTTCTTGAAGTTTTGTTTTACATTTCAAAATGAAAAACGGACTGTTGCAGTGATTACAACAATCCGTTATTTTGTCTGAATGCGCAATGGGGCTATTCTTTGTTTTTCTGCCGGTTCATGTCGTTCAGTTGCCGGACCTCACGGTGGTAGCGCGCGTACATGATCAGGAAGATCAGCAGGTAGCAGGCGGCCTGAAGGGCCATCATGATCAGGATCTCCGGCAGGCTGGCGGCCCAATCCAGAAACAGTGCGATGGGGATGTATACGGCTTCGATCAGGACGTAATGGGTGAGCGCGATGCGCAGCAGACTCCAGCGTTCTACGTCGTACAGAGCCGCACCGGCCATGCTGACCGCGCCGAGCAGGCCCGAGAACAGCGTCTGCCAGAGCAGCGCGGCAGCGGCGCCTCCCGCCCGCGCGACCAGAAGGCTTGACAGGAGCCTGTCCGGCCAGCCGGAGAGGCTGGCGATCAGATTTCCGACGAGGACGCCGACCAGGAAGCCGATGCCCGCGAGTTTCAGGATCTTCTTCAGCATCGCGCATCACTCCTTTCCGTACAGCCGCCTGCGGATGGCGGGGATGCAGCGGCGCGAGGCCCAGGTCTGCTGGCCGTCCGCGAGTTCCAGCCGCAGCGTGCCGCTCAGCGTGAAATCATAGCGGCTGACCTTGTCCAGGTTCACGAGTTCGTAGCGCGAGATCCTGACGAATTTGTCCGGGTCCAGGCTCTCTTCGAGGCTCTGCAGCGACTGACGCACGCGGTAGCTGCCGCCTTCGGCCGCGATCCGCACCTGCCTGCCGTCTATGGAAACGGAGACGATGCCATCCGGGTCGAGGCGGAGCAGGGCGCCATGTTCGTCGGTGACGGTCAGCGCTTCCGGCTTTTGTCCTGCGATCCTCGCGAGCAGATGCTCGACCTCTTCGCCGCGGTCACGCGCGCGCACGAGCACGTCGATGCCGTCGATGGAATCGACCTGTTCGAAGCGTATCTGAACTTTTCTTTTCTCCCCGGGATCCAAACTACTTCAGGTGCTCTTTGATCGCCTGGAACGTGATGTCGCTGATGTAATGCTCCACGCGGCAGGCATCGTCCGCGGCGGTCTTTTCGTCTACGCCGATGCGCACGAGCGCCTCGGTGAGCACGGTGTGACGGTCGTAGATGTTCTCCGCGATGGGCCGGCCTGTTTCTGTGAGGGTGATCGCGCCGTCGGATGCGATGTCGATGAGCCCCCGGTCTTTCAGCAGATGCATGGCGCGGCTGACGGACGGCTTGGAATAGCCCATTTCGCTGCCCACGTCAATGGCGCGGACCATAGGCTGTTTCTGAGACAATACGAGTATGGTCTCCAGATACATTTCACCGGATTCTTTCATTGTCTTTACCTCCTGTTAGCCGTTTGAATGTCTTTTCTGAACTGTAATGAGGGGCTGGCCGATCGATCAGAACACTTCCTCACAGGCCGTCATGGTCTGGTCGCGCACGTATTCGTCGTGGTCGACCATGCGGTCTTCGTATTCGATCTCACCGAGCTGGTTGTCGTACGGATCGAATCTCCAGTGCTTCTTTTCGATGTCGAACATCTCGTGGAACGCGTTGTTCGCGACCATTCTGCCCGGGTCAAGGTTGCCGAAGTAGAACTTTCTCGACTCTTCGCTTCCGCTGCGTTCGGAGCCCGCGCCAAAGGAGCCGTCCGCATAGAGCCAGCCGTAGGGGGCGATGTAGAAGCGCGCCCAGTCGTGAGCCCCCACGTCGAAGGGCTCGGCGTCGAGGCCGCTCTGCCACTGGGCGGGGATGCCGGCAATGCGGCACATGGTGATGAAGAGCAGGGCGTAGATGCCGCAGTCTCCGGTGTAGTCGTGCGCCATGCCATCGGGGATGCTCTCGTTCGTGATGTAGTCGGGCACGAAACTGTAGACGACGTTGCGGGTGATCCAGTTGTAGATCGCGCGGGCCTTCTCCAGATTGTTCGGACAGCCGCACGTGACTTCGGCGGTGAGCCGCTTCAGATACGGTGTGAACACGATGTGCGGCGACTGCTCCTCCGTGCAGAAGGAGGGCTGCCAGGGATCGGGCACCATGTTCTCCGTGTCGTGGTACCGTTCGGTGTGCACGTAGGAATATTCGACCCAGAACTCGGTGTTTTCCTTCAGCTCCGTCTCCCAGCAGATCGTGCGCGCGCGGGACGTGCCCGGAGCGACTTTGCCGCCTGGCGGGTTCATGCCGACGATCTCGATGTCGCTCTGCGTTTCGCACTCGGCGGGGATGGGAAGGTGAACCCGCACAAAGCCGGGCTTGAACGCTTCGTCCTTGATGCGGACGGAAGCCCGGATCGTCATCTTCAGGCCCATCTTGCCGTTCTTCTTCATCTGCTTGATGGCGTAGTCGCGGAACGTTTCGTCCGTGCCGGGCATCATCGTCGGGCTGCTCTTGCGGCCGGCGCGGGCGGCGATCTGCGGATCCTTGCACATGGATCCGAAGAAACTGTCGATGTAGTAGGGCACGCCGCCGATGAGCGTCCAGTGCACGCGGCCCGTGTCGATGCAGGCGTTGAATTCTGCTTCCGTGAAGTCGGGGATCTCCTTGTGGATGCGCTCCATGGCCTGCTCGTACGTATAGACGTAGTTCTGGGGGATGCGGCGCATCATTTCCTTTTGCGCGATCAGACAGTATTTGAGGGACTGGGGCACGTCATCCCGCTCCAGATACATGTCGATGAAGCGGTTCGCGCCTTCAAAATCGCCCATGTCCTTGCGCTTGCGGATCTCCTTGGGGAGTCCGCAGTCGATGTAGCGAAGGGTATCGTTGATGTTCATACTTAGCCTTTTCTCCATGAAATCGAGGCGGTCCTGAGCCCCTTGTCCCCATAGGCCCGCTTGGGGCTGCGGGAACCGGGGAACGCCCGGACCGCTTCGGATCGCAATGCTTTATTTGCTGAGGGCTTCGTCGATGGCCTTGGCAGCGGTCTTGCCGGCGCCCATGGCCAGGATGACGGTGGCAGCGCCTGTAACGGCGTCGCCGCCGGCGTAGACCATGTCCTTAGACGTCTTGCCGGTCTCTTCCTCGGCTACGATGCAGCCGTGGGAGTTCGTGTCGAGGCCTTCCGTCGTGTTCTTGATGAGCGGGTTGGGGGACGTGCCGATGGCCATGATGACGCAGTCGACGTCCAGCACGAACTCGCTGCCGGGAACGGCCACGGGCCTTCTTCTGCCGGAGGCGTCGGGTTCGCCGAGCTCCATGCGGATGCACTTGATGCCGTTCACGAACCGGTCTTCGCCGCCGAGGATCTCCACGGGGTTGTTCAGCAGCTTGAACTCGATGCCTTCTTCCTTGGCGTGCTCGACTTCCTCGCGACGGGCGGGCAGCTCGGCTTCAGAGCGTCTGTAGACGATGTAGACGTGCTCAGCGCCCAGTCTCTTGGCGCAGCGGGCGGCGTCCATCGCGACGTTGCCGCCGCCGACGACCGCGACTGCCTTCGAGTGCTTGATCGGGGTATCCGCGCCTTCCCGGTAGGCCTTCATCAGG
>JAEEGL014658932.1_pt1 | contig 12628 bp, 13 predicted proteins | sample 9134231 | NCBI WGS metagenome assembly JAEEGL01 (sample SAMN16246548, study PRJNA631951) | gut metagenome | biome: gut microbiome; feature: rumen; material: fiber-attached | host: Bos | place: Iran: Karaj | collected 2018-10
GGGCATCCGGGTCCTTCGAACACGAGATCCACCTGCGGGATTTTCTCCACGATTTCTTCCACGCGCCCAATGAATTCAGGCCCGAAAATCAGCATATCGCTTTCCGACAGCTTCAGGCAGTACTCGATTTCATTTGCCGCGTACCGGAAGTTCATCGGCACCACGACAGCGCCGGTTTTCAGGATCCCAAAATAAATCGGCAGCCAGTCGATGCAGTTCATCAGCAGGATGGCAACCTTCTTGCCTTTGCCGATATTGTAGCTTTTCAGCATATTGGCAACGCGGTTGGCCTTCTCGTCAAAAACCGCCCAGGTAATTTCCCGGCGGTAGTGTTTCTTGCGGGCGCTGGGTTCCACCAGTTCAAAGTCGTGCCATGTAACCCGGCGGGTTTCCGGCTGGTCGGGGTTGATTTCCACCAGCGCCGTGTCGTTCGGCCATTCCCGCGCGTTTCTTTCCAGCAGTTCGATAATCGTCATCGGATTTGTTCCATTCCTTTCCGGAGTGCATTGAATTCACTATACAAACATCCTGCTCCAAAGTCAATCAAAGTCCATCAAAAGAACAGCGTCCGGAATGTTTTCCGCCCATTCAGGCCGGGATGTCAGCAGGATTCTTTCCCCCGTAACCGGATGCGCCGCCTCCAGCACGGCGCTGTGAAGCGCGAATCGTCCCGGAAGCTCCTCCGGCTGTTCCTTCCCGTACAGGAAATCTCCCCGGACCGGACAGCCGACTGCGCTCAGATGCACCCGGATCTGGTGGGTGCGGCCCGTCTCCAGTTCCAGCAGGATCAGCGCATTTCCGTCCTTTTCTTCCAGCACCCTGTAGCGGGTCCGGGAAGGTTTCCCGCCGGGATTCACCTCCCGCTTCACCGTAGCCCCGGGAGCCTTGGAAATCGGCAGGTCGATCAGGCCCTGCCGCTCTTCCGGAACGCCGTCCGTAATCGCCAGATACCGCCGCCGGAACGCCGGGGTGTGCAGCTGCCGCTGCATCAGGTGCTGGGCGTGGGGTGTTTTCGCGATCAGCATCAGTCCGCTGGTCCCTTTGTCCAGCCGGTTCACAGGCCGGAACACAAAGTTTTCCGGGCAGCCGAAATAGGTGTATACCGCGTTCTCCAGGCTGTCGTCCGGATGCTTTTTGCTGCTCTGGCTGGCAAGGGGCGCGGGTTTCACGACAGCCATCAGGTCCCCGTCTTCCCACGGGATCTCCAGCGGCAGATCAAACCGGCGGGGTCGGTACGCCGGCGTTTCTTCCGCCCATTCAATGCGCACCGTATCCCCCGCCGCAACTTTCGCGTCCGTAAATACGCTTTCCCCGTTCAGCCACAGCCGCCCGTTCCACTTGGCGCTTTTCATGGCCGTATAGCTGACGCCCATGCTGCGCCGCAGAATGTCCCGCACCTGCCGTCCGGCTTCCTCCGCTTTTACGGTATATTCCATGCTGTTCTTCCTTCGGTTACAGCTCCGCGGCGATTTTCGCGCCGAGCAGGGCGTTGTTGTAAACCAGCTGAATATTGGCCTTCAGGGAATCTCCGCCGGTCAGTTTCTGGATTTTGTCCAGCAGGTACGGCGTGGTCTGTTTTCCGTGGATGCCCAGCCTGCTGCATTCCTCGATGGCTGCGTTGATGTTCTGATTGATGTAATCCGGATCCATGGAATACTCTTCCGGAATGGGATTGGTCACCAGCATGCCGCCCCGCAGCCCGCAGTGCAGCTTCACGCGGAATGCGTCCGCAATTTCCTTCGGGGTATCCATGCGGTAATCCACTTTGAATCCGGAAGTTCTGGTATAGAAGGCAGGCAGCTCGTCCGTGCCGTATCCGATCACCGGAACGCCGCGGGTTTCCAGGTATTCCAGCGTCAGTCCCAGGTCCAGGATGCTTTTCGCTCCCGCGCAGACCACCAGCACAGGAGTTTCCGCCAGTTCTTCCAGGTCCGCGGAGATATCCATCGTGGTTTCCGCGCCCCGGTGGACCCCGCCGATGCCGCCTGTCGCGAACACCTTGATTCCCGCCATGGCAGCGCCGATCATGGTCGTCGTCACTGTGGTGGCGCCGTCTTCCCCGCGGGAAAGCAGAACCGGCAGATCCCTGCGGCTGGCTTTGGTCACCGCAAGGCCTTTCTTCCCCAGGTACTCAATCTGGGCCGGTGTGCAGCCGACGGTCAGCTTTCCCTGGAGAATAGCAATGGTCGCCGGAACCGCTCCGTTGTCCCGGATGATTTTCTCGACGTTCAGCGCGGTTTCAACGTTCTGCGGATAAGGCATACCGTGTGAGATAATGGTGGATTCCAGCGCGACCACGGGCACCCGGTTGATCAGCGCCTCCTTTACCTCCGGATTTACGGACAGATACTTTTTCAGCGAATGCATATCCTTTTCTCCTTTCGGTTTCGTTCTCGTTTGATTATCCTGCGGAATTCAGTTTCAGTTCAACAGCGGCCGCCGACATTTTCGGGCTGACCGCCGCGGGATCCTCCGCGCAGATGGCAGCCGCCGCAAGGCCGCGCCTTGCGCATTCCAGCGTTCCCAGGCCCCGGAGACAGGCGTCCGCGGCCGCCGCCACAAACGCGTCCCCGCATCCGGAGGTATTCACGACAGGCCCCGTCATGCACGGAAGCAGTTCCCCTTCCTTCCCGTCGTCCGCCCAGACGCCGCGGCTTCCGAGGGAAAGGAACACCCGTCGCAGGCCGAGTCCGTGAAGCGCGTCTGCCATCCGGCTCAGCGACCCGGCCTCCCTGAAGGAAAAACCGGTCAGGATTTCCGCTTCCTGCAGGTTGGGTTTCAGGAATGCCAGTCCGGACAGCATCGGTTTCAGCCGGGCAGCCTTGGCGGCGGAAACGGGATCTGCGGCCATCGGAATCGTAACATTTGCGGCAATCCACGCCAGCGTTTCTTCCGGCAGGTTGGCGTCCGCAATCAGGAAGCTTCCCCGGTTCAGTTTCGGAAGAAGCGGCGCCAGCCTGTCCGGCGTCAGCTGGTCGCAGATCGTCATGTCTGATACAGCCGCATGAAGATCCCCGTTCTGCTCGTTCAGGCACAGATACGTGGAGGTATGGCCCAGGGGATCGGAAAAGCTCATGGACAGGTCAATCCCCACGTTGCGGCAGTGTTCCCGGATTACGTCGGCGTACGGATCTTCCCCCAGGATGGTAATCAGGGAAACCCGCCTTCCCAGCCGGCACAGGTTCTCGGCAATATTCCGCCCGACACCGCCCGGGGACAGCGTAACCCGTCCCGGGTTGGAGTCCCCGGCACGCAGTGTTCCGGCCGGCGTGCCCGCAATATCCATATTGACGCCGCCGATCACATAAACCGGTTCGCCGGTTGCGGTTTTCGGCCGGTAAACAGGTGCCTGCGCAGTCCGGAAGGAAGGCATCACCCGATGGTCAAAGCTCACGTCTGCCGCCTCCGTTCAGATAAATCCGGACCATGACGCCGCCCTCGATGCCTTCAATCTCGGCGGTCTTTGGAACCCCCTCAAATTCGGCAAGCACCGGGCTGTCCGTCACGATCTCCGGCCTGAAACCGGTCTCCCGGCTCCCTTCGTTTTCGATGAAAACCCTGCACGCGTTTCCGGAAGAATCCTTCCCTTCCAGCATATACCTGGCGGAAAGCGCCGCGTTCCCTTCCGGGCCGATTCTCTGCGTATCCACGCCCGTTCCGGCTGTTTTCCCGGAAAAATACGGTCCGGATGCTTCCCCGGTGAAGGGAATCATGACAATCTTCTTTTCCTTCCCTTCCACGCTGACCGGTTCCATGCATCTGACCCTGATTTCCATAAGTATCCGGTCCCGCATGGAAAAACCTCCTTCTGTTCCTGGAATCCGCGTCTTTTCGTGCTCTTTTGCTTTCATTATATAACAGGATCATCAAAAAACAATCCTTTATCCGTGCCCGCGCCTTTTCGGGGCCGCTTTCTCAGCAGCCGATCATCTCCATCGCAGCAATCAGGCGGAGCTTTTCCCGGTCAACGGATTCCCTTCCGTACGCGTCGATAAAACGGTCTGTCAGCCGGGTTGTTTTCAGGTTGAAGTTCAGGGACCAGATGCCCCAGAATATATCGATATGCCTGTCGCAGAGCCCGGCATTGCCAAGGTCAATGAATCCGGAAAACTTCCAGCGGTCCATCAGGATATTCGGCAGGCAGTAGTCGCCGTGAATCACCGCGTCCTGCCTGAGTCCGCGGATTCCTTCGGAAGCAGCCGCCCACGCTTCCTCAAAAGAGGAGAACTCCCACATGCCCCTGAACAGCTCCGGTTCATAAAACTGCTTATCCCGCCCCCTGTACACGGATGCGGTATAGCGCTGCAGCCGGTCCTGCCCCGGGCATCCGGACGGATCTGTCCCGTGCAGCCTCCTGAGCAGTGCCGCGATTATATCGCAGAGCCGCTCAGGTTCGCTCAGATAATCCGGAAAAGTGCAGTCTTCCCCCGGAATACGGGAGGTAACCATGTAGTCTTTCTCTCCCTCTGTCCCGTAATACAGCATTTCAGCCGACAGCCCCTGCCTGTGGAAAAAGGCGGTCATTTCCGCTTCTGTCCTCAGGGCCCCCGCGGCTGCCGTTTTCAGATAGTATCCGGCGTCCTTTTCCAGAAAAAACACCCGCGCCTCCGGGGAACAGCTGCTGTCGTAGGCTGCAGCCCCTTCCGTCCACTTCCGGAGCGCATCCGGAAAGCTTTCCGGGGACAGGCGAACCGGTTTTCTGTTCATATGCGTCCGCAGCTCCTTATTCCGGTTTTCCATGCTCTGATATAGTATCATGGAAGCAGTGAATCATCAACAGCCGCCCTTCTTCCGCTCCCGCATGCTGCTCTTTCACCTCCGGATATCTTGACAAGACGGAATTGTAATGTAAAATAAATATAACAGCTGTTTGGCTGCGGAAAGCCGTATTCAGAGAAACAGAACAGAATAGCTTCACCTTCGCCGGACAGTATTGCCGTTTATGATTCCAGGTGAAAAAAATTATTTGGGAGGGGAAACAAACATGAAAAAAAGGTATCTCTCTTTTTTCCTGATCATTGCCCTGCTGCTTGCCGCCTGCGGGCCGGCCCATGCGGAAGAATGGGTGTGCGACCAGTGCGGCGCTTCCAGCACCGGTAATTTCTGCTCCAACTGCGGAGCAAGGAAACCGGCCTCCGGCGATGAGTGGATATGCTCATCCTGCGGCGCGACAAACACCGGAAATTTCTGCAATGCCTGCGGTACTCCCAGATCCGGCGGCGGAGCGCCTTCCTCGTCCTCATCCTCGTCCTCAATCACCGATCTGAAGTGCGAGGACCAGCGCAACGGATACACGGTGATCTCCTGGAAAGACAGCGGAAACGGCGGTCCCTACAAGGTTTCCTGGTCTGCGGATGAATGGGTGAATTTTTCACTGTACGAGGATGGAATCAGCAAAACCAGCTATACCACCTACAAGCTGATTCCCGGAGTGACCTATACGATTACTGTGTCCGGCGGCGGTTCCAGCGCGTCTGTTGAATACTCCCCTTCGAAATCCTCCTTCACGGATTTCAAGAATGGCCGGATCGTCAGGACGGACAAAGCCTCTTTCAGCGCGAACGGTGACGATTACTATACCACGTTCAGGATGACCGTCAGGTATCCCACGCTGCAAAAGGACAGGCACTATGTTTATCTGCTCGCCATGAAAACGCCGCTGGGGTATATCAGCTATACGGAATCCAATGACAGTATTTCCCTGGAAAAGAGATACGTCGGCATTTACTTTGACCTGAGCCTCAGCAATTTCCTGGATGCGGTGAAGGATAATTTCGGCCGGATTCCGAGTGGCGATTATTCGCTGGAAGTCTATTTCGACGGCGCGCTCTACGGTTCCACCTCTTTCTATCTGAACGGGGAATGATTCTCTGTCTTCCGGAACGCGCTGAAACAGCCGCCCCGGCCATCATCCTCCGGAATCCTCCGCGGTTCCGGAGTTTTCTTTTTGATCCATATCTCCCTTCCCGCCTGTGTCAGGGCCGGTCCGGTTGACATGCTCCCGGGAAAAAGATATAATCCGCGTATGAAAAGCACCCTTGGCCAGGCCTGGCGAAAAAAGAATCTGTAAACAGAGTGGATTATGAAAAGCAGCCAGATCAGCGTAAACAGTTTATCGGATATTCCCGCTGCAGTGGAATATGTTGAGCGGTATGCTTTGTCTGCACAGCATGTGTCCGGGGCGCATGCCTGTCCGCTGGTATGCGAGGAAATTCTCCTGCGTCTGCTGAAAAAAGGCTGTTCCGGAATCAGCGTAGCGGTGAAGGGGCGCCTCTTCCGGCATGTGGAAATCCGTGCTGCCGGTGCACGGGCAGACGCGGACAGCGGAAGTCCGGAATCGGAAGAAAACGAAATCGGTGCCCGGATCAGCGGCTGCCTTCTGGAACAATACTCCGACTATTATGTTTTCCAGTATCAGAACGGCACGAACCTGTACAGGGTATATACCGGCAGCCGGGATCATTTTGATCTGACAGATGAAATCTACGAAGTTTACCGGGACGCCGATCCCTCGAAACCCCGCAAACCCCTGAATGCGTTGTGGCAGATTGCCCGCCGCCACGGAAAAATCTTCTCCGTCTCCGTCCTGATCCTGCTGGTCAAACACCTCGCCGCGCTTCTGCTTCCCGTGTTTGTTTCCAATATCATCAACATTGTGACAGATACCGGCTCCTTTTTTAACCTGCCGGTTCTGGCAAATATCCTGATGGCCGTCGCCGCGCTGTCCGTGAACCTGATCTGCTTCTGGCTCGACAGCCGGTACTACCGCCGGTTTACAAGGGCGGTGGAAGCAGGAATCAGGATGGCGCTTGTCCAGAAACTGCAGGTTCTGTCCATGCGGTTCCACAATGCGTCCCAGTCCGGCGTGGTCCTTTCCAAAGTGGTCTCGGACGTGCAGTTTATCCAGATGCTCATCTATGACCGGTTTCAGGAGCTGCTGTACATGGGCGAAGACATCCTGTTCATCATCGTTATCTCGCTGATGAAGCTGCCCCTGATGCTCGCCTTCTACGCGGTAATTGTTCCCGTCGCGGCATATCTGCTTCATCGCTTTATGGGGCCCCTGCAGAACAGGCGGGCCGGAATGCGGCAGCAGAACGAGCAGGTAGGCGCCGCTGTCAAGGAAATGTTGGAAATGGAAGACCTGAACCGGGCCCATGGGCTGGAAAAGACGGGATACAGGAACATCCTGAAAAAAGTGCGCATGGCGCAGCAGGCATCTGTTCTGTACGACCGGCAGACAGTAAGCGTCAACAATATTACCTATGGCCTGTTTCAGGGTCTGCGGCTTCTCTCTCTCAGTTTTGCTGCCCTGCTTACGGCGGCGGGGCATATCGGCGTCGGCACGCTGGTGCTGTTCCAGTCCATCTTTGAGATGATTATCAGCAATGTGCAGCGGATGCTGGACGCCGTTCCGATGATCACGCAGGGATACGACAGCGTGAAAAGTGTCAATGAAATCCTCTGCGCGGAGGATGTCGAGCAGAACGGCACAGAGCAGCTGGACAGCCCGGTGCGGGGAGAGATCGAATTCCGCCACGTTTCCTTCGGCTACCGGACCGATGAGGAGCCGGTCCTGAAGGACGTCAGTTTCAGGGTGCCGGCAAGCGGAAGTATTGCCTTTGTCGGCAAATCCGGCCAGGGAAAAACCACGATCCTGAACCTGATTCTGGGACTGTACAGCGCCTGGAGCGGCGAAATCCTGATTGACGGAAAAAATCTGGAATCGCTGGAAAAGTCGGCTTACCGCCGGAACATCGCGGTGGTCCCCCAGAGTACCGTGCTGTTTTCCGGAACGCTGTGGGACAATCTGGTCTATGGCCTCAGCTTTGTCAGTGCGGACCGGGTTATGAATGTCATCCGAAGCGTCGGCCTGGAAGAACTCGTGAATTCGCTTCCGGACGGGCTGAATACACGTATCCTTGAAGGCGGGGGCAATCTGTCCGGCGGGCAGCGCCAGCGAATTTCCATTGCCCGCGCGCTGCTCCGGGAGCCGAAAATCATCCTGCTGGATGAAGCGACCAGCGCCCTGGACAGCGTCAGCGAGCGGCAGGTGCAGGAAGCTGTTGACGCCATGATGGGGCAATGTACGGTGGTCATGGTCGCCCATCGCCTTTCCACCCTGCGTCACGCGGATGTCATCTGCAGGCTGGATCAGGGGGAACTGGAAAAATATGATAGTTTCGAGCAGGTAATCCGGGATATGGGAGGAGAATCCGGAGAAAGCCCGGCTGATACATAAGAAACGGAGGCAAAACCCATGAAACGTTTTGTAACGATCCTGATGGCTGTATTCTTTTGCTGCGCTTCTCTCTCCGTCAGTGCCGCGCAGGCGGATACAGCCCATGTTCCTGAAAACCTGAACGCATGGTGCGATTATCTTGTCTTCAGTCCGGAATACAGCAGCTCCGCAGGGTGCTGGGAGCTTTGGCTGCTGGCTTACCAGAAAAGCGGAAGCACCCCCGACTCTGAAAAGGATAAATGTGTATCAGCTTCCCGGCTCTCTATGTCAGTCCCTTCTGCCGACGCGGACAGGATTGCTGCCCTCATGGGAAATTCCTATGAAACGGAAGACATGATGGCGGATGAAAGAATCCGTTACTATATGTTCTATGAATTCAGCAAACCCTGCTATCTGGCCTCCCCCGGCGGATCTCTTACGACAGCCGCGCCGATAAACGGCCTCGAGTTTCAGGAAGAGCGGAATGACTGCACGGTTTATCTCTCTTCCGAAGGCTCCAGCCCGGGATTTATGCTGCTCTGCCAGTTCTGGCTGTATTCAGGCCGGTACGGGCAGATCCCTTCGGTTGTGATAAAGAAATACGGATTTGATTCAGAAGAAAGCCAGGCGTTGTATTCAACCAATCCTTCCGATTACTGCTCAAATCAGGAAAAACTGCAGCGTTACTGCGATTCCCTGATCCCGGTCGTATCCTACACCGATTCCTCGAGCAATGATACAAGCCACTCCGGAACAGATATTTATTACAAGAAAGGCGGTACAACACTGCATATTACTCCTTATACAGACGGACTGGCTGTTCTTCTGACCGTTTTCAAGTAACCTCTGCAAAAAACCGTTAACCGGATCTTCATAAATGCAACTATTCATGAAAGGATGAAAGAAAAATGGTGGTTATGTGGAAAATACTGCTTGTTTCCCTCCTCTGCATATGCCTGACATGTATGATAGCATTTTCTGCTTTTGCGGCAGATTCATCTGAGGTGAAGATAATCGTTAATGGTGTTACACTTGTTATGGCTGACAATGACAAGGTTATTAAACCCATTGAAGAAGACGGTATTCTCTATGTTCCATTAGCAGCATTTCTGGATGCTATGAACATTTCTTATACCTATAGCGAAAACACATATACTATCACAAAGTCAGATAAACAAGCAGAGACTGCTACAGCGCCAACTCCCGCGCCTGCAAAGACACCTTATGAAAGTCTTTCTGCAGCAGAAAAGTTTTTTCTGGACAAATTTTTACCTGACGTAAAATATTTCAATGACCCCATTCGTTTGAGAATTGTTGATGTCCGGGAGGGCAAAAAGAAAGAGTCTTCGCATTCAGGGTGGCAAGGTGACGGTGGATATTTTGTGTTGCTAACGACGACGAACAGTATGGGCGGAAACACACAAAAATGGTTTGCTGTTGATCCCAAGGACAGAACATTTGAACTGTTTGAAACGGATGCCAATTACATATCTGAATGGTCAACTGCACTGAATTATAATATTGAGGCACTAAACAACGCACTAAAGTACAAGTTGGAAGAAATGGGTTATTAGTCTTTGAGCAACATATATCATTTGATGCAAATAAAGCAAATGACATTTCCGGCCTTTGGATGTGGCCGGAGACGTTTTTTCCTGGTGGCAGGCAGGACTTTTTTTCGTTCCGCTTTTTCTTCGCTTTCGCTGACTGTTACATTTCTGCTTGTACCCTATCTTTATAGTTTTTAGTGTACCCTACGTTCAATATCTGATTGCGAAAGAGACAGTTGGCAAAACAATGAATGAGTGGTTGCAATGTTCTTTTCTTCCTTAATCAGTTTCATGAAATCTGCTTGCTTTGTGGGTGCTTCTCTCGGCTGATACATCTCTATAGCATTGCAAGCATGAATAGCGCGGGCGCATTCATCAATGAAAGGTGTAACATAAAGATACTTTTTCTCCGGATTAGAATTGATGAAATTAAATGCCCAGGTGCTCTTGCCGCTACCCATTATGGAATCAATTACTGTGATACTCATTCGCACTATCTCCTTTTTTTCTGTTGTCAGTATAGCAATAACCAAGCGCCCCAGCAACAGCTTCTTCATGGGATAATAATGTTGATAGTACGTTGATAGTATATGGCATTTTTGAGGCTTTTGATGCTTATAGCTCGAAGAGCAAAAAAAAGACCGCTGAAGCTTTATACTTCAACGGTTTAAGCGGAGAAGCCGGGATTTGAACCCGGGCTGCCATCACTGACACTACTCCCTTAGCAGGGGAGCCCCTTCGGCCACTTGGGTACTTCTCCATGTCAAGGCTGGCGGAGCGAGAGGGATTCGAACCCCCGGTACCTCTCGGTATCACTGGTTTTCAAGACCAGCGCCTTCAACCGCTCGGCCATCGCTCCAGAGTTAACCAGCCCGATTATATTATCATGAGATGCCAAAAGCGTCAAGAGGAATCTATTCCTCCGATTTGGAGAAATAGAAAACTGAAAATTTCTGAATCAGGGTTTGAACAGGAGCCGGTCATCCTGTATGATATTGCCCGGAAATCAGGCAGAAAGGACAAAGCGGAAATGGAACAGAATGCAATCTTCGCGGAAGCGCTGACCAAGTTCTACGGGAAAACCCGCGGTATCAGCGGGTTAGACCTTACCGTTGAAAAAGGCGCTTTCTTTGGCTTTATTGGGCCCAACGGCGCCGGGAAATCCACGACAATCCGAACCCTGCTCGGGCTGATCAGTCCGGACTCAGGCACAGGCCGTGTCCTGGGATTCGACATCGGAAAGGATAAACGCCCGATCCTTGAACGCGTTGGATATCTTCCTTCCGACAACGCCTTCTATGCCGGAATGCGGGTCAGGGATATGCTGGCGCTGTCAGCTGGCCTCAGGAAAAAGGACTGCGGCAGCCGGGCAGCCGAACTCTGTGAGCGCCTTCATCTGGATACAGGGAAGAAAATCGAAGACCTTTCCTTTGGCAACCGGAAGAAAGTCGGAATCGTCTGCGCTCTGCAGCATGATCCGGAGCTGCTGATCCTTGACGAGCCCACCGGCGGCCTGGATCCCCTGATCCAGCATGAATTCTTTACAATTCTTGAAGAGAGAAACCGGGAAGGCGTCACTGTTTTCCTTTCCAGCCACGTGCTGAACGAAATACAGCGGCACTGCTCCCGGGCGGCGGTGATCCGTGAGGGAAAAGTCATTGCCTGCGACAGCGTTGACCGCCTTTCCAGGTCGAATGCGCGGCGGGTCACCCTGCGCGGAGCCTTCTCCCGGGACGCGCTGCCGGATACTGCGGACTGGAAAGAGGAAAACGGAACCGTAAGCTTCCTGTACAGGGGCGAGATCAGCCGGCTGGTCCGGGCGCTTGCGTCCGCGGATCTTCAGGATCTGACTGTCGCGGAGCCGGATCTTGAGGAAATCATCCTCCATTACTATGAGAAAGGCGGTGAGCAGGCATGACGCTGATCCGGCATGAGCTCCGGCGGGGCCGGATATCCCTGCTGATCTGGACCTGTGCCATCGGGGGATTCCTGATGATCAGCCTTTTCGTCTTTCCCGAGATGAAAACCCAGATGGACAGCATTTCTTCCGTCTTCGCTTCCATGGGCGCGTTTACAAAAGCCTTTGGAATGGATACCCTGAACTTTGGAACCCTCACAGGCTATTACGGCATTGAATGCGGGAACATGCTCGGGCTCGGCGGCGCGCTTTTTTCCGCGCTGCTGGGAATCAGCGCCCTTGCCCGGGAAGAGAAGGACGGCACGGCGGAGCTGCTGCTGACGCATCCCCTCAGCCGTGCGGAAGTCGTAACAAAAAAACTGATCGCCGTCCTGATTCAGGTTGTGATCCTGAATGCTGCGGTTCTTCTGCTCTCGGTCGGCACCATTGCAGTCATCGGCGAAGCTGTTCCGTGGAAGGAAATCTGGCTGCTGCATGCCGCTTATTTCCTGCTGCAGCTTGAAATCGCCTGTATCTGCTTCGGAATCTCCGCCTGCATCTGGCACGGCGGGCTCGGGATCGGCCTGGGCATTGCCGTCACCCTGTATTTCATCAATATCATTGCCAGCCTGACTTCAGCGGTTGAGTTTCTGAAGTACATCACACCTTTCGGCTATGCGGACGGCGCGGATCTGATCACCAGGGGCTCCATCCATGGGATCCGGCTTCTCATCGGCATGGTGTTTGCCGCGGCCGGAATTGCCCTGGCTTACCGGAAATACTGCAGGAAAGATATCCGGTAAACTGTATTTCTCGTGTATTTGTAGGTTTGTCAAACATATTGGACAGTGAAGGATTTCAAGGTATCCATGGGAGAAGCCCAATGGAGGGGGCGCATCGGGAGAGAGTTGCTTCTTCTTTGGTGAACAGCTAGCTGTTCACCAAAGTCGGCGAGGGAGA